>Ga0136643_10017731_pt1 | contig 10721 bp, 15 predicted proteins | sample TergutLab28metaG_FD_96883 | JGI IMG/M metagenome (GOLD analysis project Ga0136643, IMG submission 96883) | Labiotermes labralis P1 segment gut microbial communities from Petit-Saut dam, French Guiana - Lab288 P1 (version 3) (version 3) | ecosystem: Host-associated > Arthropoda: Insects >... | reverse complement strand
CTTTGAGGAAATCGAAGCGTTGGCAACAATCGACATTTTACGTCGCGGTAATGTAGATGTAACAACAGTTTCAGTTACAGGTAAAAAAGAAGTAATGGGAAGTCATCGCGTTCCGGTGATTGCCGATGCGCTGTTCGAGCAAGCCGATTTTAGCGTGGATATGCTTGTGCTTCCCGGCGGAACAACAGCGTTCAACGACCACGATGGTTTGAAAGCAAAAGTCGTAGAATTTCACAATGCAGGCAAACACATTGCTGCTATTTGTGCTTCGCCAATGGTTTTTGGCGGACTTGGTATCTTGAAAGGCAAACGCGCTACGGCTTATCCCGGATTTGAGCAATATCTCGACGGAGCAATTTTCACTCCCGAACCGGCTGTTGTTGATGGTCATATTACGACCGGTCGCGGTCCCGGATTTACGTTTGATTTTGCACTTGCGTTGCTCGAAATTTTAGAGGGCGAAAAAGCAAAAGAGGAAGTTTCAAAACAGCTTTTGTTGGCGTAAGTTTTGGTTACAAATTACGAGTTACGAGCTTTTTTTTCGTAACTCGTGGTTTTTTGCAAAAAAATAAAAACAAAATGCATATCTTTGCAAAAGATAAAACAATATGGAAGTTACCGTAAAAATAAGAAAAAATACTTCGGCAGGTCGCCGTTTGTTGCGTGATGTAGCCATTCATAAGGAATTTGTGCAAGTGGAAAATCCATTGCCGATGGGAGGAACGTACACGCTCGATGAAGCCTTTGAGCCGCTTTGGAACAGACTAAACGAACATTACGGAACTGATTTGCGGAAACTATGAAAAAATACACGGTATCTATTTCAAAAGATGCATTTGATGACATACAAGATTTATATTATTCCATTGTGTTAGAATATCAATCACCGCTTACGGCAAAGCGATATGTTGATGGTTTGTATGCCGAATTAAAATCATTGGAAAACACAGCCGAAACATTTGCTTTAAGAGAAGAACATTCTTTGTTAAAATACGGTGCTTTTGTGCGCCGTGTAAATTACAAAAAGATGACAATAATTTATACAGTACACGACGATATAGCGTATGTTCACCGTATTATCGCAAGCTCTTTGATTACCGATTTATAGAAAATTCATATCTTTGCAAAAAAATAAAAACAAAATCGCTATGACAACAGCAATAAGCAGTAAAGGATTTAGAACTCGCCAAAATAACTGTTTTGTGCCTGTAACCGATGAGGTTTGTATCAAAAGAGAACAAAATTACAATCCACTTGTTGAGGAGCAGGTTATTTTACAACCTGATGATGATTTTTTCAGAGCAATAACAATGGATGAGTTCAAAGAGAGGGCGTTACTGATAGTAGAAAAATTGGACAAAAAATACGCAAATAAATGAAAGTAATCATATTGCCCGAAGTACTTGATTATTTTGAAGACCTTATGGAAGTCCTTTATCAAAAAGAATACTTCGGATTTCGGGTGTCTGCACGAAAATATGTAATAGAATTAATAGAGGAGATTGAGGCGCATTTACCAATAATTCAACAAAAACCTGCGCCATCATATTTCGATAGATACGGAAAAAATATGCGTTATGCAACTTTCAGAAAAAATAAACAAACAGTGTGGTACGCTTTCTTTACCACATACGAAGTAGAAAATGAGAAAATTTATTTAGTGCGATATATCGCCAACAATCATACTGTGGCGCAATATCTATAAAAACGAAAAATTTCATATCTTTGCAAAAAAATAAGATAAAATGAACACAATTTCAGTAAGAATAGAGCAACCCAGCCACGCCGCAATGTTGGTAGAGTGGTTGAAAAACATTCGCTTTGTAAAAGAAGTTGATGTTAAGGTTGATGCGTCTGCAAAGAAAGGAAATGCAGAGGAAATACAAAAACTGATAGATTCGATGAAATCACAAAATCCGTTTGCTGATGTTAAAGACCCTGTGGCTTATCAAAGACAATTAAGAGATGAGTGGGAACGTTAGCGGATTTTTGATTGACACCAATATTGTCATTTATTTATCGCACAGAATGCTGAGAACAAGCGACTTTGCGAAAGGGAGTAGTTTGTATATTTCCTCAATGACCTATATTGAAGCATTGGGTTACCCTTTTTCAGACAAAAAAACGGAAAAGGATATGATAGAACTTTGTGAGAGTTTTGAACGCCTTTTTTTAACAGAGGAAGTTGAAAAACAAACCATTCTGATTAGAAAATCGAAAAAAATCAAACTACCCGATGCAATAATTTCCGCTACTGCGATTGTTCACAACCTTACACTTGTAACACACAACAGCGATGATTTTAAAAATATCTCGAAATTGAAAATATTAAATCCATTTGATAAATAAAACGATAAAAAACAAAAAACAAAAATATAAAACAAAACCCGCGTAAACAATTACGCAAGACATTTTTTTAAAAAGCATTTACGCTTTGTTCGCTGTTTCAGAAAATTAGACACTTTTAGGTATGCAGGAATAAGTGAATGCTCGCGATGGCGGGCTTTCTTATTTGCATACAAGGTCGTCTAATACCTCTGAAACGGATTTGAAAAGTCCGTTTTTTTTATGTCAAAAAATTAAAAATCAAATAACTATTAATCAACGAAACAAAATTTTAAAAAATGAGAAAAAACTTTATCACAATCGCTATTGCGCTATTATTCTGCACGGTAGCAATAGCAGAAAATCAACGTGTAGCGGTATTCGACCCTGCGGGAAATGCCGAAAGACACATCAACGAAATTGTGCGCGAAATTTTCAGTTCCGTTATTGTAAATACAGACGGATACGTTGTTCTCGAACGTTCGCTGATAGACCGAGTGCTTGCCGAAAACCTCTTTCAAGCAGAAGGATTGGTTGACGATGCACAAATCAGCGAAATGGGACGAATGATGGGTGCAAATTTAGCATTTGTAACCAGTCTTACAAGAATGGGCGATGGAAATTTTTTTATTTCCGCACGACTTATTGATGTAATGACTGCACGCATCGAAAAACAACAAACTGCCCGAACAAGCCGTGCTACTGAAACCGAGTTAATAACTACTGCTGAAAGATTGGCGGGCGAAATGTTTGCGCAAACAACAATGTCTACTGCGCAACCTCAACGAACAATTCGCCAACCTACCGTGCAAAACGAAGCGGTTATTTCAGACGAAGCGCAAAGAACAAACAACCCGATTTTAACTCGTGGCAGGAATGCGATAGGTGGTAATTTATTCGCAGTAGGAGCAGACGGAGTTTTCTCGTTTGGTATTGGAGCAAAATACCAATACAGCGTAACTGACCCTATTCGCCTTGAAGGTTCATTCTCTTATTTTTTTCCGGAACATCATTCACAAGGTAGTTTGAGTATGTCTTTTAACTGGCGGGAATTTAACGTGAATGTACATTATCTCTTTTCATTATCTGACAAAGTAGTATTATATCCGCTGGCAGGATTGAATATTGGGATGTGGAATTTTGAAGCCGGCAATTTCGGCGAGTGGAGTGAGAGTGAAAGTGGAACTGTATTCGGTTTTAATCTCGGTGCTGGAATAGACTTCCAAATATCTAAAACACTGACACTTAATGTTGAGTCGAGATACAATATTCGTTTCGAAGGTTGGGGAAATTTATTCTTTACACGAGTTGGATTAACCTATAATTTTTAATGGCGTAGGGGTAAAAAACAAAAACATTTAAAAACAAAAAAATATGAAAATCCTAAAAACCGCCGTAATGGCATTGATTTTAATTGCAGGCGCAACCGCTTGCAGAAGCAGACAAGAGTTACCGACCATTCAAGCCGGTTCGGAGCGAGTAACAATTCCGTTTCAAAGCCGACAATATCGTTCGGACAGCAATCATTTTCGTGCCGTGAATAGCGGTACAAGTGTAGATTACGCAATGGCGCGTCGCATTGCCTTGCAAAATGCACGCACAGAACTTGCGCAAGGAATTGAGGCAACGCTCAAAGCCGTAACCGCGCAGTACGCCGACCAACGGCAGGTAGGCAATCGCCAAGAATTTCAAACTCGGCTGGAGGAGGAATCGCGCACCGTTGTAAATCAACGTCTTAACGACGTGCGCATTATCGGCGACGAAGCCTTTCGCGAGCAAGACGGCAGACTTACGGTTTGGGTTGCGATAGAAATGTCGCGCGATGCCTTGGTGCAGAGTTTAAACAACCGCCTTTCGCAAGACGAAAGATTGCGCTTGGATTTCGACCAACATATGTTTCGTCGGATTTTTGACGAGGAAATGAGAAAATTTGAAAATCGGTAGGTTTAAATTCCCAAGTTTAGCAATAGCGAACTCTCCCTAAATCCCTCTCTCAAAGAGAGGGACTTTTGGGGCTGTGCAAAATAGCACGAACCGTACAAATAGCACGAACGTGGCTCCCTCTAAAAATCTTTTCCTTATTTCCCTCTCCTGTGGAGAGGGTGCCGAAGGCGGGAGAGGTCGAGAGGGCGGGGGGAGAGTTAAAATACAACATTTTATGAAAAAACTTTTCTCACTACTACTTCTACTCTCGGTTTCACTCGCTCTTTTCGGGCAAGTGAAACCAAGTTGGACAAGCGCATCAATGCGCGAAGTCACTTTTCCGTCCGGAACATTTTTTACCGGATTTACGCAAGGCAACATTCGGCAAGGCGAAACGTTGGAAACGACAAAACAACGACTGTCGCGCGAAGCGCAAGGTTTATTAGTGGAAAATATCCGCGTCAGAATTGAAAGCACCACGACTTCGCACACCGCAAGTGCGCGCGTAAATCAAACCGAACATTTGACCGCTGAATTTGTGTCGAATGTTCAAACCATCTCCGAAGTTGAGATTGTCGGTATGGCGACCGAAACCTTTTTCGACCGCGAAACAAACCGCGTTTACGCCTTTTCTCACGTCAATCGCTTTGAGTTAATCGGTTTTTACAGAAGCAATTTGACAATGAATTTAGTGCAAATTGAAAGCCTTTTGCAAACCGCTCAAAATTTGGAAGCCAACAGCGAAAAATCAAATGCTCGCCAACAAGTCCAAACGGCAAAATCATTGCTCGAAAATGTTCGCGAAGCACAAAATCTACTTCTTGCACTTGACCAAAACCGTTCGCCCGAAAATCTGCAACTACCCAAAACCGAGCAAATGCACAACACGCTTGTACAAATGCAAGCACGTTTGGCGCAAGCGGTTTATGTATTTGTGGAAAGCAATGAAAATCTGTTCGGTACAAATGTAAACGTGCTGACAAACAGACTGAAAGCGGAATTAGCTCAGAAAGGTTGCAGTTTTACCGCCGACCTTTCGCGCGCTGATTGGCATTTGAAAATCACGGCTTCAACGCGTTTTCACAATGAAACACACGGTTTATTGGTTTCTTTTGCCGATGTGGAAGTGAATTTGATAAACCTTCGCAACAACAAATCCGTTTTTCAAGACCAGTTTTCGCAAAGAGGCTTCGGCATAACACAAGAACAATCGGGCAGAAAAGCACTTTCGGATGCCGTTTCGGTTGTTGTGGAAAGAATTGCGCAGTGGTTTTAAAGTTTTAGAATTCTTTTTGCAACAAAAGCAAAAAAATAACCTAACAAAAGGCTTGTTAGGTTGTTTTTGTTTTTAGTTGCATTTCTACAAACTTATCTCCTGGAAGTAAATCGTCTGTTCAATTCATCAACCACTTCGCGCGTAATATTGTACCTTTCGTGTGCGTGTAAAATATTGTCGTGTCCCGTATTGCTGAATATAATTTCAAATTGCTTAATTTGGTTGAACTCGACTAAAAAATTGGTAATCGTATCGCGCAATTGTTCGTTTACTCGCTGTTGTTCTGCAAATAATTCTTGCATCAACCGAGCCTCCAACTCTTGCAAACTTTGTTGCTGTTGCATCAAGCGCATTTGTTCGCGCTCAGCTCTTTCGCGACTCAAAAAAGCATTGTTTTCGAGTTTTCGCTGAAACTCGTTTACTTCGTTTTGCAATTGACGAGCTTGTGTCGTAACCCTCAATCGCGCACTTTCCTCTTTTCTTATCAAATTCTCATTTGCCTCTTGTGCAAGTTGATAATTCAGTAACAAAGAATCAATATTCACATAAGCCACCGGTAATTTTATCGAAGGAATAGAATCGGTCATTCTAACAATTTCTCCTCTTTTCGGTTGTTCGTTTTGATTTCCTCCTAATACCAACACAAATAGGACTATGACGGCAACCGCTAAAACGGCATTAATGATTAAAAGTACGTTTTTCATATTTTTTTGCTATTTATTTTATTTATTTTCAGTTATTTGCTTTACAACATCAGAAGTGTTCAATCGTTTTGTGTTTTGCTGTGCTTCTCGGTCTTGCGAACTTGTACATTTAATTCCTTTCTCGCGCATAGCTTTATTTTTTCCAACGTGAGTATCGGGGAATTTGCCTTCTTTCGTAAAAAAAACCCGTATTCCCAGCAACAATATTGCTATTATAAGCAACAGGACAACAACAAGAACCTTCATCATTTTATTCTATGTTTGAACCTGCAAATATAAATCTTATTCGTGCAAAAATCTACGTTTATTATGATTTTTTAGCAAATGGGGTGTTTTGTAATATTTATTAACAGTTGTCGGTTGTTAGTTTTCAGCACGCAGATGACGCAGATTGAGCAGATAAACGCAGATTTTAGTTCTTAGTATGATTTCTTAATCTGCGGAAATCATAATTATCTGCGTCATCTGCGTGCTTTTATGAAAATTCAATAAAAAAATTGTCAGTTTTCAGAACAAAAAAACTGAAAACTGACAACCAATAAACTGACAATTTTAAGATACAGAATCCATGTGTGCAATCAAATCCAACACTTTGCAAGAATAACCCCACTCGTTGTCGTACCAGCTGATTAATTTCACGAAGTTTCCGTTCAATGCGATGCCTGCGCCTGCATCGAAAATCGAAGTGCGCGGGTCGGTGATGAAGTCGGTCGAAACGACTGCATCTTCGGTATAACCCATAATTCCTTTCATCTCGTTTTCAGAAGCAGTTTTGATAGCCGCTTTGATTTCGTCGTAAGTAGCCGATTTTTCCAAGCGAACTGTCAAATCAACCACCGAAACATCAGCCGTCGGAACGCGGAATGCCATTCCTGTTAATTTTCCGTTCAACGAAGGAATAACTTTACCTACTGCTTTTGCTGCGCCGGTTGATGATGGAATGATATTGCCCAAAATCGAGCGACCGCCTCTCCAATCTTTTTTAGACGGCGCATCAACCGTTTTTTGTGTGTTTGTAGCTGCGTGAACGGTTGTCATCAAACCTTCGGCAATACCGAATTTGTCGTTGATAACTTTCGCCAAAGGAGCTAAACAGTTTGTTGTGCAAGAAGCGTTTGAAACAACGTGCATATCGCTTGTGTAAGCATCCAAGTTTACACCGCAAACAAACATGGGTGCATCGTTTGAAGGAGCAGAAATAATTACTTTTTTCGCGCCGCTTTTCAAGTGTGCGCCTGCTGTGTCGATAGTGGTGAAAACGCCTGTCGATTCAACTACATAATCCGCGCCAACTGTTCCCCAAGCGATTTCCTCGGGCTTCATTTCTGCGAAAAACGCAACTTCTTTTCCGTTTACAAAAAGTTTGCCGTCTTTGTTTTCGGCAGTTCCGTTAAATCTGCCGTGAACTGTGTCGTATTTCAACATATAGACCAGATAATCAAGGTCTAAAAATGGGTCATTTACTGCAACAACTTGAATGTCGTTTCTCTCTTGTGCCGCGCGGAACACCAAACGCCCAATGCGACCAAAACCATTAATACCTACTTTAATCATTTTATTTATTGTTTTAAAAATTAGTTTCGTAAAAACGGTGCAAAGTTACAAAAATCTGACTTATCGGCAAAAGGTTTAAATGTTTAATTACTGATTTTCAAAAAAAATCGTATCTTTGTCGCGATTTTTCATTTTTTTGATTGTTGAAAAAATGAAAAATTAAAGACATATCAAAAAAAAGCGTTAGCTTTTATTCTTGTTATTAGAAACTTGGACGTTTCAATGCAACTGAGAGTAAAGCGAGGGCGCTCACGTAGCAATACGTGGGCTTTACTCGATTATTTAGTTGCAAGGTAGTCCAAGACCTCTAATAACAAGTAAAAAAGTTAAAGTCCCGCGTTTTTTAATTTATAAAAATAGAAACATTGCTTTTGGGGACTTGAAGCAGACAACTATTTTTATAATTATGAAAAAGAATTCGTTTTTAATGAAGCTGTTTTTATCAGCTATGATGCTTGCTCCGATAGGTGCAAGCGCACAGGTAACCATCGGCAGTTCAAATCCGCCAAGTCCATGGTCTTTGCTCGATTTGGACAATCCCGAAAACACAGACCGACACCGCGCACTTCACTTACCGCGTTTGAGCGAAACGGCGCGCGATGCGTTAATGCCCAATGCAGATGCAATGGGTTTAATGATTTTCAACACCGACACGCGCTGTTTGGAGTTTTGGAACAGTACAGAATGGATAAGTCTGTGCGATGATGCTCCGCATCCGGTGCGTTGCGGTACAGGTGGTGTTGCTACGCGTATGCGGATTGGTGAAAATTATTATTATACTCACGAGTTTATGATTAATGGTGTTATGCGTTGTTGGATGGTTGAGAATTCTCGTGAGGGCACTCCTCGCAATATGGAAACTACGGGAACAACGAATTCTATTTCGGTATGGAATCAGCACGGTAGTCAACCCGTAGGTGCTCGTGGATTTTACTACACTTGGGCTACTGCTCAGACAGACGCTTGTCCTCCGGGTTGGAGTATTCCGACTCCGCAAGAGTTTGGTCGCAATATCGGTGAAGGTCTTTGGGCTACTTTGGTGGCTATGCCTAATAACAACAATGCCGATAATCCTCGTCGTTTCTGGCACAGTGCGCCATATGCGCTTGCGGGGGGACGCGACCCCAATGGCAATTGGAGCGGTTGGAGCGGCGATTGGAGCGAATGGAACTTCTGGTGGAGTAGCGCCAACGGGCAGAAGTTCGTTGTTTTGCCTAGTACAAGCACGCTGAGCTTCCTCGCCACCCCCAATGTCGGGTACGGCTTATCCGTGCGCTGCGTCCAAGATTTGGAATAAGTGCAGATATTTAGAGTGTTAAGCGTAACGGTTTTTTGGAAACGGGTTACGCTTTTTTGTTGTTATTGAAAATTGTTTTGTATCTTTGCGGAGGTAAATAAAAGAAAAATTAACAAATAAAAATAATTGCCGTTTGTCAATTAATATTTATCTTTGTCGCTTGAAAAATAAATAATTAAGATAATATGGAAATTTCCGGAAAAATTATTGCCGTTTTACCTTTGCAAACAGGCGAAGGCAGAAACGGAACTTGGCGTTCGCAAGATTATGTGTTGGAAACAGGCGAACAGTATCCGCGTAAAGTGTGTTTCAATCTCTTTGGCGACCGCATTGACCAATATCCAATGGCGGTTGGCAACAATGTAGATGTAAGTTTTGACATAGAAAGCCGTGAATACAACGGCAGATGGTACACTTCAATCCGCGCTTGGAAAATAGCGAAAAAAGACCAAAACGCACCAATGCAATCCGCGCCTCCGATGGAACAAATTCCTCCCTTTGCTCCCGAAATGGAAAGAGGAAACGAAGGAAGCGATTTGCCTTTTTAAAGTGCAAAGTGTAGAGTGCAGAGTGTAGTTTCGGTTCTCTACGTCATTCCGCGCTTGACGCGGAATCTCATAGTTGGGAGATTGCGGGTCAAGCCCGCAATGACGTTGCCTAAAAAACTACACTTTGCACTTTATACTCTGCACTCTACACTCTAAATTATGGTTTACAGCAAAAATGTAATTGAATTTGTAACAGTCGCGGCAGAAACCTGTCTCTTTTTGGAGCGTGCTGGCGAACATTCGCGTAATGATTTTATATCGCAATCGGCAAAATTGCTGTCGTTGCTGTACACAAAAACGCTTTTGCTGGAAATGCCCGAAAGCGTTTTCGACGAGCAACCCGAACGATTTGTAACCGAAACAGACTATCAATACGTTAAGGAAAGTATCGAAACTTTGTTCGGAAATGATAATGTTTATTTGGAAGTTTTTCATCCGCAAATGAAATACAGCGACACACCGATTGCTGCTTTCATTTCCGAGGATTTAGCCGATATTTATCAAGAGTTGAGAGATTTCGCTGCAAATTATCGTCTTGGCGTTACCGATATTATGAACGATGCTTTGGTGGTTTGCCTCGAAGCATTCGCCGAACATTGGGGACAAAAAACGCTGAACGCCTTGCGCGCTTTGCACGCTTTGCGTTATGCCGATGATTTTTTATCTGAATAATAGATTGTAATTTCAATTTTTTCCTCTCATTTTTTGTTTTCTTACAAATTCTCGCTACTTTTGTACGATGTAATTTTTAAAAAACAAAACCTCATGAAAATTGACCCAAAAACAACCCAAAAACTCTTTCCCCAAGAATGTTTGTTGCACGAGACAGAACATCAATCACGCCTTTCGATAGGAATTCCGAAAGAAAATAAAGATATCGAAACTCGGCTCGGACTTACGCCCGAAGGAGTTGCCATTGTCGTGGAGGAAGGACACAGTGTTTATATTCAGCGTGATGCAGGAAAAACCATTTCGTACACCGATTTGCAATACAGCGAAGCGGGCGCATTTTTGGTGGACGAAGCCGCCGATGTTTTCAGTCGCGATATTGTGCTGAAAGTTTCGCCTCCGGAGCTGTCGGAATTGAATTTGAT
>Ga0136643_10017730_pt1 | contig 10721 bp, 7 predicted proteins | sample TergutLab28metaG_FD_96883 | JGI IMG/M metagenome (GOLD analysis project Ga0136643, IMG submission 96883) | Labiotermes labralis P1 segment gut microbial communities from Petit-Saut dam, French Guiana - Lab288 P1 (version 3) (version 3) | ecosystem: Host-associated > Arthropoda: Insects >... | reverse complement strand
GTGGGAGAGGGGGGGAGGGGGGGGGGGGGGGGGGGGGGGGGGGGGTTCGACGACGCGGAACTTTGAGGTTACATACGAAACATTGGACTTATACACATTTATGTTAATAGTTATGTTCTTCACAAAATTAAAATAGAAGACAAATAGCAGTACCCATAAATGTACGCGTACAAGACTAAATTTTTGCAATTGAAACCAGGGTTTCGTGATTGGTGCACCAGACTCTTTGTTTTGCATTAAACTTGTTTGGGTGGCAATTGGAGTGTGAAACATTTAGTAAAGAAAGACAGACAGACAGAAAGGGCGGATTAGTATGGTTAGAATTATGATGGTTTTCAGAGTAATTATTGTATTAGCAATAATAGGTCTATTTGTGGGTATGGTGGCCATATGTATGGCCAGTCCGATTAAGGTATTGCGGCCAGTGTCCTGTGTTCCAGCACAAAATTTCACATTATTTACATAGTATTTATAATCATATCATCACTATTAATTAAGCTTTCTGCTTGTTATAATTCGAAACCTCGCCTGCTTGTAATCATTTCGCTATACGTTACAAAATGGAACTTTTGCTTTCTCGGAACAGTTGTGCTATACGGATAGGCTATCGATGCATTTGAAATGCTGTCCGTGTAGAGAGAAGCAAGAAGAAAGGGTTTCTCGCATGACACATCAATCTTCTTTCGCAAGAGAGGGAGTAGTAGGAAGACGCAGTAGTAGACAGGATTATCTGTTTGACTTGGCACCTCAGAACGGATGCAAAGCAGCAGGTCCTTATGAATGAAGATTAAAATACAATCTTTGTGAGTTTTCAGCCGAAACTTTCCTGAAGACATGAATTTCTATGGAAATGATGTGCTGCGTTTAGCCGAGTACGAGTCGAAGATATGACACAGAATGAACATAAATTAAATTTAGAGCACATGTTAATGTTATAAGGGTTTAACTCTCAGGTGAGACATCACCGTTGTGTTGTAGAGAATTATAAATATAAACGATATATAGTCAAACAGAACTAAATGATTTTATTAAGGTGTGTTTCTTACATTGTTTCGTTAAAATTTTACCTTACTAAGAAAAGTAATCATCCTGAAGATGGCTCATAATTAGAGCCGAAACATGTCGTTGAAAGAAACAATGTAAGAAATACGCCTTAATAAAATAATTGAGTTGTGTTTGACTTGTATTGTTTATATTTATAAGGTTTTAACTTGTGCGTCATTACATTCTCCAGAGTCATTTCCTGGATACGGTGCGGGTACTATAAGATAGTGTTTTTCTAGTTTTTCTGAAGGGATTAACTTCTGTTTATCCAAGTGTTTGTGTGCGGAAGAAAGTTAATAATGGAGGCCTTGGAAAGCCATTTGGGAAGTTTCCTTCATGATGTTCAGAGAGTGGCGTAGATTATATACGAGATAAAGAAAAGTATATTTGTTTAACCTAACGGACAAAGGAATCCCACGCCAAGGATTCCGTATTTCTAAACAGCTGTTTACACCAGCTGTGTCAGACATTCGTAGCAGAAGATTTGGGCTACTGATTTCATACCTTTTAGAGTAGAAGAGAACACGAGAAACTTGGACTCCGCCTTTCTGTTCAAGGAGAATATGCATGTATGAAGTCCGTGGATCGATGGATCGTACTCATACACACAACACTGTTCTGAATGTCAACAAGTTTCAAAATATGCAGTGATAATGTTTCATCCTATAAACCCTTGCACTTTATCTAAATCGTGACAGTTCTTTGTAGTGCCGACCGCTATATATCAGGGTTACAGAATCCACTGCATCGAAAGAAAAGAGTAAGTCAGAAGAAAATAAAGAAAGGTTGACAGAAGGGAAGAAATAGAGGTAGCAAGAGAGGCGGGAAGTAGGAAGAGACAAACAAGAGAAGAAGCAGGCAGAATGAAAGAAAGCTAGAGGAAAGAGGGGGGGGGGGAGGATACAAGAAAAATCGAAGAGATTAAAGAAAGAATGAATGAAGAAAAAGAGACGGCGTAATTGAATTCAGAAATATTGAGATACCTAAGCTAGGTCGTACGCTTTTGCAAAGTGAGACGAATAAGAAATTTTGGTCGAAAACATGAAGAGAAAAGACTCGGGTCTTCTGGGATGTGACGCCATTTCCACTGATAAATAGTTGCCAGCGTTTCGGAGGAGCGTGACGCCTCCATCTTCAGTGGTTTGTATTCTAAGTCTTATATTTAGCAGTCAACACGACATAATATCCCACAAGACTTAGTTATTCACCATTAGTACTGTGAGAAGCTCAAATACTCCGTGAAAAGAAATTTCGTTTTAAGAACATGGGATACTATTAAAGTAAACCTCAGACACGGTGCGAAGGTTCACATTGGATTGAAAGTCGAATAGCGGGTGTTGTGAAAACAGCTATGAAATTTAGGGTTCTGCAAAAACTGCAAATTTCAGAGACCGGCAGAATAGCAGTTTTTACATTATCCCCCTGTCTCTGCTTTTAGTTTGCTCTTTCTGCCTGACCCGGGTGCACATCTACAGTATCACGCGATCAAAAGAAAGTACCGGGTTCGGGTCTGTTGAACGTGGCCTCCAGGATAATTGTCTCGATGCATTTGGCGTAAACTTTCCTTCGGATTGTTTTGCTCATTGGTTTAATTGGACGCATTTGGTAAGATTCACGCGTGTACATGTAATAGCTCAAAACAAAAATAGGCCCAGTGTAATTTATATCGGCCACGTTAAGTTTAAATTAGTACCGACGTTAACCTTTGACATATCAGCTTTTTCTGCTCTCTTTGAAAGGCTTTGTAGTGCTTAGAATCGTTACCAAAACGTTCCAGACAAAAGAAAACGCAAAGGTTTCCAGAATTTAAGAACAACTTGTCGAAAACATGTAGAGAATGGTATATTGGCACTCCGGCTACTTCACCACTGGAAAAGAAACCATAGGTACCTGCTGGAGAGGACGCTGAATGGGTCCCAAAACCAATATCGTCGCAGTGGCGAAGAAAGAAGTCCTGCCCCTGCCTCTAATTCTGACACAGGGGCCGACCATGTGGGTTGTGAGAAATGCTGACGTTTTCGAGTCACTTTATAGGGCATAAAACTGTATGTATTGTACATCTCCTTCATACGTGTGATTTTCAAAAGAAAGGACACTGACGTAAGGAGAATATATGCGCTGGGTCAAATTTTAACCCTACTAACTGAAAATATTCACGTACGCGTGTATGAAGTGGGGCAGAGACGTAGCTGTAGACTGAAGTTGCGTTTGTAGTATGTACTTAAAGATATTTTAGTTTTTGTAATGGTTGCTTCCAAACATCTATGTTTCAAACTGTCTTCAAATTAAGTAATTTATGGAATCAAACATCTGGTGTCTTGTATTCACGTTATGAATGAATATACTATTGATGTTCAACTTGACGTAGCTGTACTTAGGTTATACATAGCGTCCCTCGTATGCCTTGGCGCAGTTGGTTGAGGCACTGCGCTAGAAACCGGAAGGTCGCGGGTTCGATTCCCGATGGTGTCGTTGGAAATTTTCATTGACATAATCCTTCCGGCCGCACTACGGGCCCGGAGTGGACTCAGAATGTAACAGAAATGAGTACCAGGAATATTTCCTGAAGGGTAAAGGCGGCCGGTGCGTAGGGCTGACAACATTACCACCTTCATGTGCCGATTGTCTGGAAATCTCGGAGCCTCACGTCATTGAACCCTCAGGGTCTGCCCGGGCCTGTAATGGGATTGCTTTACCTTTACCCTCTTATGCCTGCCCATAACACAGCAGCTGTCACGGGATGTCCCGACGGATGTAGGCCTACTGTTCCTAAGCCATAAAGTTGCCATGTACGAGGAGAAGATAAAAGAATGACTCCGTGTAAAACAAGTTTTGCTGTGAAATTTATACTGCTGGAGGTACTTAACCTTTGATGCATGAAGTTCTTATAAATACTATATACACAGCCAGTTTCTGCCGCTTCTACAAATATTAAACGGTTAATGATATGTGGGGAAATAATTGCTGTTTTTTCTGATAATTATACGAAACATATAAACAAAATGTAAAGGTGTTTAACGTCAAATGCAGTTGGTAAAAATAGGCACCAGTGTGCTTTAAGAGTTAAAGGTCTGTGTATGTCATAGACTCTTCTTAGAACTTGTTGTTTCCAGTATAAGATGCAATCTGCAAGCAATTTACAAGGTACACAAAATGCAACATAACCTCAATGTGTTCTTTCAGCCAAGATCTCAGCGAGTCTAAGTCATGGTCTGTGGTTGCTAAGGTCTTCCGTATTCAATTGTTCTGATCACCTATTGTTACTTCTAGCACCCTCTATCTTTAACACGCCTTCTATTGAGAAGTCGATGGGAGTGCTTTGGAGGCACGGAATAGTACCACCATAACTAGGTAATGATTTCTTCAGAAAAGCTTTCATAGCTCCTACTTGTTATAAAATTGCATTTGGAGTGTTTTTAGTAACTCTTCATTTTATTGGTTTCAACTCCATACCTTTAGAAAGTGGTACGGTCTATAGAGGTCTCTGTCAATAGGTCCGTAGTCAGAAATACAAGCTAATTTATGGATAGTTTTTGGTATTACCTGATCATAGGTTGTGTTATAATGTTGTTATCATTTATGGAAAATGTGCATGTAATGTATAGTGGGTGGACTCTTTTGTTTTTGTTTACAGATATGAATATATTGCAGAATATTATTAGGTTAATGGAGTCTGTTTTTATACGTTTGAATAGTTTATCGTTTTGTGTCCAAGTTGATTTTGTCAATGTTAATTTTTTCCGTGACACCTAATGTCAGCATCTCACCACATCGAAATATTTTCTAATTGCTAGCTTGAAAATAGTACTTCTTGCGCATTTTGTACGTGTGTTTATACTCTGTGTACTGCACATGCCAAATTTCATATTTCTGGATTTTTTAACATTGTGATATCATGTCTTTGTTTTCCTTAATGACACATCACGTACGTACGTCGTATGAAGTATAAAATTATTAAATTCATAGAACTGTGACGTAATAATAATGAAGACTACATCACTGGGTTATTGGTCACACCACGACACGTCGCATTTATGTGACACCATAAACGTAATCGCAATAAGTAGGCCGCACACGACAATAAGTTTTAAATATTATGACTGTGGTATTATTTTTGCCCAAGTTACCTAGCATACTACTTGCATCTGTGTGGAGCCATATTGTCCTTAGATTGTTACCTGTGTTTTGGGTATTTATCTCGTAAAAGGCGAGATATTATACAGGTGGGCAGTTATTCATGCAATGTATCATTTTTTGTCGTCTATTTTTAAACAAACTTCAGTTTTATTGACAGAATTTGGTAAGAGTCGCCAATACCAAATTTCGCGAAAATTCGCTGATACATGCGGACGTGAAAATCCAATTGTCGCTTTTCGCAGTGTTTTTTTTTTAAACTCGCAGAAAAATTTAAGCACATACATTAGATTTTCCAAGTTATCACTTCCATGAGGTTTTTGTAGCCAACATTTTACATTCTTCTGCTTCCGTTTCACGTCCTGCTCCTAAATTATTCTGATTTACTCAGTAATAATGTTTGTACTAAGCGTATTATATTAACTAACTTTATAGAGCAGAGAGCTTCTAGGTAGCTGATAGACGCTCTGCATTCAAAAAGATCACCGCCTTTTGTTGGAATCGATAGCTTATTACCCTAGTCACAAAACATCTTCCATAACTCGTGTGGCATCTAAAACACACAAAAGTTGCTAATCCAATAAACTTCAGTGGCTATTTCAGCACCGGTATGAATGATAGCCAGAAATTCAGCATTTTGTCCACAAAGTGTTTTTATGTTCCATATGATTCTCAGAATAAGTTAAAGGTAAGGTAAAGTGCATCCTTGTACAGGCACTGAGGCTCTGTGCAGGCCGTATGGCCCATAGGGGGAGTAGAGGTACTAGAAGGGAGTGAGGGGCCAGCGTCTCGCCCCAGCCGCTATTTACCCCCGGGAAAAACCCAGTACCCATTTTACAGGAGATTGGGTGGGCCCGAGGGCCGGTCTGGACAGGTACGGAAAATCTCGCCTCCCACCGGGCTTCGATCCCCGGACCGTCCAGCCCGTAGCCAGTCACTATACAGACTACGCTACCCGGCCCACGATTCTCAGAACATTCCCTATACATCATTCGTTGATTTGTACTTCTAATGGCATCGCAATATAATCTCTGCCTTGTACTGTACGAGTGAAGTTTTATGTATGCTGTCTATTCATTTTAGTCTTCAAACTTAAAAGATGAACATGCAAATGCTGGGGATCTTCCGAAAAAAAAAAAGATGATTTTTGGAAAATCGAGAAGCCACAAGGAAGGCAAGATACTTTCATTGTTCTAATCTTAAAATCTTTCAAATACTCTGCGGGTTTTCCGAATAACACGCTACATTCACGAGACAACTCGCACACGTCTTTTGAGTTCAACTCACGCTCGTCAGCCAGGCATATAACAAAACATGTTTTCAGACGTCCCAGTGTCGTCAAAACAAGTTCCAGTTGGTCTGTACAAAAACTTCCAACGGTCTTAAGGGACTGCCAACTGAGCACGCTTAGTCTTTTATTCAGTACGATTTTAATAAGAATGAAAAGTTAGGAAGGGTTTAAGAGGGTAATTCATGTACTGGCATATACCCTGTCGTCACCCAGAGAAGGCAGATATTCGCGTGAGGGGGCAGGGCAAAGCACACCCATTCTTATTTAAAGGTGTTTACGCCATGAAGTCTTGAAATACTGCCATATAATTTTTCTGACATTTTGCTTGGCCCAGCGATAATCAACACGTGGTACACATGATATGTCTAGTACACCGTGACCTTAAAAGGACGCGTGAATGTATCTTCAAGACAATGCATTTTATAATCAAATTTTAGTATTTGACGCTTATTGTTTCCCTCTCTTTGGCAGAAGTCTCAGCGTAATACATTAAATATAATTTTACTGAACATGTCGCTTTATACTTATTAAACCGATCTAAAAAGGCACGTCAACTTAAATGCAGAATTATAAATTATGCTATCGCGGCTAAATATGCAACAAGAATTTTGAATTTAAACTTTCGACAGGATAGAAACTCTGTATAATGCTGGTAATGTTATCATATTTTATTTAGAATTTCCTGGTTTTTTTAATACCTGAACTCACATTATTACTGGATACGAAGTTGTAAAAGTGTACTGTTTTCATAGCGTGCGTTTCACTCTGTGGCAAATTGTGTTTTTAGCACATAGAAGGGGACACAGGTACGGATAATTTTGAGCATCACTGCATTAGCCTATTGAAATTACTAACCGCCATGTTAGAAATTAAACGAAACTACGGGTGTTCTAGAGCCAACACACCGCCCTACAGTGGCACAGAAAGGGGCTACAGCAGTACAGTACAAACTCCTAACCTCGGTAGTATGTGGAGTTCAATGGTCAGGCTCACGCTCTGACGGCTTTGCTGCCTGGCTAAAGAGACCTCGACGTACACATTTAGTAGGAAGGTGTAGGAATCCCAGAGTCGACATGGACGTGAGAGTGGCGAGAAGCGCACTGATTCGTCCGGGAATCGAACCATTGACTTCCTACCTCGTAGTTGCTGTGCCAAGTGCATTGAGCATCCTCCGTAAAATATGTGCATGAACGGGAAGATAATATTAGAATGAACCTGAAGTAAATGCGGTATGAGGATGTGAACCGTATTTCACCAACTCTGGATGGGGTTCCAGTGACAGAATTACGTGAGCGTGATGATTGAACTTTGGGTTGTATGAGATGCAAGGAACCAACTTTTTGAGCTTTTGAAGAAGGTCTCTGCTTCATGAAATTACTTAGTGATGATCTAAACCTTGCTATATATCTGTACCACGTGACCTGTGCTGTTCTTCCACATTGTCTTTGGGAATTTTCTTTGCACTTGGGACTTAGCACGAGTCCTCTTCCAGTGTTCCGCGCTGCTGAATGATGTAACACTCGTCCATTCGCTGAACCACGGTTTCTCTGTCCGGTAGAACCAGCAGGCAATGGCTTTCCCACATTGTTATGTGATAATTAGGGAGACCCAAAGTTTCACTAAAACTTCATTACTTTACTTTAATTAATTGTAATTACCAATTTATATTGTGTTTGTGTTTCTTTTATACACGCAGGAAGAAAATAAATTAATTTAATTCCATGAAGGAGACTGCGTTTTTAGAAGCTGATGGTCGCTCAGCTGGTCAAGAAATTCTTCGCCATTTATGGGATCGAAACGTTCATCAACATTTTCACAGGAACCACCTACTAAATCATTTCCTGGGCCAGTCCAATCCACTTCGCATGATTACGTCCTATTTGTTTGAGATCCATTGTCGTACATATATTACGTTCCCACTTGTGTATATATGTATTCAAGATTTCTCAAGAGAAATTGTGGATTCCTATCTCGTATTCTTTGTGCAAGTTACATGTCCTGTTCCCCTCATCTGCTTCGATTTCATTGCTCTAGAACGTAAATTTTGCAACTTCTAATTATGCTGTCATCTCCTTTCTCATGTTATTCTTTCTCCCTTAGGTCCAAACGTTGTCCTCAATACTCTATTCTCATATACGTTCAAGCTTTTTTATTTCCTTAGAGTTGGCCGATAAAAGGTAAAATTGATAGTTTTGTATATCTTTTTATGTTTCTTCTACAAAGGACAAACATGTAAACAATTAAAAAATGAATGGTAGACGTTTTATCTCCAAATGCTCTTAGAAATGTCTTTCCGCTTTTCCCATGGACTCTGAATAAACAGACCCTAATTCTATGTATCACAAATGTGTTCTGTATAGGCATCCTTCGAAACGACGTATCTGTTACGATACTTGTCTGGCAGGCCAACAATTGTGATGCCAGCAGTTGTTTTCAGGTACGCCATTTATTCGATTCCCCTCTCATTTACTGATCTATGTGTAAGACATTCAGTGCCGGGGCTTTCTGATCACAATTCTTGTATTTGAAAAGGAACCTGTTCCACATTTTCAAAACTTATATGTCAGTATTTTTAAATTGCGCCGTTCATTATCCGGAAGTTGCTTCCATGAGTCATGTGGTAAGGGATTCAGTTTCCAACGGAAATATTGTCGTGCTCAACACCGGAACAGAACTGATACGGCATGCGAGCAGCTCAGACAAACCTTCCTGCCCAGCACAAACTTTACGTCAGTGTCAATATCTGCACACTGTGACTGTCCATTTCCGAGAACGTAACAAAACAGTGGTTTATTTGACGTGCAGGACGTCACAATAGCCTGAAATGTCATGCTGTCCCTTTACACTTTGTAACGATTGACCGGCCGAGCAAGTAAGCAACTAACCTGTTACTAAGTGAGTAAAACGCTGTTGGACTAATGAGATAAGCCAGTAATTAAACAAATGAGTGCTTGATTTGGTTAATTAAGCGTTGATTTAAAGAAATAAGGCAGTTATTAATGAATCTTACTAAGTAACTGAGATCTGAATTTATTCCTTAGTGAACCGATTGAATAAGTAGCAATGTAATTAATTAACCGATTGACCAAGTCGTCTAATTAAACCTATTATTGACTATATAATTAAATAAATGAGTTGGTAAGTAGCTGCCTGAGTAATTAAGTAACTAATTGACTATCCCACCAATTATAAAACTAATCGACTGAATTATGTTTTAATATTTAATTTTGTTTGATATTTTCCAGCTACCCCTGGCTTTTGCGAAGCTCAAATTGAACATCATGGAGTTTCTAAAGGATACTTCATTACAAAAATTAATATTTCACACAAAGTATGGTGCCTATTATCGCAATAGCTTTTCTATTAAACGCTTTTAGTATGGAGCGTAGTCAACGAAATGTAAGAACACCCCCCCCCTCCTTTTTTTTACTCTGCCCAGTGCTGCATTTATGTACAAACTGACTGTCTGACAATCGAATGGTACAGCTGTTCGAACTTTATAACTCACAAAGTTCAAAGTAATTATGCAGACTCTGTAGTTCAGTCTATTTTCATTGTTTCGGAATGGACGTACGTATGGCTGTCGGCCACTGTTCAACGTGCGCATACCACCGGATTGTCTAATGACTGTATTTTTAAACGTCAGTTTCTTTTCAACTAAATGTGTGGTTCCCAATGTTTTGCACACGGCGGCAAACCGAAAAGTTGCGTAGTGCTTCACGGCACGCCAGATCGTCTCTTAGTTTAAATATATGTCTAGATGTGATGACCTATGAATCCATAAACTAAGGATACAATATCATACTGCATTGTGCACTTTATTTGTGCAGTTCTTCAGGAGCAGAATTAGAAAAGTCAGCACTGCCAATTTCAAATCCCGCTCCTGAGTCTGTGCTATCTGTCGCCCAGTACATTTATCTCCCTTAGTGCCACCCTTATATTATCCTCTGCCTTTGTCTTGACAGTTGATATTTCCCATCCGAAGTTCTGTATTCACTCTTTGTTTCTCCCATTCTAACTACATGCCATATTCATTGTAGCCCTCCCTATTTAGTACCCTAACAAGGCAATGACAACTGACGAAACAATAAAGTCCTCTATATTTAATACCCTTAATTCGTCATGCAAGGACCGCCTCTGTGGTCTAGTGGTCAGAGTATCTGGCTACAGATACAGAGGTCCCGGGTTCGATCCCCGGCGCTACCAGATTTTCTGAGTAGTAGTGGGTCTGGAACGGGGTCCACTCAGCCTC
>Ga0136643_10017729_pt1 | contig 10722 bp, 6 predicted proteins | sample TergutLab28metaG_FD_96883 | JGI IMG/M metagenome (GOLD analysis project Ga0136643, IMG submission 96883) | Labiotermes labralis P1 segment gut microbial communities from Petit-Saut dam, French Guiana - Lab288 P1 (version 3) (version 3) | ecosystem: Host-associated > Arthropoda: Insects >... | reverse complement strand
TGACACCCCTCTATCCGCAAAAGTTGGCACTAACTTCGCCGACCGGCGGCGGCCGCTCTGTCGGTATAGTTCGCGTGCGGACTAAGGCCACGGAGTTTAGTTTAGTAGTAGTAGTAGTAGTAGTAGTAGTAGTAGTAGTATAGGGTTCAGTCGAGATGTGGTTGCGTAACACCAGGTACACGATGCTATGCAAAGTATGCGAACAACACGATTACTCTGTTTTGCAGTACATCTTTGTATTCCTGCTTTATCAAACGCATTAGGCCTTATACTACCTTTGCCCTTCGCAACTCCTCCCTGCGAGCAACTACAGTTTTGTCAGTTTACTCACATCCTTATTGGGGCTACTGATGGTTTTATTCCGTCACAAATTCAAACTGTAATATAGTTATTTTTCCATAACATCAGGTTTATCTGGAAGAGCTCAGGTTAAGTTTACACGGCTGTGACGTGATGACTGATGACACAAGAACCTCCATCAACAGCACAAAGAACGCTCGACCCGCTGTATGACGAAAGCTTCAGTTGTGGATAAATAGTCGGTAGTTTTGTGTGCTTTGTTAACTATGTCAGATATTATAAAATTTACGAATACCGTCATTTATTCTCTATCGATGCAGTTAATTTCTTAACCACCTCCCTACCGTTTCTTCGTTGCCGCAAATTTCAGAATGGGGTAAGTGAATATACATCAGGCCAAGTTCCGATTGGCGTCTCGCGTGGCGGCCGGAGGAATTTTGTCCTATTGATTTACGCTGCTGCTCTTGTATAGCATTTCTTAACGGACATCTGTAGTGCAGCAGATGTAGGGACAAGAGTGATAGATGTTCGACTGCAGTTTCCTGAGAAAGCCTGTAATCTGTGTCCAGCCGAGCGGTAGCCTTCTGTACTTACTAGCATGTATGGGCTATATCAAGTTCCTTTCTTGAATAAAATATCAAATATCCTGGTGGACTCTGTCGTGGTTTCCCTCGGTCTACCCTAGTGAATTCGAAGTAGCCCATTAACTTCCCTCTTCAGAATGTATCATGAATAGGTTAAGTACAACATAAGGGGGTGCTGATAAGTCCTTAGCCCGACCAGGAAGGGAACAAGCTAATGTTTCTGTCAGAATGGCGTGAATTTCCTTCGGCGCTTTGCCTTGCAGAAAAAAAAAACTTGATGACAGCTCGCGTCTCGATGTTGCTGAAATCGCGCGCGTTCCTGACATGCTTCGGAGCTTGTTTTCTTCCTGGTTGGGCTAAGGACTTATCAGCACCCCGGGTACAATAAAGAAGAAAGTACACGGCACTGACTGGTTGTGAGAGATAATGCGACTGTGAGCAAGTGTAGTATTATAGGTACAGGTTAGCATATTTGCTTTTTAATTAATACTTAGGCTGCATTTCTTAAATCCAGGGTAGTTATTGGCCTTCTTACTGGACATAACACCCTGAGAAGACATCTCCATATAATGGGGCTGATTGACAGTCTATTATGTAGGAGGTGTGGTGCAGAGAAGCAGATTTTAGCCCACGTAGTGTGAGTGTGAAGCATTGGCGAAACTCAAACTTACCTATTTGGGACCCTGAGAATATCAGAAGTCCAAATCCGGGGCTCATCTGGAACTTTATTAAAGAGAGAGGGCTCCCGTGACTTGGACTTAATCTCAAGGGCATAAAGGGCCTGTCAAAGACCTACGTGTATTGCCACCGAAGGGGCTCGAACACATTACATATTCTATTCAAAGCATTTCTTAAAGAAAGAGGAAACGGAAGAAAAGAAAAGAAAAGATAAAAGAAAAGAAAATAGTATCAGTTTCTTTGAACTCCCTTAATACAAAAATAATGTAATTATGCTTCTGTAAAACAAAGTGTTATGGAATACAATATGTGACTCCGATCCTGGGTTAAAATCTGGGCCGTTCCACCCCAGAATGGACAGAGGTAAACAGGACATTTGTGAAGTAACTTGCTTTAAGTTATGTCACTGGGGTAAAGCGGTTGAGTATTCTTGCGACGCAGCGGCTTTCTCTACAGCTGAGTTTATGAGTTAATATGCGCCTTTCTCAATTCGAAATTAAGGTTTGATTCCATTAAAACTTATTTCTGACACAAAATTCATCCCAGATATCTTAGATTTTCGAGGTTTCTAGGTTCCCAAATGTCAGTTATTCTCGCTGGATTGGCAAATGCATCGGGTTGCGGGTTTCACCCGAAGAAAATCTCCTAGGACTGTCTCAAAACGGTATAAAACAAAGCACATACATTTCCCCGATCGTTGCCAGTTGTTTGTCTACAGTACAACCATCGGTCATTTGGGTGTGAATTTATTCTGCGTTCGAGATTTGTAAAAGTTATTTTTTATCCTTATTTTTTATGTTCCGTTGACTGTGCATTTCTATGTAATCTTTTAAATGAAACCAACTTGGTGCACAATATTCTCAGTGTATTTCGTCAATTTTATTTATAAACCCTACATGTTTTGGACCCCTCCAGGTCCATCATCAGGAGGAATAACTGTATTTATATTATACTCGGTATTTTGTTATTCTGTATAGCTAGCTGTCTGGTGTACAGAATGGAATTCCATCCTGCACACAAACAAAATACCCAGTGTCGTACAAATACAGTTATTCCTCCTGATGATGGACCTGGAGAGATCCGAAACATGTAGAGGTTATAAATAAAATTGACTAAATGTACTGAGAATATTGTGCACCAAGTTGGTTTCATTTACAAGATTTTTTTCCTATCCCTGGATATTTTAAACCGACAATTCCCAACACCATGTTGTGGTTTCTTAGGCTTATCGAAAAGTTTGTGGCGTGTTGTCAATAAAGTCGTCTCCCCCAGCGCCCCTACGAATCTGCACTTAATGCCAGGGGGATTTCTACCCCTGTGAGCGGACGGAGTATTCACTTGGGGGAGTTAGTCATCGTATTTGCCAGTAATTTCCTCACCCTCGAGTACTCGTTCCCCTGTTTTGGTTCACCATTCAGTCGTTCTTCCACTTCGTTAGCTATACGGTGCCTTTGTCTGGATTGTTGCGTGTTCGTAATGTGCTGACCTCTGTCTGATTACTTTGAACCTGGAAGAGACTAATACACTTCGCTGAATGCATTATCAGTCCCCACAACGTGAGAGCACTCACGTAGACTTATGAATCACCACATAGGCGCGGGAACTCTATCCAGTGATTAAAATGGCAGTGTTTGTGTTTCGATTAATATGAGTTCTTTGCACAGAATGCAACAAATGAGTACACATAAGACCGATCGCTTTCGTCTGTGTCTACACGTTTCATCTCCGACGCTGCTGAATGAATTTAGAGCAAATTTGGTACTGGAATGGTAAAGCAGGTAAAGCAGTCCCATTACAGGCCTGGACAGGACCCAGAGGGTTCCAGGAAGTTAAGGTTCCCAGATTTCGTGACAACGGCACAGGATGGTGGTAAGGTTGTCAGCCTTACGCACCGGCCGCTTTTACCACCAGGAAAAACTCCATGTACTCATTTCTGTTAGAGGCAGAGTCGACCCCAGGGCCATAGTGCGATCGGAAGGATTTTATGTCAATGAAAAATTCCAATGACACCAACTGGGATCGAACCAGCGACCTTCCGATTTGTAGCATAGCACCTTAACCAATGTGCTACCGCGGTCCCCACTGGAATGGTAGATTATAAAATATCATCTCCGTACACGAGAGCAATTCATTCCATTCGAAGGTACGCCTACCGTGGCGGTACGCGGAGGATCCTCTGGTGGTGCAGGAAGATAACTGGGGAATTATCTTTGTTTCATAAGTCAGATTGAAGGCTGTTAATTACATTACAGAGATTTATATAAAATAAGAGAACGTAATTTATAAAGTTAATACCAAAATATTTTTCAAACACAAATACAGATCGTCCTGTGCAGTCTGAAGGCGACTGTCAACAGACACTCTTAAATATTATTGCAAAGTACCGTCTATACACAACAGTTGAATATCAGTTGTAGTTTTACAAATGGTTAATCAGGCTACATGTTTCGGCCGTTTTATCCGACCATCATCAGGCCTACAGAATATTATTCTGTAGGCCTGATGATGGTCGGATAAAACGGCCGAAACATGTAGCCTGATTAACCATTTGTAAAACTACAACTGATATTCAACTGTTGTGTATAGACGGTACTTTGCAATAAAATTTATTACACATGCACAACGGGATGGCGTATTTCAAATTCAAGACACTGTTAACATCTTTCAACACGCCACAGAACGTGCTAGACCTGAGGAGCTGAGGGCCAGTGAGTGTCAAGGTTATTTATTCTTTATAGTCTCTTCAATTACTTCCCTAAAGTCTTGCCTAAGAGATTTTTGCCCGTCATTTTGAAACCATGACTTAGCCTGTAACCCGATGTGGACGAGATTTTCCGCCCGTCCAGACCAGCCCTGGGGCCCACCCAGCCTCCTGTAAACTGGGTACCGGGTCTTTCCCGGGGGTAAAGTGCGGCCAGGGCTTGCTGCTGACCACTCACCCCCTTCTAGTGCAACGGTCATGTAAGAGTAGAGCTATACATGTACCCACCCTCTGGGCCACACCGGGCCTGTAACGGGATCACTTTAGCTTTACCTTTTACTGAGCCTGTAACAGAATCAGTATTTTCAACGTTGTCTGATTGTTATTAATACAGGGCAGTTTTAGCAACTAAGCACACGCAAGGCGTAGGAATAATGTGTTTGATTTCCTGTGTATTAATTATTTCATCTGAATGTTTTAATAATACATTGCAGTTGTATAAGATTTATGTTAAGTTTACAAAACCTTAAATTACAACAACAGAAAATGCATGTAATTAATGTTTTCCGTAACTAGTGGTAAGAGTAAACATTTTTTCGTGTAAATGATACGCGACAGCAAAAAAAGAGATTTGAAAAGCACCATCCTGTAGTGACTGAGATAATGAGTTTCTGTTTTATCGTCTGGCATTTGGGCTGGTACATGATAAAGTATTAATAATTTCAGCGTTGGATTCGTGTGTGTCGAATTTGAGATTTATCGACTAAAATTTCTGTGCGTACTAAGTATAATCCGTACGATAAAGTAATATATTCAGTCAAACAAAACATATATAATCATTAACACATACATGTATGTTGTATTTGACTGAATAAATTACTTTATCGTATTGTATAACACAACTGGATGGCTCCTATAAAAACAGTATAATCCGCATATTTCATGAAACTTAACAGGATGGATGCGTTGTAGACCTCATGGCGATCAGAACTATTCGCTGAATTTCGCCTATCTGTTTAACTGCTTGCCCGGAAACGAAAAAAAAAAGGTTAGTGTTTCCTGAACTGCGTGGTGTCGGCTAAAGTGTAATTTACTGAATTTGTTGTGCTTTTTTTCGTCGGGGGGGGGGACATTTTTCTTTGCTAATGTTTCCGCAAGACAAGCACGTGGATCAGAGGTTGCTCCTCTGCTGCGAAATGCCCTGCCCTATAAATAAATCCGCTACGACGACAGAGCCTGTTGCGTCATTAGAGACGGAACTAATCGTGAAAATTCAGCATTTAGAAGCTTCAGAAGTGTATGTGAATGAATACTGCTTTGTTGTAATAATTTATTACGTCAATAACACAACATATATTAATCAGCAACTTCTAAAAGTTAAAATCTCGGCAACACTTTTCAGCTACAATGAACCGTCATCAGGCCAAAAACCGAAAATAGTTCTGGTACATTCAGTGATTGCGCACTCTATGGGATGCCACATCGTTTACATTTCATATTATAGGTCACGTGTAGGCTGAAAGCCTACACGTGACCTATAATATGAAACGTAAACAAATAAAAAGAAAAAGAAAAATAAAGAACCAGTACAACAAACTGCAGTCTCAACAAAGTAATCAATAAATGTTTACGACTAGAGGAAAAAGCCCAAATACCGCAAAAATAAATAACAAAAAAAATATAATCATTTTGGCATTAAATTAAGTTTTAATAATTTAACAAAAATATTGGTTTTGTAAATCAAAAATAAGGAATAACCTTTTAAAACTGCAGAGGAAAGGTAATACACCACTTTATTAATCCCCAAAACTAATTTTATATTACAGGTCACATGTAGGCTTTCAGCCTACATGTGACCTATAATATGAAATGTAAACGATATGGGATCCCATAGAGTGCGCAATCACTGAATGTACCAGAACTATTTTCCGTTTTTGGCCTGATGACGGCTCATTGTAACTGAAACGTGTTGCCAAGATTTTAACTTTTAGAAGTTTCTGATTAATGTATGTTGTGTTATTGACGTAGTAAATCGTTACAATATTACAACACAACGGGATGGCTCCTATTAAAAAGAATACTGCTTTGGCTACAGGCCCACAGAAGCGTTCTAATGGGCATGGGTCTGAAACCTCTACATTTGTTTGGATAACAACTGCACTGTGTTGTGTCTCCCCAGTAAATCAAGGCATTAATGCTTGTTTGTTGTACAAGCTGTTAACAGATAACAGCACATTAGAGTGGGCAATCGGATTACGATCTGTGAGTGTCGCAATACAATACTGAATGTTCAGTTCTTCTCATAAGCTCTTATTAATACAGATTTTCACAAGTGCCTCTTTCCTTCCTCTCTTATATGTACAATTATATTTTCATTACAACTGAATACACTGATAATATTTTTACCAAATTGGTTTAAGTTTTCGTTTCTTTTGGGGAATTGCCGGAATAAGAAAGAGAGAGAGACAGACAGAGAGAGAGATGGGGTGAGGGTTGGACGGGGCTAATTATGAGATAGAGGAGAATTCGAAGATGGTGCAGAAATTACGGTAAGAGAAACGCAGGCATTTACGATGGAATTTGCCAACCCGACGGATGGTTTCTCCTCGAGATCTGTCACATCTGAAGGTCGATGCAGCAAACTCCGCACTGAGAGTGCTAATTTGCTTCTTCTAAATGTAATGAAATTCCGTGTTCCATTTTACGAAAGGCTTACAGCACCAAATGTTGCTACAGCGCCCCATTTTACCCGTTTGTTTACTTATTCTTCCCGACGGAGGCGATATAGTCACTTTATGACGTCTTTCTGTAGTAATGCGGTACGGAGGGAGAGAGCTGTTAAGAGCATTAGAATACTTTTCGACCTTCAGTATTCAAGACTATCTCTGAGACGTCTGTCATTAACCAAGCTGCTGTGTGCACTGGCGTGCCTCCTAGCAGCTGTGGCGTAGCACCCCATGTGCCTCAGTACGTTACATACCAAAACTACCAAGAACAAGCAAATATTCCGGAAGTTAACATGATCCGTAATCCGTGCACTATTTGAATATACTAGTGTAATATAACAATAATACCAACATAATGCATACTAATGGGGTCTAATGTTTTTTAAACTATGGGTTTTTTATATCATTGTCATTTGATGTAGTGGATTGGTTTTTTCACTTCAGTAATTGTAAGAGGTAAAGGTAAAGCAGTCCCATTACAGGCCTGGACGGGCCTAGAGGGTTCTTAGGAAGTTAAGTTTCCCAGATTACGTGACAACGGCACAGGGTGGTGGTAAGGTTGTCAGCCTTACGCACCGGCCGCCTTCACCCCCAGGAAATATTGCTGGTACTCATTTCTGTTAGAGGCTGAGTTGATCCCATGGCCATAGTGCGTTCGGAAGGATTTTATGTCAATGAAAAATTCACTGACACCACCTGAGATCGAACCAGCGACCTTCCGATTTGTAGTACAGCACCTTAACCACTGTGCTATCGCGGTTCCCTCAATAATTGTACCATCTTTTAAAAAATACTTTCCATTACCTCCCTGAAGATGGTCACATAAGCGGCCGAAATACGTAGTAGGTTATTCTATGTAAAAACTATTTCTCTAGCATGAATTTTATTGGTATTAGTATTACATTATATATTCAGGGTAGGCCGGGTAGCTCATTCGGTATAGCGACTGACTACAGGCTGGACGGTCCGAGATCGTATCCCGGTGAGGACGAGATTTTCCGCCCGTCCATACCGGCCCTGGGGCCCACCCAGCCTCCTGTAAAATGGGTACCGGGTATTTCCCGGGGGCGTGCTGCTGACCACTCACCCCCTTCTAGTGCCGCGATCATGGAAGAGTAGAGCTATACCTCTACCCACCCTCTGGGCCACACCGGGCCTGCATCAGAATCACTTTACCTTTATATATTCAGGATTTTTTTTGTATATGGGAAGTGATTTATTTTTACACAGCACGTAAGCTAATCGTTAATAATTTCAGAGTTTTTGTATGGAAAGTGTGCAGGTTTTCGGGTACACTGCTGCCTCAACTATTCGTTCAGCTTTTAAATAAAGGAATAGGAAGGGGCAAGCGGATAGCTGGAAAGGTCACAGATAATGAAAGGCGTCTTTCAAGGAAAACAAATAATAAACCACGATTGAATATTGTAAGTGTGAAATTATGGACTGAATTTTGAGCTCTGTGAATTATGACAGAGAAGTGGTGTAGAAGGGAGAAGGAGGAATCTGTTTTGTTCTACTTTCGGCATTTCCCAGAAACAACTGAGGGAAATTGCGAGAAATATTGGAAGGAGAATTGCTACCTTTTTTGTTATTGGGAATCGCCGATCTACTAGCTCATAATGAAATTCCGGACTTTCCGAACAAGAAACATAGTCTCAGCTACTGATTTCCGAAGTAAGATCGTTGTAGCGCGCACTGCGAACTGCGATAAAAGCGACAGGCTTAATTCCGTGTAGATCTACTAGTTGCCTAGCAGAGGTTGTGTAATCTTCTTTCACGTCCTTCTTTCCTTTGCACCAACCGGAGGGATGCCCCACGGATGTTTGGGCTTTGATCATTTCCCTGTCCCTGGGTATCGTGGTTGCTTAGTTCTTGCCTAATTGATGACAACTAACTGTATATACAAGTATCATATATTTTCTTTTCCTTCTTATTCTGACCTCTTTCTACCAACTCTTTGTAGGTGTATAGGGTTACTATTGCACTAGATCACACTCTTTGACACACGCACGCACACGCACACACACCACATACTAGGTAGGACTCCCCTGGACGAGGGATCGGCCCGTCACTAAGAACTTATATACTGTCAACTGACAAAATTATTATGAGCAATGAAACGCGCCTTGAAGGGAATCGGTTGTGGCCTATTTGATAAGTAAGACGGATGTTTTAAGGGGACCAAAGAAAACCGCGATGAATTCTGCTCAAATTTGAATTTCCTTGTCTTCCATTACGCAACAGACTTACCAGTCACTATGCTGCGTGGTTCAGCCAAACATCAGTTACTGCTCGTAGCGTTAATATTGTTATATTTAAATTCTCCTTAGCCTTCCCCTTGTTCTACTTATTCTTTCAGTGTTTTTGCCTTGTGCATATGAATGCTGAACTTAGTGGCGGGCAAAGACTTTCACATTAGTTCAGACGCTTGGCCGTTTTGATGCAGTTATTAACAGCATCAGACATTTACATTTTGTACGGTTGTAGATACGAATAAATTCATATTATCGAGTAGTTTCTTCTGCCACGATATCGCGTTGTACAGAATCAAAGAAAACATTTTTAGGTGTCCTTAACTTTCCTTCGTTTAGGATGTTAAAAGGACGAATTGAGTGAAAATTGTGGATCCTAAGAAAATATGCCAGCCGGATGCATTTCGTAGCTTTTTTATGTATAGAAACTTCGCGAGAATCAGTATTCTGATTTGAACTTCATGTAAATGATCGATATTCTAGAAGGTCTGTAGCAACAGTACCAGGTTGTTGGTATAAACAGTATTACGTAGAGTTTGTAAGTCACGCAGTTTGTGAATCTCATCAAGTAAATCTTCTCTTTCTCTTACTAATTTGGCTTAATAATTGTGTACATTTCGACTGGCTACGAGCTGGATGGTCCGGGATCGAATCCCGGTGGGGACGAGATTTTCAGCCCGTCCAGACCGACCCTGGGGCCCACCCAGACTCCTGTAAAATGGGTATCATGTCTTTCCCGGGGGTAAAGTGCGGCCAGGCCATGCTGCTGACCACTCAACCCTTCTAGTGCCGCGGTCATGGAAGAGTAGAGCTATACCTGTACCCACCCTCTGGGCCACACCGGGCCTGTAACGGGATCACTTTACCTTTTTACTTTTTTAATTGTGCACATTTATCTCTTAAAACTGGTGGGATATCATTCTTATAGTATTGTTAAACCGATTACTATAACATACAGAACGCGTTTTCTTTCTGTTTTCAGGTATGTGGCGCCTTTAGTACAAGACAACTGAACAGGGCTGGTTGTAAGTACCAAGGCTACACACGACAAAAGATTACAGGATTTAGTAAGCCTAATAGCTTTGAAATTTATTTTAATAATTATTTCATTGTTTATTTAGAATCCAACTTATTACGCTTACATTCTTCCTATCGTTTACAGATTACTGCTCTGCTCACCTTTCTCGTTCCATTGCTACCTTAATTTCATTTGCACTAAGGCCCTACAGGTTTATACAGGGTGTCCCAGGAGGAATGTGCCAGACTTCGGGAGAGTGTTCCTTATGTTAAAGTATACCGATATAACCCAAGACACCTATATCCAAAGTTGAACGGTTACGGAGATAATGGCCAGAGAAAAATACTGCAACCTGCACAGCTGATGTGTCACGCGAGAGCGTTGATGACCTTGAGAGTGGAATGCAGTGTTAATCGTGCCTGCGTGACGTTTAGTTGCTTGCACGGGAGTTGGAAGCGCCATG
>Ga0136643_10017728_pt1 | contig 10722 bp, 9 predicted proteins | sample TergutLab28metaG_FD_96883 | JGI IMG/M metagenome (GOLD analysis project Ga0136643, IMG submission 96883) | Labiotermes labralis P1 segment gut microbial communities from Petit-Saut dam, French Guiana - Lab288 P1 (version 3) (version 3) | ecosystem: Host-associated > Arthropoda: Insects >... | reverse complement strand
TACGCTGCGATGCAGGACAAAGCGGTATTCGTTTTGAATTAACTCATCGTCAAACTGCTCAAGCGCGCTTCCCTCGCGGCAAATCATCAGGTCTGCCAGATAGTCGGGCATATTGTCCTCTACAGCGTTCCGCGCCGCCGACACAATCGCTTCGACCAGAGTGGAATTATCGTCAAGCGCACCAAACGAGTTTTCCAAACTCTCGATGACCTCGGATTCATACTCCGGCTTCATCTGCCAAATCGGAACAGGGCGCGAATTGCTGCTTTCGTGGGTGTCGGAAATGTCAAAGTAGTGCTTGAGCCGGGTGCTTCCGCCGTGTTCATCGTCAAAGACGGCGATGCCTTTCGCGCCTCTGTTTACCCAGCGGCCAAACGGTTTGTTCCACCTCTCGATTTCCAGCACCGCTGCTGCGTCCGGGCGCTGGGCGTAGGTTAGGATTTGCTCGTCAAAACGCAGCTTGTAGTTGCGGCAAGCCGAGCGCAGGAACGCCGTCCACTTAGCCGGGTTTTCTGTCACAGACTGTATTGTGGAATCATAAACGCCGGTGATTAGCTGATATTTGGTCACGGGTCATGGCCTCCCTTCATCTTTCCGGCACATCTCTTTTCGGCTGCGTCCGGGGCGTACCGTCCTGTTCGTAACGCCACGGCTTCGCGGCGGGTACGCCCCAGCCGAACCGGGAACCGGCAAGCATAGCTTCCTCCTGCGCGCGCGTGACGCCCCACCGGGCATTGTCCCTATCGACTTCCACGCGCAGGGCGGCGCGGTCTGTTTTGCCGGTATCGAACCTTTCATAACCGCTCTGCCCGCGCCATATTAAAACGCGCTCACCTGTGGAGGGCAGCATACTAAAGCACTTTTTCGGCAATTCATGAAGCCCCGCCAGTTCGGGCAAAAGATAGCGGTTGTCATAGGCGAATATGTTTACCCTATTGATTGCAGGATGGCAGCGAAAGTAATACGAATAGTCCTGTGTCCGCACCCCCACGCCAAAAGCAAACGGCACGTTTATATGGCCTATATCGCCGTCCGAAAGCGTCTGCCCCTCATGCTCACGACAAAAAGCCCGAAAGTTTTGCATACTCCCGAATGGCTGCGCTTCGCCGCGCAGATAATCGGTGATATTCTTTAGGTCGGCCTTAAACGCCGGGGTTTTCAAGTGTCGCTGACAGTTGAACCGCTGAGATAAAGCCCCATCTTCGCCGCGTTCAAAATCAATCTGCATACCACATACCGCGCCGTGGCGCTCGGCTTCCTCGCCGTCCAAACGAAAAAACAACTTTATTTCCGCTGGCTCGGCGGGTGATAGCTTATACATATTCTCCCGCAAACTCATCGCGCACCCCTCCTATCTCGCATCTCGGCTTTTTGGCGGTTTAATCAGTTTTGTATGGTCGTATGCTCTCCCCGTGCGCTCGGCGTCGGCGCGATTGAAATAATCTTTTTGGGCGACACTTCTATCGCTCCAATAATGCCCCCAATGATAATCCTGTCGGCCATCGTTTCTGCATTGCCACGTTACAAAAGGTTGCACTGCTTTCGGGTTATGCGCAAGCACAAACACCTTATCTCGGACAGGAGTACGGTCGGTTATCACATACCCCTGCACTATTTCCGGCTCCGGGCATGGTTCGTAACGGCTACCGATGCGCTCCATCTTCTCTGCAAACTCACATATATGATAAGTGCTGCTACCAATATCAACATGAACTTCGCCGTGGTATTTGCACTTTCGGACAAGCTGCTCACCATCTTCGCGGGTTATGGTGATATACCCGCCGTCCGGGATGCGGAAAAGCTCCTTGTATTCGCTGTTTATAAAGCGAATATCCTTGCCGTTGGGGTTATAGATGTTCTCGCTCATCTTGCGCCACCCCTCCCTTTCTGATTTTCCCGCTCAACTGCCGCGTTTAACTTGGCCTCAAGGCTTGCCATATTATCACGGCGCAGTTCCAGTAGCGGATGCGGTGTTGCCTCGTTCTCGCGGGTGGCGACCTCTTTCGCCCTGCTTACAAGGTCGGCCAGCCACTTGCACTCTTGCTTGGTCAGTTTGCGTATCAACATTTTTCTTCCACCTACTTCACAATGTATTTGTTGGCCGCCCTGCCGCCGTCATCGGCGCGGTACTGTGCTTGAATACTGATATATCCACCGTCCCGCAAGCGGCGGAGATTGTTGCTTACAGCACCTTTGGATATGCTCAGCGCGTCACTGATTTTCCTTTGTGGGATAACAATTTCGCCGTTCTTGTTTGCAAGCTCGTCAAGGATTAGGTAGAGCAGCTTGCCGGTCACGGTGGTGTCAATGTCCCCGCAGATTTTGTATTTGGCCAGCTTCTTCATGGGAGTTCCCCCTTTCCGCTAAATTCAAGAGGGCGATGCCCTCTATGTAAAACCGCTGCGCGATAGAATAAATCCATCGCGCAGCGATACCATCACTGTCAACTATCCGCTGTCAACTGTTCAACTGCCTGTAGCCCGGTTTGTGGCAGCGCCCCTCTTGGGAACGCAAACACAATCGTCACCCAACTGGACAAGTCATAGACGTAATCATCATTAACACGACCACCGGCTTCCACGCGGTTGACTATCCTATGCTCATGGGGCAAATCGTCCAGTACCCTTGTGAAGATGTGCGGTGTTGCATCCTCACGGAAACCAGCGGGAACCGTCCCAAACTCAACCCGGAAGCTGGTAACAAATTCATTCGCTGCTAGGTTGAGGTCTGCAACGTCCAGTTCGTGGTTCACAGTCGAGAGCATATTTGCCTGCCACACGCGGTAATTCGACCGCAGATTAGTCGCGTACACCACCCTGAAACGCACCCTGTCGCTCCAAGTGCCGGTAACAAGCCGCTCCAACCGCACTTCTTCGGGCAGAATATCCCGCCAGAAGAAGTCATCAAGCGGCACGTTGCTCTCGTTGGCAATGTTGGTAAAATCGAACCTAATCACATCGCCTGCAAGCGCTTCTACGTTCCCGCGCTTGTCGATTGTAACTTCCAAGTCGGCAGGGTGGTTTAATACCTCGAATCGGATGAGGTCGCCGTGCATCCGAATGTCGGCGTAAAAAATTCCCTCATAGAGAAGCCAAAAATCCGGGCTTTCGACTTCGCGGATTGCGTATCTGCCAAGCGGCAACATACTGCTTATGGCCACACCCCGGCTGTCGGTTTCTATGGTGTCCACCACATCCAGACGCTCGTTAATAATCTCAAACACAGCCCCAGAAAGCAGCGCACCGGCTCTATCGCCTGTCACCCTGTTCGCTTCGGCTGCGCGCTTGACAATCTGAATCTGCCCGCGTTTGAGCTGATTGTAAAGCACCAATTCCACGGCGCTGCCGTCATCGGGAATAGTCACCCAATGCCTGCGCTCATCCAAGAGATAGCCGGGTGCTGCGCGATGCTCACGGATTTGATACCGCCCCGGAGCGAGGTTGCGACCGAAAGTGATAATGCCCTCTCGGTCGGTGGTAAAGCGTCCGAGGATGTTGTTCTGTGCGTCCAAAATCTCAAACTCCACGCCGTAGAGCGGCTCAGACGTATGGTAACATCTCTTGATAATTCTGAGCGAACCGAGCGGCGTATTCGGCCACTCAATGCTAGTGGTCTGCCCGCCGGTTAGCTCAATCTGCCGCACAGTCGTATCCAGCAAGTAACCCGCAGGGCTGCGCACTTCCTGCAAATAGAACATGCCGCTCCGCTGGCCTGTGATAAGGATTTCCCCCGCAGCGTTTGTCGTGAACGTGCCAATTTCACGTCTGCGGTCATCAAACAATCTGAATACAGCATCAGCCAGCGGCGTCCTATCGACCGCGCAGATTTTCGTTAGCCGCAAATTGCTGTAAGGCTCGTTGAACAGTTCCAGCATGTTCACGCGGTCGGCCTGCACATAAAACAGGTGCGGGGTGCTGTCCAAAAAGAAGCCCTCGCTTGCGCGCAGTTCGGTTATAATCACATATCCCGCAGTCAGATTCGGGATATAGAAAGTCCCGTTCTGCGCTGTAGAGAACGTGCCGAGGTCACGCCGGTAATGGCCGCGAATCTGCGTTACATTAAACAGCGTGTTGGCAATCGGCGCATGTGTTACGGCACACCGCTTCGTGACTAAGAGACCGGGAATCCTCTCGTTGAACACCTCAATAACGCGATGCTCACCAGGATTTAACAGCACAAGAATCGGTTCGGAGTTGAGCAAGAACCCAACCGGGCTGCGTGTCTCCACGATTGTATGCAGGCCGCTTTCCAAGCCATTTACAACCGCTTCACCGTCGGCATTTGTGGTAACATCCGTGAACGCCGCACCGTTATTCCAGCTCACGCGGAATGTCGCACCGGGAAGCCTATCGCCGGTGTGGGTGCAGCGTTTGACGATTGTAATCGCCGGTTCGCGGAAATTAGGCACAACAATCGTGTGTGTGCGGTTCTCCCGCAACACAATCTCACGACGGTACAACGAGCGTACGAAATTGGCCGGGCTTTGGGTTTCTTCCACCATATAGGTGGTATTAAGCTCCAAGCCGGGGAGGTAGGCGCGGCCATTGCCATCGCTCGTCACATCGAAATATTGCCCGGTGCGGGTATTCGTCACCCGAAAAACCGCGCCTGCCAGTCGCTCGGTGGGATTGTCGCCGTCCATCTTAATAATCTCAATAGACGGCATCCTAAAATTACGGAACACAAGAGAGTAGTGCTGATTTTGCTGGGTGTTGTCTATCCAGATAGATTGCGGGTTGTTGGCCGTATCGATGAGAAAGAAATCGGGAGCTTGAATTTCCTCGACGATATAATATCCTGTACTGAGATGATAATATGGGATGATGACGAGGCCATTGCTATCGCTTATGAAGCTGCCTAGCACTTGCCCCGAACCGCGCCTAACCTCAAAAACCGCACCCTGCAATGGGTTGCCGTAGTTGTCCACCTTTAGGATGGTAAGTCCTTGTCGGCGGGTGTTATCAAAGGTTACGCGCACAGTTTCGTTGCTCTGGATGCTCACCGTCTGCGGCGGAGCGTCAGTGTTGTGGGTATGCGGAGCGCGTGTCTCCGTGATTCGGTAGCTGCCCGGAAAGAGGTTGTTAAAAACAACGTAGCCGCCTGCGCCGGTCACGCCGGTCTGGTTGAATGTCCCGGCTTCGCCGAGGTCTACGCCCTCCACTCGGAACTCAGCGCCCTGCAAAAGATTCCCGGTGACAGCGCAGCGTTTGTAGACGATGAGCGTTCCGCGCTCACGAACATTAACAAACGTCACCGATTGGTGTAAATCGCCAACAACCGAATCCGTGGTTGTATTGCGGTTCCACGGAGAGCGGGATACTGTTTGCCCATGATCGTATTCCACCCGGTCAACAGTGGTTTCCTCGCCGTTCTGGATTAGGATTACCTCCCACCAGTAGGTGAAAGTAGTCACGGTTTCTTCCCAATATTGGACATGCTCCCATAGGGTATATGACGGAGAGACGGTCGCTGTGCGCACGTTGTTTACGTCTATAGTGTAATGCTGTGGCGCACGGACTTCGGTCACTGTGACCGTTGCGGCATCCCGATTACCCACCGGGTGATTCCACGTCAGCAGCCTGCCGCCGTTGTACGCCTCCCAACCGTTAATCTGCTGGAAGCTGCCGTCCGAGAAGTCTATCCGAATATTGAACAACGCGCCATCCAGCGGCTCATGGGCTTGATTCTGCTTGCGGATAAGCAACTGCCCGCGCGCATCCGTAATTTCGATGGATGCTTCACGGGTAAATGTTGTTTCAGTGTGGGATTCTATGCTCCAGCGGACTTCAAACTGCTTATCTTCTTCGTCCGGCGGGGGAGGCGGGGGTGGAATATCATCCTCTACCGCTGCAAATAGGGGTTGCGAACCAGCAGGGCCGGTGAATCGCAAAAGTCGCCATCCTGTGACGTCAACGCCCTGCGCAGCATTGCGCGCAGCAGCAGCTCTATCCCAATTCGCCCAGCTTTGCCATCCCTCAGTGATTCCCCAAATGGCAACTTGAACACCGAGCCGGTCGCTGGTCAGCCCTTGTTCGTAAGCAATTAGCAGCCTTAGAATTTGGGTGTTGGAATGTGCAACCGCAACGTAGGGGACGCCCTCGCGCGGGTCGGGGCCGAAGCGGGCGCAAAACGGTGTAAGTGCCTCGCCCGGCCGGTTTACCCAATTGATGACCGGCCAATAGTTGAGGTCAATTGGCAAGCTGCCTGCGGATTGGTTTTGAAATTGTATCGTACCGATGTCGCCGGGCATTGCCATAGGCATGATGGGTGAGCGGTCGGCTATTGCCCTGTTTGCACCCGCCGCATAAGCAAGCAGCGCGGCGGCAAGGTCGGGGGGCATATCTCCGAGGTCGGTCTGTTCATCTTCGTAGGGCAATTCTTCTTCAAGTTCTTCATCTTCTTCGGGCGGCCCGGTTGCCGGGGGATAGTCTATATCCGCGTCCTCGGTAATCCCGTCCTCGCCCGGCGTGGGAAGTTCACCCGGGGCGAGGGCATCGCCATAATCAAAACCCGGCGCGATTGGCGGCAAGGCAGGGCTTGGCGATTCTTCGGGCGGGTCTGTGCCGGGTAGAGGTGGCGGTGTTCCCGGGCCGGATTCAAACACGATTTCACCGGGGGGCGGGCCGAAGTTATCCCAGCCGGTGCCGGTGCTGCCGGTGAGCGGCGGGTCGATAAACGCGCTTGCGGACGCGGGAAAGACGCCGACGAACATCACGAACGCCAGCATAATACAGATAGTACGTTTTACGTTCTGTCGCATAAGTTACATCGCTCCTTATCAGAATTTTGGCATAAAAAACACCACCCTGCGTTGGGTGGTGTCTGTTGGGCTATGGGGTGCTATCTCTCAAATACGATAACCGCTCCGTGGCGGTAGACGGCTACGCCGAACCGTGTCCATACCGAGAAAGCGTCCTCACCGAGCATTGCGCGTCTGTGCGGGGGTGAGTCCATCCATCGTCTGACCGCCCGGTCAGCGGCATTGGCTCTTGTGGCAACCTCGTTGTCTACCCTCACTCCGTTAGGTCTGACATGGGTAAGTCCGGTCACGCCAAGTTCCCGCACTCTGGTCATGGCAAAGTCCATAAGGTCGTCGCAGACTTCCAGCCTGTGCATCCCGGCGCGTTCGCGCTCCGCATTGACTAAGCGGATAAGCTCCGCTCGCTCGGCTTCAATCCACTCCGGCGTGAATCTTATCCCTGCGGGAGCCATTGGCTCGGGGGATGTTGGGACAATAGGGGCAATGGGGGACGCGGGTGCTTGCTGTGCGTTGGTTTGAACACGCAGGGCGTTAAACTCAGCAGCAAACCACTTGCTCCACTCCATTCCTGTCAGCACAGGCCAGCTTCCAGGTGGTAGCCAGTTGCCATTCGCGTCCGTCACCGCAAATCTGTCCCTAATCGCGCTGGCATCTGCTGCGGACATAACGCCCAGCGTTCTGCCATCGGCAGCGACGAAGTAGCTGTTGTTTCCCCGCCTGCCATGCCCGGTTGCGGGGGTAGTGGGGCAAACGATTGTGATGTTTACTCCCACGAGCGCGTTACCGGTGGGGGCTGCCGCGTGGGCGGTAGCAGGAATTGCGAACACTGTGAACATAAGCAGGGCGAGAACGATAACAATGAGCTTTTTCATGGCCTACACCTCCGATTAGTTTGATTATACCCCCATTATATCTCTTTCGGGTAACAACATCAAAGGTGCAACAACAACATTCGCACCCTGTTACGACGGCAAAATCTCCACCGCTTGAACAGCAAGGCGCAAGTGAGCCTGCCCACTAATACAGGTGATTAGCGTTATTCGATTGTCCTCGGTGCGGCCAAGCATCGACCAGTCCATCTCGGATATTTCTTTTACTGTCTCAACGGCATATTCCCGTATGCCGTGCGCAGTTTCATAGATTATAACTGCGCCCGGTCTTAGCCTGTATAGATGCAAAAAGTAGCCGGGAGTGCCGTCGAGGTTCACGTTATGGGCGCTCATGGCTGTGTTGCCGTACCACGCCGAAGTGTGGCGAAAATGCCAAACGCCGTAATCCATGACACACATATAGTCCTCGCCCTCGTAGACGCGCACGGATAAGCCAATATCGGGAATCGTCAGCACACCGATTGCTTCACCGTCCATTGCCACCGGCAGGGTAAACCCGCCATGAGTGGGCGAGGGATTGTTCTGCCAGATTGTCGCGGGGTCGCTTGTGATGCGCGGGGCTGATGCAGAAGCGGCCACTGGCCGCGCCCCACCGATAATTGCGATGCCATCTGCGGCGGTATGCGCCACAATATCCGGGTTGTCAAATTCAATCTCGCTGCTGACGGTAGCAACCTCAACCCTCGGCGTATTATCCTGTTGACTGTGCAGCGCCACCGCGACACAAGTGACGCCGAGCGTCAGCGCCAACGCAGCAAAGAGTACGCGGCGCGGAACTTTGCGGCTAATCTGCCCGCATAAACCGCTTAGTCTTGTTGATAGTTTCATGGTTTGTGTTCCCCCTTTTCAATTTCAGCTTGTAGAAAGCAGCACCCGATCCGGCTAGGGCAAGGACAACAATGACGATTGGCAGTAGATTTATCCCACCATCCGCTGGGATGGCGGGTGCTTCTGCCGTGGTAGACGGTTGTTCCGGCGCTTCAATAGGCGTACCCGCAAACGCAATCGTATAGAGGGTGCTTCCTTGCGCTGCCCTTGCCACTTCGCCGTAATAGTTCACGGTAGCGATAAAGCTCACAGCCCGCCGCCCTGTTGCCAATCCTCGGTAGGTGGCAGTTGCGGTATAGCGACCATCCGCGCCTTGTCTAAAAGTAAGGCCATACAGCGTCAGGCCGTTCCACTCGCGCTCAACCAGCGCAGGGTCGTTGCGGGAGAGGCCGGGGATGTCGCGGGTTCGTGTGAATGGGTAGGTGAATGTTTCGTACTCGTCCGCTTCGATTACCAGCGAGGTTGAATCAATCCGCAGCCGCCCCGTGTAACCGTCTTGCTCGTAGTGGGTGGTGTCAGCGAACAGCGCGATAACCTCGGCAATATCATCCGTGTCGGTGATAATAGCGGCGGTCTTGCTGGTTAGGCGGGCAGACGTTCCGCTGGTAGCCTCCCTGCGCAGGGTTTCGCGGTAGACAAAGTTGTAACCATTCTGTTCAAAAGGCTGCGTGAATGTTTGCGGGTCAACTCCCGGCGTGACTTCAAAGGTTTTTTCGATGATAACTACGCCGTTTTCGGTGTGCGTTTCGGTACTTGTGGGCAGCTCCTCTGCCGTGGGGGTGATGTCCGTGATTGTCACGCTCGGCTCGGCGTAGGCGGTCACGCCCAGTGTCACAAAAATGCAGATTGCAATCACGATTGTTGAGACTTTTCTCATAGCATGATGTTCCTCCGTTTCGTGGGATTTTGTCTGAAACTAAAAAATCCAGCCCTGTGGCTGGTTGTGGGTTTATCGGGCGTCGCGGTTTCGCTCCCGCTGCCGCAGCATCTCCAACGCCCTGACAATGGTATCCTCAATCTTCTGCGGGGGCGTACCCGATGGGAAGAATCGGCTGATTTTCTCACGCGGTATCTTGAATTGCTCCACTTGGTTGGGTTTTTCCTCTTGCATGATGGAGGCAATCACACCCTCGTTTAGCTGCCCTTGCTCTGCAAATTTCCGCATTTTCATGGCCTGCACATGGGATGGGGTACATTCTTCAAGCTCGATGGATTCCAGCAAGGCTTGTTGCTGCTCCGGGGGCAGATATGAAAGCTCCACAGCGGGGCGCATAGCGATTTTGCCTGCGTCCACAAGGTCTAGCACTCGTGGGATAAGGTCTGTAAGGCGGATATAGCGGCGTATTTGGTCTTGGCTTTCGCCTACCTTTTCAGCTAATACAGCGCGGGAACGAGGGTTTTCTGACTTGTGTGCCAATGGCACACAAGTTGAATCAATCATTAAGTCTGAGCGATGCCCTTGCCTTTTCATAGCTTCCAGCCGCATTTTATAAGACTTCGCCTTTTCACTCGGTAAGATTGCCTCGCGCTGCAAATTCGCGTCTACCATAGCAATTATGGCTTCATCCCGACTCATGTTGCGCACAATACACGGCAAGGTTTCCCGCCCCGCGAGTTCACAAGCCATCCTGCGCCGGTGGCCACTTACAAGCTCATAACGGCCATCTTCTTTTTGTCGCACAAGCGCAGGGGTCTGTATACCAACAGCTTTCACGCTGTCGGCCATAGCCTGCATGGATTCATCCAGCTTCACTTGAAACGGATGGTCTGGAAAATCGTCAATTTCAGATAGCGGAATGTCCAGTACCTTTTCCAGCTTGGCATCATCCCGCTGCTCTTGCGTGGTAAAGAGGTCATCTGCCGGGGGCAGATTTAGCTTTAAGTCTCGCGCCATCGGCAAGCACCTCCTTTGTGAAATCGGCATACGCCTGTGCAACCTTGCCGCCCTTGTCATACGCGAAGATGCTTTGCCCTGTCGCGCTGATTTCCGCTGCTTTGACAGCGATGGGGATATGCGTTTTGTAGATTTTCAGCATACTGCCGTACTGCTCCCGCAAGGTGTTGGCGGTCAGCCGCGCTAAGTTTGTGCGCATATCCGCAAGCGTGAGCAGCACCCCGTCTACTTTGAGCGTCGGGTTAATCTGCCTGCGTACATTGTTGATTGTTTTCATGAGCTGCGTCATGCCCTTTGCCGGAAGATACTGTGCTTGCACCGGAACGATTACGCTGTCTGCCGCCGCAAGC
>Ga0136643_10017727_pt1 | contig 10722 bp, 6 predicted proteins | sample TergutLab28metaG_FD_96883 | JGI IMG/M metagenome (GOLD analysis project Ga0136643, IMG submission 96883) | Labiotermes labralis P1 segment gut microbial communities from Petit-Saut dam, French Guiana - Lab288 P1 (version 3) (version 3) | ecosystem: Host-associated > Arthropoda: Insects >... | reverse complement strand
GACGCTTGTGAGTACGGTAATGAACCTTCGGGTTCCATAAAATGCGGGGAATTTCTTGACTAGCTGCAAACCAGTTAGCTTCTCAAGAAGGACTCTGCACCATGGAGTGAGTAAGTAAGTAAGGCACACCAAAAAGTTTAATTTGTTTCCTATTCAACAAAAGAAAATGATTTACCTTTAAATTACGACACTTCGTCAGCATCTGTACACAACAGTAAAACACTGGACCGACAATTTTGTTATCGAAAAGTTCCGAAGTGGTGTTCTGTAACTTTCGTGTATGGCCGAAAGAGAAATTATTTTGTATTCCACACTACAGAAGTCGCCAGTTTGTCGCCTGGGGTTGTCTTGAAAATAAATTGTGCTGAAATAATAAAAGTGCTTACCGTGTATCCCACTTCGTAAGACACTTTTTTTTTTAACATTACTAAGTGCATTGCCGTCGAGCATAACTCTTTATTGCTGGTATCAATAATGCTACATGTTTTGGTCCTTCTCACGATTTATCGTCGGACGTATAAATACGTTTATGAAGCAAGTATGTATGTAAATTTAATATTATTAATTTGCGAGCCCACAAATATATAATGTTCGATGTATATACACATTTGTGTTTTAGGTAGGGTATGCGTATTTATATGCCTGACGATGAACTGTGATAATTACCCAAACATGTAGCATTATTGATACCAGCAATAACCAGTTGTGATGTTCGACGGCAGTACATGTAGTCACATTGAAATGTCACGACAAAACCGTATGAATTCTATGAATAAAACATTTTTACCCTGCAAAGTCCCAAAATTCACCCCGAGTCTTAAATCCACAGAAGTGTTTTGCTAATTACAGTTCGTATATTATCACTTGTAGCTGGAAATGCCGAATTTACTATGTCAGCGTCATATTTTGACAAACCCCCTTTTGCCTATAGTTAATACTTTGGTGTGGCTCAGTAATCGACTTCTGAATTAAGCGATTTCTAAGCAACGAACAGCGCCAGTCATAAATCGATTTTGTGGTATAAATTGGTTATGATGCCTGGCATCAGACCAGAGATTTAGGAAGATAAAGGGGTAAATGGAGAAGATTAACTAAATAATTCTGTACTGTGGGTCCAGCCTTCCGGTACGGATTAGTTTCTTTGTAAAACTAAAGGTATAGTTCACCCTAGAACAGGCTACGAAGGCCCAAAGGGAGATTAGAGGTATAGCTCTACTCTGTCTTTAACCTCGGCGCTAGATGGGGGTGGGTGGTCAACGTCACGCCTCGGCCGCTTTACCATCGGGAAGGACCCGGTACCCATTGTATAGGAGGCAGGATGGGCCTCAGAGCTGGTCTGGAAAGGTGCGGAATATTTCGCTCCCCACCGGGATTCGATCCCCGGACCTTCCAGCTGTTAGCGTGTCGCTGTACCGACTGAACTATACTGGCTCCTTCTTTGTAATATTGCATTAATTTTATACCCCCATTCAAGCTGTAAAAATCCCCTCCAAAAAAGTAATCTTCTTTATTGGCGCATGTCACAGCTCAAAACTAACCAAACGTACGAGTAGAGGAGTTCATTAAAAATAATATTGTTCGTGTGTTTATCATTAAGTCATGTTGGAATGGATGTGCAGCTGCACTAATTGTTAGCCGGGACATAAGGTGGATCTGAGTGGTCAGTCTCAGGCCCCAAGCTGCTTTGCTCCCGGAAAAATAGCCTCCAACGTTTCGTCGGGACTTGCTGTTTCCATCAACAATAGAGTATGGAGGCAGCAGGTTCTTTCGAAACGTAGGTATATTTTTACTAGCTGCAAGATGTCACATCCCAGAGGAATATGCTTCGGTCTAGAGAACCTCAAATCATAACTCTGTGCCTTGCAAAGTCCGTTCGCTTCAGCCGAAATGAGAACCAGCCGTTTATACACACGGTGGATACAGGTGCGAGTTCTTGCTGTGTTCTCAGCTCAAACTGTGTTAAAGATTTTCGACTATAACTTACCTTACCTTGAGAAGATAATTACAGTAAATCCGATTATTCACTGGCCACACAGCATCACGAAGATTCCTTTCTTTGTGTTTCTTTTTGAACCCCAACCCGTTTGAGGTGAAGAGCAGCACATGGAGAAGTAATACAAAGGAAATCTTCGAAAAGGGGAAAGATTGAACAAGCTGCAGAAAAAAGTATTTTTCTACCAGTTCAAATACCAGCCTTGTTTGTCCTATTTATTATTCGGCGCGTCCATTGTAATGGGAATTCAGTCGTTATTCCAACACACACACATACGCACACACAGACGCACGCACATCTTTCAGCGACGTTCATGAGTCTCGCTGTAAATTCTGTCAATGACAGTTTGGAAGGACACTGCGCGAATGTCATCGGGTCTCGCCCGAAATAAAGGGACAATAAAATCTGTAGACAGAGACACGAGAGATGGGCTGGGCATGTGGCGCGTATGTGTGAGGAGAGAGGGGTGTATAGGGTCTTGGTGGGACACCCTATATTTTATAAATAATTTTCTTTTACTGTATTATCGAAAATTAGTTTCATGTTGTTAATAAACGCCTTCTATATCCTTTTATTCATGATTTATTCGTTATTATCGTAATGAATCATCAGTCATCATGAGTCAAGAAATGCCCGATGAGGGATCGTAAAACTTGTTTTCCAAAAATCTTCTTTCAAATATCTTGTTTTCGAAGACGTACTTCTTCCCCGCGGGGGCATGGTCGGCGATGCCGGTCCTGGGGCCAGTGCCGTTTTGGCAAGTACTGACGGTGCGTCGTAGGAGATGGATATGGAGGCTACCGCGGCGGTACTGAAATTAGGACAGGCTGTCTCTCGAAGTGTCACGAGTCCGCTGCAACACCTGGCAGTCGGATGCCTCGCCTTCTGGAAAGCGTGATTGAGTCTGCGGCGAAGCGATCAATCATCCAGCGTCTGAAGCTGCGTTCGTGCGGAAGGACATGGTGTGGAAGTTCGGGTCGTCTTGCGCCCAACAAATCCCGGCAATGCCGCGACCCTTTGCCACAGGACACTGTCGATGCGGCGCTCCACATTCTTTGATGATAGCAATCGGCTCACAGGAGCCATCCGGCAAGATAGACTCTCTCATACTCGCCGAGAGCAGGTGTGGAAGATGTTAAAATCCGCATGGTCCTCCACTCGGCGTCGCTTTTCCCTGACTATGCCGCCACCGTCTGTCCTAGGCCACAGCCATGTGCCGTGCTAAGACGGCGGCGGCATTGGATGGATTGGAAGGAAGAACCAGAGAAAGGAAGAGGGCCTACGATCATCACACTGAGTAAGGTGGAGAGAAAATACTGGTCATTGGTCATCGCTGCGCGTCCAGCCCGGAAAGGAAGGTATACCCGTATATGTACGTACACAGACACACACATGCATATGGCTATGAGGGTTCACACTTTTTGTCTTCCGTCACGCATGGTAATAGATCCACATTATCTTCGGTTCCATACTTACGACGGTCAGCCATAATATACACGCATCTCTCGCATATCCTTTGATCGCTTCTCGGTTCTCTGTGATGCACTCATTTATTGTGTCATTTTTTTCAGTGCTATTCTTGTTTGTAGACCCAAATTTTCTTGTTTGCGCGTGTGCGTAGGAGGAGACTCACGTGTGTGTGTGTGTGTATGTGTATATATATATATATATATATATATACACGTCCATACATAATATACACATATGCATAATACGTCAGTCTACCATTGACAGCTTTTCGTTCGATTTTTGAGACAATAATTCAAGATTAGTTTTATGCTCCTACTTTTTAGTAACACTGACAAAATTGTTTTCACATTTCCAGCGAGTTTGCTACGGACATAGGAAACCTGAAAAACAAGAACACGAAAAGAAAGGAAGAAAGAAACAACGAAAGAAACTGTTACCTCGGTTTCTTTTTTATCCTTGATATTTCGTGGTAGAGACTTCAGTATGTGTCTCGGCGTAGTCATCACTGCAGACGTGTGGATTTGATTGTTTGGAGATTGATTTTATCTGGATTTTCTATGATTTTGTTCTCTTTCTGACGATAGTTTTTAGATAGTGTCTTGAAATGGACTTCGAATGCCTCGGTTCAGATGATCTCCGTTATGATTGGATGTTTCGTTGTCTTTACTTTTCCGTCACCGGCGTCAAATAACCACTCAATGCTTGTAGGAATACTGACAGCATAAACTGCCCAACGTGGCTGTTTCCATTTCTGAAAATTATTTTAAGAGTCATTTCAAATCCATGTTGTTGGGCTGACAGTTTTATAGACAAGAAATTATTAATACATTCCCCTGAAATGTTCAGGTAACAAAAATACAAAAAAATATATCCCGAAAAAAATTGAAGTAAAAGACAGCTAACTGCAAATAGATGGGCACAGTTTTCCCATTTAAAGGTTTAATTTCCCTTCTATCAAAAAAAAAAACCGTGGTATCAATCCCACTGCGAACTCTGGAGCTATGTCACTTTATTTTTTTACTGCGAAACGTATTTTTTGAACTTGTCACACGAGAGAAATTTGTTATGTCGTCGTCACTCTGTAGGTGTGTCGTCACCCTTTAATGCCCTTTTGATGTACTTTTTTCCCATTACAGGAAAACCCATAAAATTCAATGACACTATGTCAAAAAATGTTGATAAATTTGTAATCGGGAAGTCAGTCATGCAATTAGAGACAATGGCGACAGCGCGTCAACTAGTAAATATTAACTGCTGTGTCTCTCGCAAAAATGCTGCATTCAGCAAAAAAAAATCTGTAGGCATTATAAATGTATGCTTGGTAGTGTGATATAAAATGGATGGGCTTTCTGGTCATATAGGTGGGAGTCACATTAACACGCATGCTCAAACCTATTTCAGGGAACTTATCCATAATAAATATACCAAAGTAACGGAGGATTTTTCCCATCAGTCAGTCAGCATCAAACAGGTCTCTTTCCCTTATGGTTTATATTAATTACTCTCACCATCTCGACCGCGTACCTTGAAATGTTTCAATGCAGACAGGTTAAATCCAAGGAATGCTTGCTGTCATTTGATTCCGAAACTTTTGTATTTTCGTCACCTGACTGAAAACCGAAATACTAATGTATGTCACACTACAGTAGTTCCTTGGTCATCCGGATAATATGGCTGGACGGCTGGTCCGGATTACCGGGAAGTGGGGACCGCCGAGGGGAAGTTTTGTGGTTTGGGTAACATACAAAAAAAAATCATCACTCACTGCTGAAGTAAAATTATTTAAGGTGGAAATACTGTACTGTACTGTAATGTACTGTACCCAACAGTAAATAATAATAATAATAAATTATTAGAAACAATTCTTGAAGGGAGGGTGACCATATCTTGGAATCAACAAGTGCAAATCGACAGAACCATCCCTAACATTAAACCGGATATCATAATCCGTGGTAATGAAAAGGATCATGTGTGTTAACCATTTAAAGCCTACCAGGAACTGTATGTGTCACCAGGTTTAACATTAAAAACGGTGATGACATTCCGTCTATGTGTTTTCAGAACAAACAGCGACTTTTGCCGTATACAACATTAAGAGTTTGGTTTTTATAAATGAGGCGGAGAGCACTGCGCGGTACGGACTTAGTCCTTATATAACACAGATACGTTTCTTCTTTAGAGGGTTGATAGATGTTTATATTTTCAACTAAAGGAGACAAATGAGATCAAGAAAGAGCCCGAAAAGAGCCTAAAATATAAGGATCTTACACAAGAAATACAATGCATGTGGAATGTAAACGCGAAAGTGATACCAGTAATAATAGGGTCGGCGGGAACCATGTCACTCAGTCAGAAAACACCTGAGCAACATGCCTGGAAAGCATGAAATCTGGGAACTGAGAAAAAAAACCCATTGGGCACTGCGCAATGCTTCAGAAAGTACTAACGTAAAGTCCAAAACATTCAACTTGAGAAAAGACGTGACATGTGCCATAACCTGTAACTGCAGAATAGCTGCAAAGCTATATAGGCCTACTCTAAAAACGCTGTTTGTTTCAGATATATAATTGTAAATACCTTGCACAAAAGTGATAAGTAATAATAATAATAATATAATTTCAACTGAAAACACCGGACTATGGTCGGCCCAAAATTATCCGGACCACCCGGAAGTCTGGGTGGGCCGGGTAGCTCAGTCGGTATAGCGACTGACTACGGGTTGGACGATCCGGGGTCGAATCCCGGTGGGGACGAGATTTTCCGCTCGTCCAGACCGGCCCTGAGGTCCACCCAGCCTCCTGTAAAATGGGTACCGGGTCTTTACCGGGGTAAAGTGCGGCCGGGGCGTGCTGCTGACCACTCACCCCCTTCTAGTGCCGCGGTCATGGAAGAGTAGAGCTATACCTCTACCCACCCTCTGGGCCACACCGGTCCTGTAACGGGAACACTTTTACCTGGGAGTCTGGAGTACCGGGGGATCACTGTAATATAGGTAGGTACTTCCCTTGTCTCTTTAAAATATTGCTGTTGTAAGTTTAATTATAAAAACAGCAAGAGAATATCTAATCCAGCTATTTAAATGTGGTCAGTCTTATAAATCCTTTCAAACCATTTATACAGAAACACCCACCGTGTTTCGACATGTCATTCCTGGTGTCAAATAGCACGCAAGAATGTAGATGCACCACAAGGCTACAATTACATATGAACGGATGAAATATGGGTTATTGTGTCAAGTTTGTAGTATTTGATTTAACATCTTATTGTCTACTTCGCAGCGTGTCAGTAGTGCTCATTAAAGGTCTTCCTGAAGATGACGCAGGGGTGTCGAAACGTTTTCTGTGGTATCTCTCAAAATCATCAAAACATTTTTGAGTTTTGTATGGTTACTGAAGGGCCGAAAAGTTGGAATTCAGTACGTTATGATGTAATTCTGGCACAATTGATCCAAGCTGGAGGTGAAATATAAGATTCTGAGATATGTAACTTGCTGATTCTGTTTGAAATAGGAAGGAATCGCATAAACAATGGAAGGATTCTAACATTGTACGTATTTGTAAGAAGGTCAGTGATATTGCTTGTGGCAAATGTGGCGGCATATCACTGCGTACTAAATCATGTTGCAAGTTTAACTCCGTATCCCCTCATTGGGAATCAATAATGTGGATTTCGATCTCATCAGTCAGCTACTGATTATAGTCCGAATTCATCAGATACTTGACGTAAAGCGGGAGTACATTGCATCAGCCATTTACAGTCTGTAAGGAAGACAGGAGGGAAGTGTTTTACAGCATGTTCGTGGTTTTCGTTTAGCCATAAAACTAGTTTAGCTATTTAAAATATCTATAATGAAAGTACACACAGAAGTTCGTACAGGCGCACATCTGTCCGATAAGTTTCTATTCTGCTGTTGCTTCGCAGCTTTACATTACAGTATGTCATTACAAAGGTCGAAAGTTTCGAGGATGGATTGGAATTGATTAGTACATTTCAACTTCTATTTTGCGGTGATGATGCATCTTTGTTAAACTTCTCGTCGAATTGTTCATTCTTTTTCCGTTATTCTTGTGTAGCGTCTGATGTTATTATTCTGAAATTTAAAGTTTTGTCGGATGTATATTTGTACATACAGATTAGTCGGTGAAATGCTGGCCGCCATTTGCAGAATGTTGGTGGACACTGTGGTGGTCTGCCCAGAGTCACACGTGGATGAGAAATCTCCGTACACTGCACAGTAGCAGCGATGCTATTTATCTTACACAGATCTAATTGTGTGTGAGACCGGGCTGCAGAGACCTCCCTGCTTGCACGGGGATTATGATATTGTAATGCGCCTTCCCGTATCTTTCTAACGCGATGAAAAATGGCTGGTATACAACAAACGTCTGAGGAAGAACCTTTCGCTGTTGAGGGCAAGAGTGCTTTATTCACGCCATACACATTTGGTAACGTCACCGAATTTCTAGACCGTCCTGTTTCTTTCTACATTTACATCCACTTTATGCTTTATTGGTCCCACTTTCTTGTCACTTTTAACAGTTATCTGTTTTGAACTGTGTGCTGTAAGGCTTTTGTCGATAGCGTAAGATTGGCTGAGCTGGTAGAAGTTTCCCTCCTTTGTGGACTTCAGATGTTCCTTGCCGTTTTTTTATGTTATGTTGACCGTGCATCTCAATATAAACTTGTAAATGAAACCAACTTGGTGCACAATTTATTCTCAGTGTATTTCGTCAGTTTTATTTATAACCTCTACATGTTTCTGACCTCTCCAGGTGCATCCTGCGTACCAGGCAGTCAGCTATACAGAATAACAAGTACCAAGTGCCGCACAAATACAGTTGTTCTTCCTGGTGATGGACATGGAGAGGTCCGAAACATGTAGAGGTTATAAATAAAATTGACGAAATACACTGAAAATAAATTGTGCACCAAGTTGGTTTCATTTACAAGTTCCTTACCGTGTTCACAAAAGCAGCTACTGGGACAGTTGAAGCCATTTTAGACATTGTAACCCCATGTGTGAATACGCCTTTCCATTAATGGTCTTCTTCTTCGTCTTGTGGAAATGTGCCAGCTTTTGAATGGCGCTGCTTATAGCGAAACTAAAACAAATGTCAGACATTGGATTGACCATTTGAAGACTAACAATCTATATCATGCATAAACACTCACGTTACAGAAAACACAGTGGACTTTTATTACAGAGACGAATAGATGAATCTTGTATCGGGAAGTAGTAAGAATAGAGTGAGACACGCAAGTACACCCTGTGTATTGAGTGCTAAACATGGCTGTTAAGCTAAGAAACGAGTACAAGTTTTTGTCTTCCAGTGTAATTTAATATCAGCTGGAAAGTAAACGGATATTGAGATCCACGTCTTGACATGTGTCACCAGGCGCTGAGAGTCGCATTTTAATGTGGGCGTTGCTGTCACGTCACGCGCCTTATGTAAGTTTTGGCTAACTGTGCATCGAACAACTGATAAACCCTAATTATTTCTGTAGTCTGTCTTGGTACAGGTCCATAGCCTCTTCCAAAACGAGTTCCCCACAAAGTGCGAATTAGTGCGTCCCCTTTCAATTACCAGTATCTGTTCTTTTCCTTAAGGACATCCAGTAGCTGCTTGCGTCTTCTTTTTCGCCTTCCCTTCACTTCTCTTCTTGCCTGTATCCTTCCTTCAGTATCGTGTTTTGGAAGTCAGGCAAAATGTGACCGATCCAGTTAGCCTTCCTTCTTGTTATTGTATGTAGAATATTCCTGTCTTCCCTGACCCTCTGCAATACTTCTTCATATCTCACATGATCGGTACAACTGATCTCCATTATTCTTTAACACCAAAATTCAAAACTTTCCAGGTATTTCTGATCTACTTTCCGAAGTGTCCAAGATTCAGCACCTTTCAAAACTATGCTCCAAATCTAGCACTGTACAATTTCCCTCCTTAAATTTAAGTACCTTTTGTTCTTGAAGAGTCTTCTTGTTAATGCTGCTTTTACCATGGTAATCCTGGATTTAATTCTTGTGTACATCTTGCATCTCTTTTTGGCATGCTGCCCAAATGGTTGAAATATTCCACATTCTCCAGTTGTTTTGGATCCATCGTAATCCGTGCTGTGGATGGCTGTCTTGAGATTTTCCTTACCTTAATTTTTTTCACATGAACCGCAAACTTCTAATCCGCGATTTCGTAATGCCAGATATGCCCTTCTGATTGTTAAGAACAAAAACGAAGTTTATGAAAGTAAACTAAGAGAACTTGATGTTTTATATATATATATATATATATATATATATATTTGGTGCCAGAGACATGTTAATTTGTATTTATTACCAACCAATTACACATGCGGTGGAAATCGTACATTTATATCATTACACAGTACAGCCTTATGTAGGCTATCTTTCGGTTGTCTCAACCGTCTGCATTGGGCATTTTTGTTATGTAGCAACTATCGATATCAGCTGTACGTATAGTGTTTTTAGCGCCTAAAAGTATCTGTTACGCACAGCCGTTGTTGATATGTTTCTGCAAATTAGAGTTTCTGTGTGTTTGACGTTCATGTGACCGTGCATCGCGATAAATTCTTCTAATAAAACCAACCAGAGGCACTAATTTCTCCAGTTTATTTTCGGAACGTCCTGATCCTGCTCGCAAGCTGTCAGCAAACCTGTATGACATCTACCATTGCTGCTTGCACAGTGAAAAATCCCTGATGATGGACAGAGGAACTGTCCGAAACATGTAGAGTTTTATTCCAAAAATAAATTGGAGAAATTAGTGCCTCTGGTTGGTTTTATTGGAATAAAGTTCTTGTGTACTTAAAAGATTGCCTGAAAATGACTGACAACAACCGAAACGTGTAGGAGATTGCGCTATGTAGTGAAATGAATGTACGTCTGTTGCCTCCTGTGCAGTAAGTAATAAATACAGGTCACACTAAGCGAGTTGATTTCTGTATGTGTGGGCAGGACTCATAGCACGATTGGAGGATTATAAATGCGATGGAATTTGTTGTGTAGGTGTTTCTCTTCAGTTTCAATAAAACTAAACTCCGTGGCCTTAGTCCGCACGCGAACTATACCGACAGAGCGGCCGCCGCCGGTCGGAGAAGTTAGTGCCAACTTTGCGGATAGAGGGGTGTCACGTGGTCAGCCCAACGGGTCCCCACAGCCGTTAATCTCTGTTTTCTAGACCTGGAGCCGCTACTTTTTTTCATTCAAGTAGCTCCTCAATTGACCTCACGAGGCTCACGAGGCT
>Ga0136643_10017726_pt1 | contig 10723 bp, 7 predicted proteins | sample TergutLab28metaG_FD_96883 | JGI IMG/M metagenome (GOLD analysis project Ga0136643, IMG submission 96883) | Labiotermes labralis P1 segment gut microbial communities from Petit-Saut dam, French Guiana - Lab288 P1 (version 3) (version 3) | ecosystem: Host-associated > Arthropoda: Insects >... | reverse complement strand
CCCCGCTCCAGACCCACTACTACTCAGAAAATCTGGTAGCGCCGGGGATCGAACCCGGGACCTCTGTATCTGTAGCCAGAAACTCTGACCACTAGACCACAGAGGCGGTCAACATATTGCCACTAGAAATATAAATTTGCTAGGACCAGTTTCTGGCTGAGGTTGTAGGCACCAGTACCGTTACTACTGTACGTTCCCTCTGTATTATTTGGGTGTATATATGTCCTTGTCTGAGGCAGTACATAATACGATCCCTATTTTTAGCCACGTGGAAGCACACGGTATCTTAGAGTTAGTTTATGTTACAAAACTGTTGCTTATGAAATATCGGTTGTACATACTATAAGTACAACTTATGTGGTCGTACCTAAAATCCTACACAATACGTAAGCATGAGTTATCAAGGAACTTGCCGCAAATACGACATTCACTGGGAAAGGAAGACAGAAATTCATACGGCATTATGACTGTATTGCCTACGTGGAACTAGGCTATATGAAAATGGAACTTAGGTAACAGGGTTCAGCTGGTTCAAATTTGAGTCTAGCCGCGGGCTTGTGATAGGACAGCTCGAAAATACACTTAAAGATGAAGGCAGCAAGATCGATCGAAACGTCGGGAATCGCTCACCCAGCGATACAACGCCGCATTCAAGAAGACTTGACTCCAAAATTGTGAGGCTGTTTAATGAAAGGGGACGAAAATGTTTCGCCCTTTTTTTTGGGGGGGGGAGATGGAAATAAAAAAAAAAAAAGGAAGAAATAACTTCGGATTTTCGGGATTGTGTTTATCGTACATAAATGAGGATAGTATTTTAAGATACAGGCTGCATATGCACTAGATTTTGTTTGAATGGAGGCCAGTTTTAAAAAAAATATGAACACAATTATACATCTGGAGCCAATAGAATTTCTTGAAACTTGGTACGCTTCCAGCGAATAACAAGCACATTTGTTTTGAAGAAACGTAAATTGAGTATTACAACCGCGCCCGTTCGCTCGTGTTTTAAGAAAAACTGACTTTGTTTGTGTCTGGACAGCATTCAATCTTTGCCAGACACGAGAATAACTACACCGCGCTGACCTGCAAAATCTTGCTGGGTTCAAGTTGAAGGGTCTGGTTTTCTCTCTCCCTGAGGGAAATGTTCGAAACCTACTTATACATTACTGCTCATGCCTTGTTACTATAGGACCTAAATTTTAATGACTGTGCTTAAAAACACAGCTTGTTGACTAAGTTTAGTCACAAAATACTCCTAATTTCCTAAGATTAATTCTAATATCATCCCCCCCCTTTACGATTCTGCCTCCCGATCGGCCTCTTTTGATGGGAATTCCTTAACAAATTTCGCCCAGTTCTTCATTACGTTATGAATGCACTTATCGTACCGTCTGAGCTTACGTCATCCGATTGCGCTAACAGTTTTACGTTCGTCCACAAAGCAAGTCCTTATTTGTGCAAATTTCATGGCTGTTTGCTATTTTATTTTCTTTTGTTGAACGTAAATTACGAACCATGATTACGATTATGCCAGCTATGGTCAATCGTAGCCTGTTTCTCAGGTCTCATCCTTCGCCGATACCAACGTGTCGAATGCTCGGAGTCTTGACTTCGGAACGCAAGATATTCGCCCTCCCTAATTACAGCTGGTCAAGCACAGCATATGTTGTGAAATTTTCCATTAATCAATTCTTCAATACTTCAACCAAAAGCACATTTTGTATTCGGTACATATACTTTTTACCAAATTTCTCCAACATGTAGGAGGGATTTGGTAAATATATATATGTAGCAGATAGATAATATACATTTGGTTGGAGTATTGAAGAAGTGTCCACTACGCAAAACATTTATTTTCTACTCCATGGCTAAGTCGATAGAACGGCTACAAAGACAAATGTCTTCCTGGTTTATTTGTATGTTGCTTTTTCAGCTGCATGTTTATTATTGTTTGAGACTTGTTCAGTGGAAAGGAAGTCGAATGGTCTATACCAAGCTTTTACGTATAGGGGCAGGGGAAATTTCCTCCGTCGTATTTGTCACCTTTTACACGGAACTCAATGCACATCATACAGGGAAAAAATTCATAAGGGATCCAAGATACATTGACTGCATAGAAAGAAGAACACTACATCGTAATGACGTATAGTTTTTGACCATATTTATTGAAAACGCCCGTAATAATAGTACTATTTTATTGGTTTTAGTATATTATGTTTTAAAACGGTGAGCTGGGTAGCTCAGTCGGTATAGCGACTGAATACGGGCTAGACGGTCCGGGATCGAATCCCGGTGGAAACGAGATTTTCCGCCCGTCCAGACCGGCCCTGGGGCCCACCCCAGCCTCCTTTACAATGGGTATCTGGTGTTTCCCGGGGGTAAAGTGCGGCCGGGGCGTGCTGCTGACCACTCACCCCCTTCTAGTGCCGCGGTCATGGAAGAGTAGAGCTATATCTCTACCCACCCTCTGGGCCACACCGGGTCTGTAACGGGATCAATTTATTTTTACTTTTATATTTTAAAACTGTTAGTTTAATCACTGTTAAACCGGCGCGGTTTACATTAACTGCAAGAATACTGTAATATAATATGAATTACTTTTGTAATTTTGTATTTTTTTAAGTTTTCAGTCTTGGTGTAGCGTTTCCTGAGGATGGCTTAGATGACGCCGAAACATGTAGGAGCGATATAAGACTGTATTTGTATATATATAAAAGATGTATTTGTTGGTGTCATCAAGGAACTATTTAATTTAGCCGCAGAAATTCGGAAGTGCTGTCCCAGTATTTACCCGTAGGAGCAAAGGAAAACCCACAGAATTTCCTTAGAAATGTTAGCCGAAGGAAGTGTGTTCTGTCCCAACACTTACCCTTAGGGGTGGGGGGAAAACCATAGAATTTCTTCTGTCGTATTAGCGGACCTGCGTTAACAGATTTTTGCTTCGTACATGGCAGTTATCTGGAGTTCTTTTATGTGACAAGTCTGTCCGTACTGAATGTTTGCTCCTGAAGTCTAATTTTGACTTAGTGCCTTAAAAAACGGATTTTTATCACTTCCCGGAACCCAGCTTAACACTCGTGGTAGTTGTTTTGTATACGGAATGTTAACAACTTTGCACTAACGATCTGACCAACCGTGTGAAGTTCTCTGTTATGCTATAGAGTATACAGTTGCTTACAGCTTGGAGTTAAATATAATTTGTCTATGTTCAGCGCAACAGTAGGGATCCACCTTATAATGCTTACAATATCGACGACGTTAGAGGTAAATACAAAATTTGAAATATTCTTTTAAAACTGATACGTTTTCAAGTCAAGTGTACTGTTTCTGAGGAATGGACCTGACGATTGTACTGGAAAGAATGCCCGGAGGGGTGCGTTAAACGTTTCTCCGATGTCATTAGTAGCTGCCATGGCGTGACGTGATCATTTGCAGTCCGTCAGAGCGACTGTCTGAGAATTCATTCGTTACGAGTCCACTGTCGTTAGGCAGTTCACTTGGCAGAGCGTCGCGGTCATAAGCCATGTCGCCTTATTCCTCACGACGCCCCGAGGATTCCACAGACGCCACGATCATAAATTCACTTTGATGGATGAACTGTTCAGGTCCTTTCATCAGAATGTCCCGAGCCGTGTAACTATTTGCAAATTTTATGCGTTCTTGCTGTCGGACCAATGGGAAGAGATCACTGCTGCCAGTTCGCCCACCAGCTCGCTTTTCGATCTCTCAAACAACGAATTTAGATTAAATGTGATATTGCGTGTATGCACTGAAAATTGATCACCTTACTTAGTTCTGTGTCCATGGTCATATGTGGCACATGCTTGACGTAACGGCTGTGTATCTTTTCGCAAGTTTGTTTTTTTTTTTTAAAATGTATGTAATAGTTCACGCGGTGAATTCATCGCCTGAAACACTTTATTATCCAACAGATGCACAAATATATAATTCGTAGATACAGTTAGAATTATTACAAAATATTTAAAATATTTAAAATTGCTCCAACATGTTTCGGATACAAGGGATCCACCATCAGGGAGCTTTATGCAGTGCTTGGCTAAAATTACAGTAATGGTGCTTTCGCGTCCGTTGACATGGACTTGAAGATACTTGTAATGTAATGTAATTCGGCTGAAGTATCTTCACGTCCATGTCAACGGAAAAGATAGAACCATTACTGTAATTTTAGCCAAGCACTCTAAAGAGCTCCCTGATGATGGATCCCTTGTGATCCGAAACATGTTGGGAGCAATTTTAAATATTTTATAATAATTCTAATTGTAGCTACGAATTACACATTTGTGCATCTGTTGGATAATAAAGTGTTTTAATCTTCACTGATGCACGGTACGAACATGAAGAACATCGCCTAAAATTTATGCTCTTTCATTAAAATCGGTAATTTCGATGTAAAACACTTCGCGTACGTAATGGAATAACAAGCAGTGAAGTGTTTACTCAGACAAGCACTACACAGTTCCAAATATAATTTTCATAGCTTTGTAACTGAGGAAATAGAAAACGTTGCTGATTTATAGTAGACACTCCCCTTCTTACGCTGTAGTAACGTTCCGGAATATTACGAAAGTCAGAATCCAGTATACGTATTGCAATATATACACGTATATACCAGAGGGTCCGGTGTTTGAGCACATGGTGTTGAGGAGAATATTTGGACCTAGTAGGGACGCGGTAACGGGGGAATGGAGGAGACTGCATAACGAGGAGCTAAATGATCTGTACTCCTCACCCAATATTGTGCGGGTGTTAAAATCGAGAAGAATGAGATGGGCTGGGCATGTGGCGCGTATGGGTGAGGAGAAGGGGGTGTATAGGGTCTTGGTGGGGAAGCCAGATGGAAAGACCACTGGGGAGGCCTAGGCATAGATGGGTGGATAATATTAGGATGGATCTCCAGGAGGTTGGATATGGGTGTATGGACTGAATTGAGCTGACCCAAGATAGAGACAGTTGGCGGACACTTGTGAGTGCGGTAATGAACCTTCGGGTTCCGTGAAATGCGGGGAATTTCTTGACTAGCTGCAAACCAGTTAGCTTGTCAAGAAGGACTCTGCATCATGGAGTAAGTAATATACCAGAGGGTCCAGTTGAAATCCAAACTCAAACACACTGAAACCCGATCGGCTGCTGCATGTTCGGCCCGCGGCCTGCGTAATCGCCCATCACTATGCTTACGTCTCACTGCGCTTTCATTACCGCGAGGGAGAACGAGGCGCGCGATTCGATTTTTTTTTTCTTTTTTACTTTTTAAAATCGCGTAAGCCGGCGAGTGTTTTACTTCATACTCTTCCGACGTAACGAGAAAGACGCGTGGCGTTTCTGTGTTCATAATTCTCGAGATATGCGAAGGTATTTTTAACATTATTTAGGCTTATGTGTAATTGTCAATCATCACACCAAATTCCACACAGGCCTGCTAGTTTTGTCTGAAATATGAATATCATGCTGTCAGTACTGTATTGTAATAGTTTAAATTTTACACCACGTGCCGTGATCAAATGGGCCAGTTTCCTCCGAAAATTAGTAGACCGTTTTAAACCTAACACGGACATTATAGTAAAGGTAAAGGTAAAGCAGTCCTGTTACAGGCCCGGAGGGGCCCAGAGGGTTCCAGGAAGTTAAGGTTCCCAGATTACATGACAACGACACAGGATGGTGGTAAGTTGTCAGCTTTATGCACCGGCCGCCTTTACCCCCAGGAAATGCTCCTGGTACTCATTTCTGTTCGAGGCTGAGTCGACCCCAGGGCCATAATGCGATCGGAAGGATTTTATGTCAATGAAACATCCACTAACACCAGCTGGCATCGAACCAGCGACCTTCCGATTTGTAGCACAGCACCTTAACCGCAGTGATACCGCGGTCCCCCGGACGTTATATTACCATAACGTAACTAATTGTAAAATAAACACTACTTAAATTTGAATTCGTACTTCTCTTTTTAAGTACGACTAACCTAGTCTTGTTTTGCCATCGTGTTGTACTACATGCATATAAATATTACAGCTGCTTTTTAAATATTTTTGCTCTGTACTTTTGCCCATTTCAGACGGCCTAGTTTTTACAAAGAAAAAGGTAAGAACTGAAACATAATGGAAGACACGAGACGATTTCGTTACGTTACCAAGCAACGGCATTGCTCAGCTTCCTTTTATACAAATGACAAATGAAGTCGACAGCTGCGAATTCTTGCGGTTTGAATCACAGTGGATGTACTTCAATTGTTTGTGCATTGTAGCGGTTTCCTGGAACGATATCAGCTTTTTTGTATACACCCACGTGTAATTTTTAAGCCAAATTCTCGTAAACAAGTGAAGTTGCAATAGTACGTACTGCGAACCTCCTATTTGTAGCGCTGTACTGTGAGAGTAATGGTAATTACAGTACGTTAGTGCATAGACATGTGTGACGAGGAACTTTTAACTTCCTATTTTCGCCTACTACAATAGGGCGATTGGGTGAATCAAGTAGAGATGGATGGTACATGCAGGACAGATGAGTTAAGAATAAATGTTGGGGAGATGATAAAACAGATCATGTAAATGGAGTCCATTATGTAGAACAGATTATGGATTAATAGACTGATTATATGAATAGACTGTACTACTATTTTTTCTCAAGAGAGACATCCCCGTTGTGTTGAATATAAGCTGAAATATAATATAAAAAATATATAATACAGTCTTACACAACTTTATATTTCATTGTATTATATTCGATTATAATTCCAGCTACATGTTTCGGCCCAAATTTGGTGTCATCTTCAGGCTGATCTATGAACAGGTGGATTGTACATTTGATAAAGCATTATCAGGTAGTGTGTGCAATTGATAAAGCATTATAAACTGTATACTCTACCTGTTTAAAACTGAGCCTGAAGATGACCCTATATTTGGGCCAAAACATGTAGCTGGAATTATAATTTAATATAATCTAATAAAACATAAAGTTGTATATGACTGTACTATACATATTTTACATTATATTTTACATCAGGATAGACAATGATGGCGACTTCTCCCGAAGACGCAGATGGAACCTTGAAATTCAGTGATGGAATTTTTTTCGTTTAAGTGGGCGTGGCATGTGGCGAGTGGGAGTGGGGGAGAGGAGTGGTGCATACAGGGGTTTGGTGGGGCACCTGCGTGGTAGATGCTACTTCGAAGAACTAGGCATACGTGGGAGGATAATATTAAAATTGAATTTTCAATAAGTACAGTGAGTCGGTGTGGGCTGCATTGATCTGTCTCAGGATGGGGACCAGTGGCGGGGAGTTCCGAACGCGGTTCTGAACAGTATACCAACACATTCACGTCAGTAAAATATGCTTTATCGTGTATTATTCACTGACTTGTATCGGTCACTCCTGCGACCATCATTAGGATGTCATACAATAATACAAACAATGTGCAAATATTTATCTTAGTAATTAACCAACTTGATGCAAACATTTTTTTTTGTTTTACAATGAGTTTATTTCATGCCTCTACATGTTTCGAGCACATGTGCTTATCATCAGTATCATCATCTGGTATCATCACACCTATAGGTGTGATGATACCAGAGGCTGTATAATACAATTTTGACCTCCGGATGATGAGCACATGTGCTCGAAACATGTAGAGGCATGAAATAAACTTATTGTAAAACAAAAGTTTGTGCATCAAGTTGGTTAATTACTAAGATAAATATACTGAGATGCACGGTCAGCAAAACATAAAAAATGTTCAAATAATTACACAAAATATATTTGTTTGAATTCTTGTATAACAACATCCTGATGATGGTCGCAGAAGCGACCTTAACATGTCAGTGAATAATACACTTTAAACCATATTTTATTCACTTGCATTTATTGGTTTTATACATAGCATAAATCTTCTTTCCGTGAGATTTGCCAGTGGTTAAAATTTCTCCTGAATGGGTTACGGGCCCATAGGATTGCTACCTTTAGCCTCTGGACTGGTATGTTTAGGGATGGCATTTCCTCCATTCCTGGTGAAACAGTTATACCGCTCTGACTCGTCCATTTCTTCGTTTGTGAGAACAGGGTATCCCACGAGAAGGTGAGGATGACTGTTGGGTAGGATAGGCTCTAGTATTACGCATCACTACCCCTTATACTCAGGGTAATGAAGCACTACTCCCCAACTGGCAGAAGGAATCATGGAAGACCTTTGAAGAGACTTCTGGATACGTGAGACGGGAACGGGTCAACAGTGGCCCAACTCCATGAAAGATAGTTGATAGATATAGATGATGATGATGATGATAAATATTCTTTGGTGCACGAATATGGAGCATACAGCGGTTATGAACCTTTGGGTTTCGTAAAATGAGGGAAATTTGGCTAGCTGCATAGCTAATAGCTCCTCAAAAAGTACTGTGATCCATGGAGTTACGGAGTTAGTCGGTTTATTAATCAATGAAGCCCTTCTACCAGTAGAAGATGACTTGTTAGTTGTGCATGAATTCTAAAGCGAGGCGATAAAAATCATTTAATCTTTTAAAGAGTGAACATAATCTGCTTTATATAAGGAATCAGTCCGTACCGCGCAGTAAACACTTTCCACCACGGTTATAAAAACCAATCAGTCAATGATGTGTACAGCAACGGTCGCTGTCTGTTTTGAGATCCGTACAAAACATTCAACGCAAAGCGAGCACCATGTAGAATTTTTGAATGTTCAACCTGGTGGTACGTAAAGAAACCGCCAGACTTTGAAAGGTTAATGATGATAGTATTAGGCCACTTTGCACGTCACCACATAACAGCGATTATGAACCGAACGCTTCAAAACGTGGAGAGTAACAGAGCGTATGGGCTGTTTTACAAGAAGAACTGCATATATCATTAGCTTACATTTACATTATATTATTACTCAATCTTAATTCCCTGGCTGCCCCAACAAAACTGGTGATTTTGACATTCTGCATTCTTACGACATCTTACGAAAAGCTAAGTAACTTGATATATCGATGTAGGTCTGGAGGCTTATTCATAAATGGTATGTTCTTTGCTGATCTGGCACGTACGAGTATTATTTTTCTTTGCTGAATTTTTTCCTATAGCAGGTTTACCGGTCATGTTCTGTCAAAAGGTTAGACTGTGCAGTTATCGTGCAATAATGCGATCTTAGCGGTACGTACCAGCGAGAGGTGCCACAGTTTGTGCGTCAGCGTGGTCAGGAACTCCCTCTTGTGCGGATCGTATCGGTCAGAGGGCTTAAAGCCCCTCTTGTTGATGACGACGCAGTTGCTGGTGCTTTGGCTTCTCCTGAGGGTGTTGCTGGACTGCTGTTGGTAAAACCTGTGCAGGTTGAGCACGTTGCTGGTACTCTTGCTCGTCGTCAGATTCATTTTGATCGATAGTTCACGCTGCAACTTCACTCAAGGCTTGTCATCTTTTGATTGGGATCTGTCTTCGCTCTTCGATTTTACTGCTGCATTGCCCGAGATGCTCCACGCGTCTGAAGAAACGCTCGTTGTTGCACATCACTCTGCATTCGTTTCTATATTTTGCATGACATTTTCGTCCCAGAGAGGTTAAATGATTGGGGAAGTCATTGTTAGAAGAACTTGCACATTGAAGTTGCCATGCTTTGTACTACGCTAAGGAGGCACGGTGTATGTCACGGAGGTAAATATTTGCGCCTGGTTACATGGTGGTTAGGGATGAACTTTAGCCTAAGGACGTCTTTAATCATCGTGAAAATTTCGTCGGTATCCACAAGATCTGAGGCTGGACCCCCCGGATAGATTTCGGACATATTTGTGACGAAAAGTGCATTGTCATTATTAGAATCTGAACCTGCGTCGTTTAGCATTTAGTGTCCGCGATTTTGTTAGGAGGTTGGAGATAAATTTCAGACAGAAGCGCATGAGGTAATGGTGACGTAAATTTGTTCGAAGAATTGCAGAATGATTTGGACGAACAGGTGTTGGAATTGATATATTCAGAAAGGCGAGGGAGTGAAGCAAGGTGGTAGTGGGTAGTGGAGCATGGGGAATGGCAAGGGTGTAGGACAAGGAATGAGCAAAGAGAGAAACTGGAAATCGGATGTCCTGACTTGGGAGGAGGGAATCTGTAATGGAATACGTCAAGTACCTCATAAATATAGAAATATTATTTGATGTATGTTTGTCCGTGCATCGTTGTATAAGCGCAGAGAGGTAAACCAACTGGATGTTACTGAATGGTTTATTGCACTTATAATCTGCTCAACATGTTTCGGGCACTTATATGTCCATCATCAGGAGCTCGAGACTATACTTGTGTTATTGCCGCATATGGTGTGTAATGCTTTGGTTGCTGGTGGTCGGCGGTCAGTAGCAGGGCGGCAGGCTATGCGTCCGGGATGAGGGAAGCTGCTCGAGCAGGTATATGTCATACAGGTTTGCTGACAGCTTGCTAGCAAGCTATCAGCAAACTTGTATGACCTATACCATTGCTTTGTGTACAGCGAAAAACTCCTGATGATGGACAGAGGAACTGTGCGAAACATGTAGAGTTTTATTCCAAATATAAATTTGATAAATTAGTGCATCTGGTTGGTTTTATTACAAGAATTTATCACGATGCACGGTCACCTGAAAGTCAAATTCGGACAAATTTCACCTTACTTTTTTTTCTATCCGTTCTCAATGTATGCAGTAATTTTCATGAGGCTCCCCCTATAACATTTCTCACATTCCGGTAAAT
>Ga0136643_10017724_pt1 | contig 10723 bp, 8 predicted proteins | sample TergutLab28metaG_FD_96883 | JGI IMG/M metagenome (GOLD analysis project Ga0136643, IMG submission 96883) | Labiotermes labralis P1 segment gut microbial communities from Petit-Saut dam, French Guiana - Lab288 P1 (version 3) (version 3) | ecosystem: Host-associated > Arthropoda: Insects >... | reverse complement strand
CGGGATATGTTTTGAGGTAAAGTTTTGTTTCGGTCTTTGTATTTCCAAATTGAAGTTTCGGTTATGTTTTGTGACGATCCCCGACGTCTGCCTAGCGTTTGCCTCGGGAGGGGCTGGTACGAGTTTACCTCCCCGTAAGTAGAATTACTTTGTTTTGTTACCCGAGTCAAAGTGATGTATTTGGTTCGTACTGCTTTCTGTCTTGCTTGTATTTCACGTAGGATAAATGTCATGTTCCGCCGACTATTATGTTAACTGTAATACGTGTTTTCTGATCTGCTGTGGGTTTAAGCATTCGTGTTGTAAGTTTACATGGGCCTACGTTTTGTATTGTTTGTTGTACTTATTCTTTGGTCGGCTGTGCTTCCTTGTACATATTGTAAACTTACGGTAAGCCGATGGGTATATGTTTGTATTGCGTAATTTACGATCGGCTGCGTGCGTGTTTGAAAGATTATGTTTCTATTCAACTATTTTCATTGCTTTTGTCATTGCTGTCTATAGTTCTATGCTGAACTAGTTAATACAGTTACCTTTGTTATTTTATTTTGTGTTGTATCCTGTTTGGATTACTTATCCTCCACAAGACCCTGTTATCCGGAGTTCGGCGGCTCAAAGGACCGAAGGCAGATTTGTGCCAGTCCTCGGATCAACACCTAGTGGCGCTACCCTGTTGGGTAGCTACCCGAGGGCTCAGTGGATGTACAGATCGTGGTAGTTAGATGTGCCGGCCATGCAGAAAGAAGAAGAAACCCGCGACCAGAATAGAGAATCGTTAATCTCTTTAATTATAGGAGATAAATATATACTGTATTGATGCTTGTTGCCATTCACATGCATGTTGTCAACGTACATTTGTCATTCCTTTTGGCGTATGTACTGCACATTTACAGTCTAATTTTTTTCAACTAAAGAGAAAACACCGGACACTCACGTGGTCATAATATCAACGGTCCTTAATGAATTCCAGTAATAGGCAAATATTTAAGAAGTTATTCATTTTTGCTTTTGCGGCCGTACTGTCAGAAGTGGATTGTACAATCAAAGAGAAAAATTTTATTGTGTTACGAGGGCCATATTTAGAGCCACCATCTAAAATCGTAAGACCCATATTTAGAGCAATAGTTTTCGTATTGTAACACTCAACACAGTCTGTCACAGGGGCATTTCTTCCCAAATTTAAGCCACTATCACATAAGCGCCAAAATAAATTACTTACATATGACGATTGATATATCGTAATTAATTGTATAACATTTGCAACAATAAATATATATATTTATACCTTCTCAATGCACCCCGTATCGATACAGGTTGTGGGCAATTGTATCTATCTTGCCTGTGGTCAAATTACAGCTATCATGGACATGAAATTCTTGAGAAAGTTATGAAAAATTGCTGTCTGAAGACTGTTATCTGACTTGAAAACACGAAAGAGTCTTCTCACCATTTGTTCTCCAATTCGAATAAATTATTTTCTGGTTCTGACATTAATTAACGAAACTTCATCCAGTTAATTAATGATTTAAATATGATCCACCAGCTTGTTCACTGTAATGAAAATCACAAATATATGTCTTTTCACACTATTTAATCTCCCGGGAAATATTTCAGAGGAACTGAGGGGTAATCAAGATGAAGACAAAATATCGCTGGTCTAATGACGTATCAGAATTCAAGGAAGCAAAGTACAAACTATACGCAACATCCACTGAAACTTGTTTTATGAAACAAACAATCGACATTTTTCACAAACGAAAGAATACTATGTTTCAGAAATGTATTTCATACAGCGCTACAGAATGGATTGTAAGGAACACAACAGAGAAAATAAGCTCCTGAAGGTCACTAAATGGGACGAAGAATGAGGGTTTTTTTTTAAGGTCACTAACAATGCAACTGGTCCTAAACCTGCGGCGTATGATGATAACGAGAATGGAATTAGAGTTACATACGTTGAATTACTTTGGTTTCTGCAGACAAGGCTGCAAGGAGCTCTTCATGCTAGCATCCTGGCATTAACGTTGAACTGCGAGACTACCAAAAAATATCGGCCAAAGAACTTCATATTCAAGAAACTACTACTATACAACGTCAAATTTTCGGAATGCCAATTTTATGACGTGCAGAATTCTATTGATTCACGTTCACAGACATATGTCAGCAACAGGAATCATCGTCGGACACGTGTGGATGTGGGATGTACAATAGGCGTTCTACACAAACGAAACAGCAATAGACTCTAGAAAGAACAACCTGAAGAAAAGGAGTTAATATAGAATGGAAAATACGACACAGAGAGTAAGATTCCGATTTGTAAGGTCGCAAATAGACCAGCGGGGCCTAAACCTGCGAAATAAGAGGGCTATGAAGACGTGACGTTAGATACGTCGAATTACAAAGAGACAGAGGGAGTCGGGGGACATTGTACTGCCCTTGTTTTGTGTAGACACCAACCTAACAATTCGCAAAACAAACTATTAACAATACTAATAGTATCCTATTAAGTTAAGTTGTTCCTGCCTATGCCATGAAGGTGTATGGTGGAAAAATGTGTAACTCCAGTTAATCTCAACCATAGGTGCATTTATCTACCTGTACACTGCTCTAATTCGCAAAGTAATGTGTTACTAATATTTGCAGTATCTTATTACACTCAAGTAGAGCTGTCCCTTTGTATGCCATGAGGGTGTATATGACGAGGAGGATTACAGCTGCACTCATTCCTAACTTTGATACGAGGTATCACTTCCCATATTATATACCCAGTGTATACTTATATGCACTTGTTCTGACATACCCTGGTCTTTACGAATGATGATAGCACTTAATGAATGAGTAACGATTTTATTTGAAAATCTAAGTTTTTGGAGCTATGGTTTTTTAACCTGTAACTTGCAAGCTTGGAATAAAGTTACTTATGAACAGTTTTTCTGAAAATCATGCCACTACTTCTGAAACGTGAGACGACCTTTATTGATTTAACGGTTGTCTAAGATCAGAAAGAAGTACGTGATTTGTTATAAAGCATTATGATACAGCAAACTGAAAGACATTATGAATTTACGCAACTTAACCTTACACTAGCTGGCATTCAGTCAGTATTACTTTGTTTGAAGGAAGCCATAACTATGCGTCATGCCAACATAATAATTCCCTTGTCAGGTTTCGAACTGGTTGCCTACCGAATACAAGTCAGCAACATGACACTTACTGTATTTTATTTGTTCCTGTCAAGCAATTTGTAAATATCGGTATAAATTTGCTCACCCGTGCCTGCCGTACTTCAACGAGGCTTCGATTACATAATAAGGGCAAGTAGTGCAACCTGTGGCAGTTATTCGCGGATGTATACATTGTAAAATTAAAGGCACTAATTCATGTTTGCGACTAATATTTGACGTATATTTAAGCAGGTAAAAGTTACGAGTTAAAACACGGATTGCAATATGTTTGGCTCGAAAGGTGTAACTGTAAAAATGTAGTCAAACGAAAGTGACCTTCACAACAAAAACGAAGTTACGCCGTGTTCAGTTATAAACTCCGGGAAAAAGTGCCGTATTCATAGTTAATGTCAACAAACCAATAAGCTTTTTTTTTGGTTTTCAGCTGTTATTAATTTAAATTGATCAACATAAACATACATATAACGGCTAATTAAGTAAAGTCTTGAACTCGGTGTGGTGGCATTGGACCTACCAAATGCGGCAAACTATACTGCAAACTGCCGACCGGCAGCAAACGAGCACACGTCCAACTACAACGAATGTCAGGGGACCTTTGCCGGGTTTAGGAGGGAATCGGTGTTATAACGTATGTATTTCCTAACTTTGAGGCGAGACATCCCCGTTGTGTTGATCAAATCGCAATTAGGTAGCAGTACAGTTAAACACAACTTCTATTTGCTGCGGGTGGTTTACAAATCTGTCAACAACTACATGTTTCGGCCTCTATATTGGCCATCATCAGGTTGTACTCTTACTTGTTACAAGGCTAAGTTGTGTTTGACTGTACTCCTACCTAATTGTGATGTATTTCCTAAAATGTCGCTCGTGTCAATGTCAATCAACTCCAGTGGTGGATTACAAAATTTATTTGCTGTCTATCAGTTAAATGTCCAAATCAAAGAATGTTAAATTTTAAGAGCTTTCCCCGATATTCCTCTTATTCTGAAATATTTTTTTTTCGGTTACACAAACTGTTCCAAGATTAATATTTAAATTACGATTGTAGTGCTGTTCCTAAACGACACGTGAATTTCTCATCATAATGGAAGACAAAACGTTCAGTATATCTGGAAAAGTAAAGTGCACCCTTGTACAGGCACTGAGGCTCTGTACAGGCCGTACGGCCCATAAGAGAAGTAGAGGTATAGCTCTAATCTTTCTTGGCCACGGCACTAGAAGGGGTGGGGGGTAAGCGTCACGCCCCGGCCGCTCTTTACCCCCCGCAAAGACCCGGTACCCATTGTACAGGAGGCTGGGTGGGCCCCAGGGCCGGTCTGGACAGGTGCGGAAAATCTCGCCTCCACCGGAATTCGATCCCCGAACCGTCCAGCCCGTAGCCAGTCGCTACACCGTTACCCGGCCCACAGTATATATGGAAACAAAACACATAATTGAGAATTGGATAAATTTTCTGAAAACAGGTAAACATTTCGCAATTTTCGTCTAAGAGTTTTGTAGGTCAAAATGACATATTAAGTGGTAGACTTAACCCTTGGAATACATAAGCAATGCTTACACAGTTGTAGCTAGAAAAGCACAAGAATATTTTGACAGACAATATTAAGAATGTGAAATCGCGATAGTTCAGTCAGTCTAGTGAAGAGGTCACGGGCTGGCCTCTAGGTTTCAGATGGGTTTCAAAGGTTTATCTCTTATGCAAAGCTTCCAGATCCGCTATGGGAACCTCCCAGCATCCTACTCAATGGCTACCGGAAGCTATAACCCTCCGAGTAAAGTATACAGGGCCTGAGGCTGACAACTCCAGTTTTGAGCCGAGTTCAAGAATTGGTGGGGCCATACCTCCACTACCAAATACGCCTTTACGGCGTGCACAGACAACTTTGCTATTAATACTTTCGAATCATGACTGTGGGCCAGCAGTCATAAGACGTTTCGTCCTCATAAAGTCTTGCCTTATGTACCAACAATCCAGCAAGGCTCCACTCTTATTACTCATGCCCATTTTTGCGCACTCTTTAGAATGACAGCTGTCCCGATGTCCTGGTACAGGACAAATATTTTTTTCATACACGTTAATTGTACGGAATTTAATTTCCAAATGTTCCGGGACGAAGTTTTGTACACCATTCTACGCCAAAGACCCAATCGGAAATTCTGGTTAAAGCATCAAACACAGAATATGTTTATGATGTGGCTTATGGGCTGTGACAGCTGCTACCATCTTTAGAGTTGAAATAACGTACACTATGAAGACGGAAGCAAAACTTTCCTCGGAAAATGCGTTATCAATGTAAGAGAATGCGCGGATTCACAAGTACCAAAATACCACAACCTGGACATTTACCACTCGCTGTCAAGACCAAACTTTGCTGGTTCTGTGGCAGAGGTTCGAGGCTCAATAGGTAGTATAAAGGCGACAACAAAAAGTCTACGGCGCAGTATCCAATGACAACAAATGACTCTTCACAACAATAATATAAGAGCGTAACAATACCCATTTACCTCTTTCCTCGTACAGAAGTTCAGTATATGCAGAGGGTTCGGGTTAGCTCAGTCAGTATAGTGACTGGGCTGCGACCTGCACGAGCGGGATGTCCGGGTTCCATTCAAGGCACGGGAAGGGTTTTCTCTGCGTTCCACATTATCCATACGGCTCTGGGACCCACCCAGCGTCTATCAGGTAATCCTTCTCCAGTAGTGAAACTTCTGGGATTTGAAGCTAATCACTCACCTGCATTTAGAGCCTACGTTAAGAATGTGTGGCGCAATATATCCATTTCCTCCTATGTCCTCAGGCGCAGGTGTTCGAATTAGAACAGTTTGGAAATAGCTTAACAAAAATTCAGTTTTACAGTATGCATTTGTGGCTTGTTTTCAGACTCAAATAAGTTTTATTATGGCTTCATTTATCATTGGCACTGTAATATTTTATTTACTTCTTTGTGTGTAATAAGCTAAGTGTGAATTTACAGAAGCCCTTAGACCATTGGTGTAACGCCATTTTGCAGCGATGTAAGGACCTCAAGCTACCTTAGACTGAAGTCTGCTGATAGTAGTTACGTAATACTTTATTCTAATTTGCCGCTACTTAGTGTCTATATATTTCTTATCACCTTAAATATTTTGTTTTTGTCAATCTGTTCACACCGATGTTTAACTTCAAACATTTATCCTCGTCCTTAAAATAAAAGGTGGTATTATATACAAGCCTACGTCAAGTAGTTCACTGAGAGGTGCAGTACATTAAGTTACTGTACGGAGAATCCGCTACTGCATTTCCTCTCCTACAAACAAGCGTAGGTCATCGAAGACATCCTTCCCACCCCATTACGAAGAGACAGGTGCGTGGTGGATACTAGAGTTTTCATACATTAAAATCACCAATAAAACAAGAGCCTTTAATATCTGAACTAAAATAGACGAACGGGTGTGTCCTTACTCATGGAACGGCACGAAACAAATATATAATATTTATTATAATTACATAATGCTAACTCTCAACATTTGTAGATTTACGACTGTCCAAACGGGAGGTCTTGATCGATTTTAATGCTGCGTAGGCCCTACTGTTTATTCTTGGTTTATTTAACGACTCTAATAATAGCTCAGTTTTAGGGAGTATCGAATGGATACCAGATTCATGAATGTTTAATTTGAAAGGATTCGTGAGGAAGCCTAATTCAAGATACTATCCCGGTATTTGGCTAGAGGCACTGAAGCAATCCACGACCTCCGGAATAAGATCCAAAGTGCTAACCACTTGACCACGATATTATACACGGATGTACACAGTAACACACTGAATAATGAAGCGATAATAGTGATAATCGCTAAAGGCTTGAGAAGATTTAACACCTGTAACTTGAAAGTCATTCACTGGACTTGATCTGTTTGGTTCCATCTACCTGCCATCCTCAAAACCCATCTCCTCAAACTCCATCACATTGTACCATACCATCATTTGCCGGTCTCCAAAATAAAGGTTTTCCAACAATTTACTCACCGAAATTTTGTACGCATCACCAAACCATTGTATTATTAAGACAGCGTCCTTAAAGATGGAGACATTAACTGTATAGTCATCACTATTCCAGTTTCCTGGCACACGCTATGAATGACAGTGCTACTATGGTCAGTTGCGTCAGTTAGCCCAGATGTTGTGCTGCATGCAGGTGGCTATGGGACTTTTCCAGTAATTCATGTGAACTCAGTCAGCAGTTTGCTCATACGATAGGCGAGCTGCTGAGTGACGATGCGGCCGCAATACGCTGTCTGCCAGCTGGAGCTGCGACGTACGGTTGCAATGCAATGGCGCACGTGAAAACATGCGCCCATTTTATGTACACAAGACACGAAAATCAGTTTCTGCTTCGTAGCAAAGCCAAATGGCTAATGTTGTTTACCGAAATAACCACTGTTTATTGTCGCAATCAGAGAAAGGGTATGAATACACTGTGCAGATAAAATGCAAATTTTTCGAGTACTTGAAGCAGATGGTACATGTGGTTACCAAGGGTTTTAAAGCTTCAGCTATCATAAAATCAACGCCTGACATAGACATGTCTTTCGTCGCTACAATGTAAAGACGTAAGAGACAGACGTAGCGGTTTGTAACATCAGGGAGAGATTTGACAGTCTGTAAAGACACAATGATCAGATTTGACGTGATTTGAATCTTTCAGATCTCGTTTCCTGGGTTTGTTTGAAAATATGAAGCAAAGTGAACACAACTGGCGGTAAAAGAATGTGGTATTAAACACTATGTTTGTAAAAAAGAGATACTGCACTTCCTGCAATTCAGTTTTTCCAACGTGATGTTTCCACCTACACTTTTGTTATTCTTAATCTTTTTGAGGTTCTCAGAGTAGTGAGAATTCATAATGCGGTCTGGGTTAGGACATAGTATAATCTGATACATGGTTATAAATATTCTGGAGGTGCATAGCGAATCTATCTTCACGGGCCATCTGAAGATGGAGGTTGTATGGGTCCGACACGGAAGACTACAGTTTCGAAATTTTCTATGATTTTGAGTGTGTTTGTGAAGAGAGCGGCAGGTGGTAGCGTGGAAAATGTAGGGTAGGAGACTGCGTTACCGATGTCATGCTACATAATTGCCCGTTTTGTCACCAGATAGCATGCTTTTCCAACAGACTCTAATCCGTGGCGGCTACAGTCCGTCGTGTCACTTTCGCAGATGGCGGTGTAGTCGTCGTATGTTTCAACGATGATTTCTGTCAGTGAGAGGATTGCAACCACTGAACCACGTTGTTAGCAGAAAATCGTTCTGTCGTCTCCTACTGCACAACACCCATACTGTTCTAAACTCCTTTGTCAATGGGCATCAGAGCCACCGCAGTAAGTTTTCTGTGACTGTAAGCTCCGGAAAAATGCTTAGATTCTATCCAGTGCAGAAAATCTGTTTCCGCACTAATGTCGGGAACTGCTGAAATCACGTTCCCAAGTTTTAAAACTTTGTAGTGCTTCATTCTGACGCACTAATTAAGAGGTATTCCAGTGATCTGAAAACTGGTTCGTTCCGAAATTCTGTTAAAAATTCCGTTATGCGTGTGAGTTCTTGGTTCTTTGTTTACATTACTCTTCGGAAGTGACAAGAGAGGGGAGCTCCAATTAATCAGAGACGGCATATCTGCCGACTATCGGACGTTTTGATACTATCAACGTTTTCATAAACAAGCAACGGCACAGCAAATTTTTGTCACACTCGGCCTCTTGTTAGAAAGGCCACTTTCTCGCAACTCAGCTCTTGAAGAGTGCCTTTCAGTCCTAGATCATATATCTTACATATACTCGCGTAATTCCTTTTGCTCACACTGAAAATCTCCACTTTTATTCAATCAGTAGATGACGTCAAACAGTTTGTAGTAGCATTTTGAAGTGTCCCACTGATTTGGGAATCACTTATGAATGTATATCACCCTTGGCGCTTCGACCCAATTCCGGGTCATGGCCTCCCCTTAGGAGGCTTCGCGATCACACTCACTGAACACACCACACTCAGTAGGACGTCTCTGGACGAGTGAGCAGCCTGAGGCAGAGAACTCTACTTGACAACACACATTGCTCACAAGAGACAAACATACATTTCTCCGGGGGGATTTGAACCCCTAATACCATCAGGCGAGCGGCCGCAGACCCACGCTTTAGATCGCACGGCAAGAAGGTACAGTCAGAAGCCCGACGTAAAATCCATTTGTACATGCGAGAGTCTCTGTCCCTTCATTGCCATCATCACCTTCCACAGATCTAGACCAATCTTCAGGTTCCACCTTATTGCTCGACACGAATTCAATTAGTCTGCTATTATAGTACAACCACCTTATGTGTCATGCTGTTGGAAGAACCATTATCAGTGTGGTTTCGCATCGCAACTAAAGCTATAAAATGAAGTTTTCTGTGTGGTTAAGTATTCATCACACTTTGAAAGCTTACAGAGGATTCTCTGTTAACTGGGAATATTAAAAATTTCTTCCCTTTTAGGTACTAGATAGAGACACAGGCTGGCTGGCAAAATGGAGAGACTGATGTCCATAACAACTATTTGTTTTTAAGACTTTTAACAAAGGAGTGAAAAGAACCCACTATATCCATAATGTCTGTCCGTGACGTCATTAAGTTGGTTTTGGGCTGCACTGTTCACGAAATTTTATATTAAAATGGAAGTTTATTCTTGTTGATTTTATCGGTCAACAGAAGCTGCCACAGTTTCTGCAATCCTGAAACTTTAAAGGTGAACCTTTTGAAAGCATCGCTGAACTCCACGGAGAAGACTTCTGTAGAAGTTAGAGTTGCTGAGCTGATCAAGCAATCCGACGTGTTTAGTAGAAGCCGAAGCTTCATTGATTTGTGCAAAAGAGCCTGCGGCTGATCCAGTCCTGGAACAGCAATTCCAGTCCACACCCTTAAACCCATTTCTTTAAAACCCATTTTAGCTTTGCCCTCCCATGTGTGTCTAGGTGTTCAAAGTGCTCTTAACCATTCACATAAACAAAACAACACCGCCTTCATCAAAATCGTACATTTCAGTAAAACTGAGTTGTTATAAACCTCTATGTAAATTTTTCACATAATTGTGTAATATATTGCTGTATCGATAACGCATATTTGCCTACAAAAGCCTACTTTGTAGTTGCGAAATCTGAATGCAGGTTAGGTTACACTCATAGGTCTCTGCTTTTGTTCCTTCATCCTTAATTAAGTTAACCACACAGGGAATGAAAAGTCAAGTTTGATTGTTTGTATTATTCGTTCTTCGTATTCGAGACGTTGCGATTTGATATCCCGGTCTGGAGTCCTTTAATCCTGAGAGAATCTTACTGATTTTTTTTCAGTACCTCCAAAGAATTAAACACTTTATTATGCAATAATGCACAATATACAATCTGTAGATGCAATTAAAATTATAAAATATTTAAAAGTGTTCCAACATGTTTCGGATCACAGAGGATCCATCATCAGGGAGCCTTGTACAGTGCTTGGCTAAAAATTACAAGAATGATTCTATCGTGTCCGTT
>Ga0136643_10017721_pt1 | contig 10723 bp, 8 predicted proteins | sample TergutLab28metaG_FD_96883 | JGI IMG/M metagenome (GOLD analysis project Ga0136643, IMG submission 96883) | Labiotermes labralis P1 segment gut microbial communities from Petit-Saut dam, French Guiana - Lab288 P1 (version 3) (version 3) | ecosystem: Host-associated > Arthropoda: Insects >... | reverse complement strand
GTGCAGTAACACACGTCTTGTTCTCCTGAAGATGGGCATAATGATGCCCGAAACATGTTGAGAAAGTATTGATAATAAACATCTAACTGTTGCATCTTGTTGGTTTTCTCTCTCACTTCACATATGGGTGGTTTCCACCCCTTTAAGTTTGAATGGAAGACACTCAACCCTTTGCCTTACATTACATGGCAGAATTCAAACTTAAAGTGCCCATTGCTATGTCTAATGTTCTTAGTAAATTAGGATTATTCAATAACAAGGCTGGAGGCAGTACAAATAAAATAACCCAACAGAGATTTTAACTTCAATTATGTAAGGACATTGCAAGTTTGAAATACAGTCAAAAGATAAATGTCCCTCTGAATGTTATGAAGGCATATTGGGGTAGCAGATGTGTAAATCCACAATTCTAGAATTTTGATTTGACTTGTCACTTAAGGACATTTACTGTCAAACAACCCAGAAGGTCCTTAGCTACATGTAAATATTTACTTGAATACACTATTCAGGCTTTTTTTTTTGCCATATTTTGCTTGTTTTCTTAAAATTTATTTATATATTCATGCAACAAAACCACATACCTGGTGGTTATAACTTCCATGAAAACTGCAACATGACATATACAGGAGTGTAATAGATTTGCTTAAATGCAGTTTTTATAAATACTCGTAAGTAACTATTTGCAGATAATCAACTACACACAATGGTACATTTACACAATTTTGCTATAGCCATAAATTTTCACATTCTAATTCAGATGATGATGATGATAATTTTATTAATAATCCCGTAGATCCATCTTTTGTTGCAGATACAACTGGATGTGGAATTTGTCCAAATACGATATACAATATAGTTATATAACTCATTATACATTGTTAATGCTATTGACAAAACAATATTAGTAAATGAAGCAGGTATTTATGTCATTAACATGCATTACAAGTAATTAAAATCAGACACAGATTATATAGATGTCATTTCTGAAACACTTAGAATAAAGAACTGAGGCTTACGATTTAGCACTACTTAAATATTCTTCTAGAGTTTAGAATGATTTAAGGTGGAGATATTTATCTAAGTCCAATTTGAATCTTTTAACATCCACAGATTTTATTTTTTATGTTTGAGGGCAGACTATTAAATTGGAGCATGAATATACACACCTTTTTTTTACTGCTTTTCAGATGGCATGCTCTTCGATAAAAGTAAAGCAATTTGCCAAAACAACCAGAATATGCTGTTTTGTGTGACTACCATCATGTGACTAACACATATTGCAGTTAAGAAGGAAGAAGTAAATGGACAGTTTATATCAAAAAAAATCTTAACAATAAACAATACCAAACATTATTAGAAACAATGTGGAAGTTTGAGCGTGAAAGCACTAAGAAAGTTCTGAAATGTGGTTATTAAATGGGAACAAGTGAACATAAAATTACTGGTTCCTCTGTTATACTGACAGTTGCCACTCATTAATATTTAAGTGTGATATGCTTTCCATAGTGTGAACAAACTAGTTTAGGTATAAAAGAAGACAACAATTCTATTTGGAGAAACCTGCAGTTTAATGGCTAAAACAACATGGCAACACTTAAATTGGATGATTTACTTGGGAAAAAAAAGGAAGCTTTGCAGGTACTGGACTTATCCCAAAACAATGTGCAGTCCAAAGAAGAATTTGATAGGCTACTTGATAAAGTGCCTGAGTACAAGATAAGGCCAGAAAAGGTAAGTTTAACTTTGAAAGATTTTCTTGTGTATAATTGGTTCATTCTTTTAAAATCATTCTCTAACAGAGAACATGAGATTTACTGCATAATAATGAACTTCATAATTTGAACTCCTTCTCCAGTATTCTTTGGTAAACAAATCAAGAAGGATGAGATGAGCAAGGCACGTGGGGCATGTGAAGGAGAAGAGAGATGTATGCAGCGATTTGGTTGGTGAACCTGAGGGAAAGGGACCACTTGGAAGGGCTAGAGATAGATGGGAGGGTGTGGACTGTTGTCATGTAGTTCAGGATATTAACAAGTGCTAGGCTGTTGTGAATATGGTAATGAATCTCTTGGTTCCATAAAGTACAAGGGATTTCTTTACTAGCTCACAAACTGTTAGTTTCTCAAGAAGGTCTCTGATACATGGAGTTACTTAAAACTTTAAAATACTTGCATATCAAAGTTACATATTCACAATCATCATTATATTCATATTGTTCACTGTCATGTGACATAACCTTATACCGCTTTCATAAACTCACATTATTGTTATGAAATTCTTTTTATCAGGTACGACAAGATGATGTGAAAGTGCGTGACAAGGACTTTGGATTTCATCCAACAAAGCGAGAAAACAGGGAACAGGATTATGCTTATGCTAATCCAATCCCACCCGATATGCGTACTGTACCTCTTGAAGATCTCAATCCAGTTGCCATTGACTGGAAAATGTTGACATCCATCCGCCCCAAATCAAAGTTGGAAGAAGAAATGTTTTCTAGGTCAGTGTATTGTAAAATGTAAAATAAGAACTGTAGTAAGAATGTGAAGGGAAGCTGTGGTGGCTCAGGCTATAGGTTTGAAGACCAAAAATCACCAATGGTTCCCAGCTGGGACAGGAGAATTTTTTGTTCTCCAAAAAGTTCCCAAAACAATTGTAGGGCCTGACCACCCACCTTCATGTTCCATGGGTACCAGGGACTCGTTCTGCAGGGGAAAAGCACCTGTGTTGCATGGCTGACCACTCACCTCCATCTAATGATCAGAATGAGTGGAGATAACTTCTCCTCTGCCATATGTCTTTACAGCATGGTGTATAATTAAGCACATGAATAACTGTGTACCTTCAATAAGAATGGAAAAGCAGCTGTCAAATTTAAGAATGAAAATGTGATGAAAGAAGTTTAATTAGAGATTTCATCATCATCATCAAATCCTTTTATTCCTTGTGGAACATAGGGCATCCATGAAGAGCTTCCAGGCATTGCGGTCACCAGCTATCCCCTTGACCTCGTTCCATGATCTTCTTGTGCTTCTTATCTCATCCTCTATTGACCTTTGCCATGTTATCTTTGGCCTACCTCTCCTTCTATATCCCTGAGGATTCCAATCTAATGCAGTTTTCTCTATTGCTCCTGTTTCTTTACGTAATGTGTGTCCAATCCAATTCCATTTTCTTCTTTTAATCTGACTTTCTATTGACTTCTGATGGGTGATTCTCCATAGTTCTTTGTTTGTAATCTTATCGGTCCATTTTATATTCATTATCCATCTTAAGCACTTATTTAGAAATATCTGTAGTCTTCTTATCTGGTTGGTAGTTCTCCCAAGTTTCACAAGCATATAATAATACTGATTTTACATTCGTATTGAATATAATTAGGGATTTACTGTGCATAAAATGTGGAAACTGAATGCATGAGAAAAACTGCAAGAAATTATTGCTTATTATGGCAAGAATTTTCAAATTAAGTCAAGCCACATAATTGTTTGCATTTATGCAGGTAGGTCCTGTCATGCTTGTTGAGAGTGCTTTAAATCTGATGGTGGATATAATGGCATATTCTTGAAAACTTTTCCCCATGTTTTGCAGTATATCATAAAATGCTATAGGGAGATTGCATGTAAAGTTCCTTGAATTCTTAACTCTGGAGGTGAATGGTCAGCTTCACATAATGCCTGCATTCACTGTGGAGAAGCATCTGAAAGGTGCAGTGCTCAAAAGGAAAAATAGCAGAAATGACCTGTACTGCTTGCTTGTCTTTATGAGGCTCTGCATACCCTCAGCTTAGAAATAATTGCATCATTCAGTTACACTATACCAAAACATAAAAGAAATTCATTTGCAGACTGGTCACATTGGGAAAGCTGCATTTAAACACTGCAGCTCGAGAAAAAAAAGCAAGAAATGATTCAAGCCATATTCATCGCAACAAGAACCGGGCAGGAATTATTGAAACACGGGCAGCAGTGTGCGCAGAATGTGGAGAAGAATTCTGTAGTGGAGATAGTTGTGGTGAGTTCCTGTATGAATCCTACATACGCACTGATATCGGAACTCTACACATAGATCCTTCTGGAAATGATGGTCCAAGTGGGAGAAGCTCTTCACCCACAAGAGGAAAAAGGAAGTCTGGAAAGAAGAAAAAGAAGCAAAAACAATCGAGAAATGCAAAAAGGAAGAAGAAAGGGAAGTTGAAAGGTGGAAAGAAAAGTGCAGAAAAGGAAAAGGACTGATAGGAAGGATATCAAATCTTAGCTTAAGAACTGTGTTATATTCATCGTATGTTTTGAATAACATGCGGTAGAAGGGGGCCCGACCCTGAAATACTCATTTCAAAGGATGACCATCTGCATAGTATGCAATAAAATTTTGAAGTCATTGGCTTAATTGTGGACATTAAATTTCACTTCTGCACAGCTCTTGCCTTTAATTGGCTCTCACATTCCTTTTGCTCAGATATTTACATGGCTCATTATCATCACTTGGCTAAATATCACTGCATATACTCCATGGAAATGTCAATTACAAGCAGTTCAGAAGAAGCTGTCATGAAGCAAGTAATGAGTTTCAGAGGTTCCACCTTAATCGAAGTGTAACAGTCAGTGCATACAGCACAGTTAAAGAACAGCAATTAATGTATGAAGCCCCTTACTTAACATTAAAAAATGATGAATCTTTTCCATGGTGTATTTCACAGTTTCATGTGATTCTCAGAATAAATGACAATTATTTCCCAACAAATTAACTGGTATGTCTTTGTAACAGAGATGCAGCATGTCTTCTGTGAAGTAAGGACTGAAGTTTTGAATACTGCTTAAGTGAATTTCATGTTTCAAAGCTTTAAAATAAAATTCCATGCAACTTCTCGGAAATGATCACTGCACACAAGCTGGATAAGACTGGGCAAGCATGCGTGTGTGTGTGTGTAGTGCTGCACTCATATTTAAGCTTCGTAACTTTTACTTCAAATGTATGTAAATGTACAAAATAAAAGAAAAAAATCATGCTATTCTGTAAAACGCAGCTGTGTCTAGACAAATGAAAACTAAAATTAAATTCACCCACATGTTCAGGCAGACCACCATTCTTTTTCTCTTTCTTTCTTTTCTTTTCTTTCAAATCCACATTCATTCTATTTAAGAAAAGGATCACACTAAGAGACTGGTGTTTAACCATGCCTGTATGTGTATTTCTTCTCTGAAACTACTGAACACAGTTCAAGAATATTTTGTGTTGGAGTTAGCACAAAAAGCTGTTGGCAGTCAAAAGACTAAGTTTTAATAAAGATATGGCCACAGAAACTGCATTTCAATTTAAAATGTTGTTTTATATACATGTAAACCTATACACTTTGTACAAAGAAGCCTTATTTAATTGTTATCAAAAATAAGGGATGTCAACAATCATCATATTTGTTAGCAGATATAAGCATTCCTTTAATCACATCAAAAACTGTAAGACCCAGGATAAAACTGTACTGGACATAAAGCATATGTTTCAGTCTTGTCTACAATGTTTCTTCTAGAATATTTTTTGATCCAATAATATTTTGTGAGTTCTGTACAGAAATACAAGGTTTTCATACACACCAGTCATCAAAACCATCTAACAAGTTCAAGAAATTGAAAAATTTTAGTAAAACTCCCTTGTATCAACTTCTACCAGCACCAACAAATGTACTATTCTATATATTATGCCTTTTACTACCAATTTGTTCTTACACATTTCAACGCAATCATCATCTTCAGGGAGCTAACACAAATGTTGTTAGACAGTATGGCATTACAATAGTTTTACAATAATAATGTATATCAAAAGTACACGTTTTTGTTAAATATACAGTATTTAAAATGTTGTTATAAAATATTAAACTGTTTATGAATTGTTTTATTCACATTTATCGATAAAGTGATAATAGGTTGTCCAGAGGGTTAATTGATTAACGATGGGTTCGAGGCCTTACGGTCCGGTCCCGATGCACCTAGGCCTTACAGGCGAGCCCTTTGTGCCCCATAATCTAAAATCAACTCAGAAAAGCCCTGTTGCTTTATTGAAATTCCAGATGGCCCCCAGACTTAAAATCTTAATGGCCTCTGGGTCCAAGAAAGGAACCCAGACATACATTTCATTTTCTCTCAAAAGTCCCAGAAAACAAACCCCCTCCAGGTTCCCCAAACAGGGCCCCTATGGAGAGAGATACCTGTTTACAGATCACTTTGTATATCTCTCAAAAACCTCATCTTTGGGTTCCCCATTAAAGCAGCCCTCCCTCAAGGTCCCCTTGATGGAATCCCTCGCAGAGAGATGCCCCACCACTACAGCCCTCCTTCATTCACCTATCAAAGTCCCCAGTATACGATCCCCCCTACCCTACATACCAGCGTCACAAATATACCATAGACTCAAAGTGTAATGATGTACATTTCCTAAATAGCAATGTAATTATGCCTCTAGCAGCTAGTGCTAATCTTACTCTCCGATGAGGTTATCACTCTGAGAAAACTTAAGTTTGAAAAAAACTGAACCAGCATACTGCAGTTCATATACCTCCCCACCGTTTGTTACAAAGCAAATATTTATAACCATACTGGCCAAAATTAGACCAGTTACATGACACTCATACTTTTGTGCTGGCAAATAACTTCTAAGTTATCAAGTGTAAGTATACAATATTTCTGATTACGTAAGAATAAACATCGAACATTATATCAGAGATGTCACCCTAAAGATGGCAGGACTACTGGCCCAAACATGTTGGTTAAGATATTACAACGAAAGTACATCAATAAATTAAAGTGCACTTGTTATTGAAACACATTATACATCTATGAATTTTAAGCTCGTGGTTCCGTGCATCATAATTCAATAATAATAAAAAAATCCAACTAGATGCAACAGTATGCAGTCCGATTTATTTTACTGCAAAATCACTCTACATATTTCGGGTGTCCACTGCACACATCACGTTGGAGGGAAGTAGCTGTACCGATATTATTAACTGTACTGGAGGCTGCGGCCACAGTTTTTAGTACTCCTGATAATGGGTGCTGTGACACCCGAAACATGTAGAGTGATTTTGCAGTAAAATAAATCAGACTGTGTACTAGTTGGATTTTTATTAATATTTTATACATCTAATTAATGCATGGAATATGGAACATATTAAAATAGTCAATGCTGCTCAATATGATATAGTACCTTTCATTCAGTTAACTCAAGTTTATTGGTAAATGAATTACTTTTATTTGAAGAATAAGAATTACTTTTAGTTTACAGTAACTAGTTACATGTTTTGGCTTTTTACTAAAGCCATCATCAGGCCAAACCATTATGAAATATATACAAATAGGGTGTATATAGGAAACCAACAACCAATGACATCTTCATATGGCATGATTCGTGCCACCGCAGGGAGCACGAGACAGCAGCAATTACTTTGACAACAGGATGATGACATACAAAGTAAACCATGAAAACCAACAAAAAGAAAATAATAAATGAAAAGAAATCTTGATCACCAACAAATATGATGCATCAACCTTAAACAAAATCAATAGCAGGAAGAGAAATAAGAAGAAAAAGAGAATCAAAATGGGAAGTGTGCAATGTTCACGTATGTTGGAAAAGAAACGAGGTTCATCACAAAACTATTTAAAAACACGAATGTTAAGATCGCATTTACCACTTATAATACAATTGGGAGAATCCTTTCAACACATCACAAACAAGTCCACTAAAAAAACGGTAAGTGTGGTATTTACCAATTAAATTTCCCCACTTGTAAGATGAAATACAAGGGACAGACGGGCAGACCCTTCACAATTAGATTTCAAGAGCACTTTCGTGATTTTAAATGCGGTAATAACAAATCGAAATTTGTGCAACATCTTCTAGAGAAAAGACATGCAATTGGCCCTATGGAAAGCATAATTGACACCATCCACATAACCAACAAAGGCAGAATGACGGATACACTAGAAAGATACCATATATAGAGAAAAACAAAACCTGATAATCAATTAATGATATACTGACAGTTAAAACCAATGCAATATTTGAAAAAATAGTTCACAAAGATCCCCACAGAGGACTCACAACTCAATTAAAACCAGACCGAACAAACGCAACTCAGTCGTGAAAGGTCGTTCACTCTAACAACACACCGTAGCTCCTCTACTGCAGGAAGTCCTTATAAATGAAATTTAAGTAATACATAACTCACGGAACTACACTATATAAGAATTAATAGTACCATGCTTTCAAAATTACAGTTACTTAACTGGATTCCGTACATTACAGATTGGGACAAGAGACCTATAGTCTGCTTTAGCACAGAAAACATCAGAGCAAAATAAGGTGTAACACTTAAATTACACCAATAATGAAAATTCATTGAATATATTGAATAAAAATACGGCCACGATAACAACTTGAAATCCAGATATTAATGTATGTACTAATACCACACAATCCATAACGTTCAAACTGCCTTACAGCATGACATACATTCAATTCATAATAACTTAACAAGACTGCTGTCCACAGGTGACGGATGAAGCAATACAAAAGATGAACTTGTTTATACGAATATGCAAGTGATAATTCACTTTAAATCTACTCGATCAAGGTGCGTATAGATCTGTATTACAAAAGATTAATTTTATAATATACTATATTCCAGATAATCGAAAGATAAGATACACTTCTTATTTTAATAACTTTTAGCTTATTCAATTGGTACTTCAGACTAATAAGAAATTGTTTGAACTGGTTTTAATCATAGTAAACTTTTAATTATAAGTTGGATATACATGATAACAGTAGACCAATACCATGCAAACTTTTTGGGACTCCAATATGTACACTGTTAATTGTACACCTTAAACATGGTTCTTAAGATAGCCTGAAGATTCATATGAGTAAACTCCTCCAACCACCCACCCCAACACAAATACGCAGCCATAAGATTCCTATACAACAGACTAAACACATACCAACTGCACAAAAATGAGTACTAAGGAGAAGCTGACACCACCCGTGGCAGTATGTTAAACAATGGTTTCCCTACCCACGAACACAGAACACTCAACCATAGACCTCCTACTACTACTACAGACAGACAGACAGACATGGCCACACAAATATGGGCATTCTTTACATACATTCGCAAAAGAGACTACATTTATTACCAACCTATTCAAAAAAGATGTAAGAATCGAATTGCGAACAAATAACACCATCCAGAAACTACCAATGCCGAAACAATGGACCCCTGACAAATACATGTAATTCAGGACGTACAAATTGACATGCCCAAGACTGCAACAAGGCGTACGTAGGGCAAACTGGGAGGAGCTTCACATAGAGGTTCTATGAGCACAAAAATGCATTTAAAACAAACAGCCACGTGTCCAGTTACGCCAAACACATTCTAGAACAATCACAATCATTTGGCACATTCATAACAGAATGCAGATCCTACAATACCATGGAAAAGGAACCCACCTCAACACAACACAGCGGTACAACACTTACGCAGAATTCTCTAAAAACAGTCATCTAAATGATGAACACATCATTTTCCCAAGATCTTTGAGGCCCTGCTAAAACCCCACCAGCCATAAAATACCCAAAACCCCCACACCCAACCCCTACCCAAAAAACCCAACCCCCTTTCCGACAGGTCACACCACTTACCTTCCACCCAACACAGACCACACCTCTAAACAAACAAATGCAACAAACACAAACAGTACGAAGTAAACCATATGGAAAGACACCACGCAACAACTACATAAAGAACACAGTGAAAATCTAGTGCCGAAAACACAATACACATAAGATATATTGACAGACTGCAACAGCAAAACGGTGATCCAATGTAACAATGTGGTTAACCGAAACCAAAACAGTGAACAGCGAGGCGCACAAGGAACTAAACAGCAATGCACAAATCCTACAGTGATATGGTGAACTGATCAGAACTTACAACACATAACACCACCCTCATGGAAGACACCAGTTGTACGAAGCACACTAAAGACTGTCAGCACAAGAAGTGCCAGTGAAAAAACAAGTAGTGCCAGCAGGTAATTGGAAACAATGAATAGCTATACTACCAACAAGTGAGTGCCAAAAAACTGCACATAGACTGAGACACACAATACTACACCTACAGGATACACACCAAGAAGACAGACCACGATAACCTATAAATACACAGGAATTACTAATTTTCACATATTCTCCCCGTATTGCCTTAATATACCTTTAGTAATACCCCAAGGATTTCTCACATTTGTCTTCTCCATCTTCTCCATTCAGAGAGATACAACCCAGACGAAGGTACTGTACTCTGCGAAGGCGTTCACAGGGCGAAATTTTAGCGATATTAAGAAAAGCAAGATATTCAAAAAGTATTGATAAGAATCTTCACAAATGCCCAATTACAGTGCATGGAAATTTCGGAACACGTTTGGTGAACCCGACGTAAAGCGTTTGGTATAAAGACCCTGGCTATCAGGATGTATACGAGAATGGATGGCATATTGATGTGTTAAGATTAGAAATTCGCTTAATATGTTATTGGATATTAGGTCAGGCAATGAAGAGGAACATCGTAAAAGCCCTCCATTTATATACATAGGAGGATGTTACGCTTCAATACGTTCTGCGACATTCCAGATGAGAGATCCTACACTCAGTTACTTCAATGTAAGCT
>Ga0136643_10017717_pt1 | contig 10725 bp, 7 predicted proteins | sample TergutLab28metaG_FD_96883 | JGI IMG/M metagenome (GOLD analysis project Ga0136643, IMG submission 96883) | Labiotermes labralis P1 segment gut microbial communities from Petit-Saut dam, French Guiana - Lab288 P1 (version 3) (version 3) | ecosystem: Host-associated > Arthropoda: Insects >... | reverse complement strand
GGCGTAGATGGGTGGATAATATTAGGATGGATCTCCAGGAGGTGGGATGTGGGTATGTGGACTGGATTGGGTTGGCCCAGGATAGGGACAGGTGGCGGACGCTTGTGAGTGCGGTAATGAACCATCGGGTTCCGTAAAATGTGGGGAATTTCTTGACTAGCTGCAAACCAGTTAGCTTCTCAAGAAGGACTCTGCACCATGGAGTAAGTAAGTAAGTAAGTAAGTGGACAAGAAGGCACTCCAATAGGTTTTCTACAGGCACTTTTGTGTTCCCCTGACTTAAGTTTCCACCAATGTTTCACACTTCAGTTTCATTCACCTCTCACCAGTGCTGTACAGATCATGAAAGGCGGCACTGTTTGAGCAGAATTTATTCCGTAAAGTCTCCAGCTTGAGGAGCAGGTAAGCTTAGCGAGCCCAGGCTGATTTGACATGTCAGGAAAGTGCGTGAAGTCTTGCGCGCGTATTTCAGTGTGATTCTGCAGTCAGAGTGGTGGAGATGCCGGTATTTGTTTGCCTACATAGAGGCTGCTGTCACGTGACTGAGGTGGGAAACCCGAAGATCTGTGAGACTCACGCTGAAGGTTGTCATGCAAAATGATGGGGACTTTGTGAACGTAATCCTGCTATAACTTCCAAGTACTTGTCAACTCCCGGGCATTTTATGCCGATTCAAACCGTGAGACATTCGCCTCGTTCACGCCAGATGGCAGGGTGCGGCAACCTTAATTTCCTTAGCGCCCTGTCACTCTCATAAAGTAGTGCACATTCCAGGTGCGCGTGTTGCTGGGTTCCTGGCTCACACCGCGTGACGAAATACAGGGAAACGTTTGGTGGACGTAACGTGCCAGCTAAGCCAACTGACCTATAGCTAAATATTTGGTTCTCGTGTAAGGTCCACGACCTTATTCTCGAACACATTCCTTGTAGCACGTTTTATTCAAGAGTGTGTTTAACCCACTTTCCATGTGTTCGCCAGCATACGAGTATGCCAGAACGTTGGCGGGATGATCGACATAGTGACTGCCGAAAAAAAAAAACATGGTGATGGTGTGTGTGTGTGTGTGTGTGTCCTGCATCTGGGCAGACCAAAGTGCAGTGTCACTGCAGATGCATGTTCGGCAGTTTTCCTGCCTTCCAACTGACGCGCCTCATAAGGTCACAGCGGTTACGTGGCATTTTAACTACACAAAACTCGAATGAGTTTCTGAAATTTCCAATGATTTGCTCTGCTCTCACAGTGGCACTGCGTTCCGTGGCATAAAGGGTTCATCCTGAGCAGTTGGACACACAACGATAAATCCGAACTTGGTGACCGAAGCACATACTGCTAAAATTAGCTTACCAGAAGTCGCTGTATTTTTCTTTTTAGAAATTTTCACTGCTTTTTTATTTACACTTGTATGTATACTCACTTCTGTTTCACTTGTTTCACTGTGTAAATATTTATTCAAAATTGTTAAGGGAACAATTTTTTTTTTTTAACTTTTCCTGGGACATGCTGTACATACTTTCTGTGCAATAAATTTAGTATTCCTTCTACGTGTTTAAGAATTACAAGAATTATAAGGAATGAAGCAAAATGAATGCCTCGAAGGACAACAGGGATTGCAGATCGCGTAATCGCATTTTCCTGGTTTTGCATTCTTAATGAAAGATTTGAAGAGATATCAGATCTGCATAAACTTTCCCATAACCATAATATTAAGAAATTAAGGTTAATGTGAATCTAACTGTCGTTTATGCTAAGTTCATTTTGTGTTATTAACCTGTGTGGCCACATACAGTACACGTGGATTAGTGTCGGCGAGGTCAAAAACAATTCATTCTTTAAAGGAAAGTACTCGTGAACTGAAAGCTGTGGAATTCACACATGAGTGGATCTGCTACAAGAACAGCAGCAGTAACAACAGCAACAACAAAACAACATCAACAATAAATATTAATAATAAAACTTTAATTACTCATACTTATTCGCCTGCTTATTCAACGGCATAATGGCAATTTACAAACAGAGAACATGTAAAGGAAACAACCAACAACAACAACAACCACAATAATAATAATAATAATAATAATAATATTTCTCGTTGGTGTATGTAATGTCTCATCTGCTGTTGGTTTTTCAACTACAAAATTAGCAGTAACACACCAGTATGACATTCCTACGTGCGAAAAAGAAACAAAAAGGAAGGGACACAAAACAAAACAATACAATGTAGATTTCCTGAAAAATAAGTCAGGGTTAAATGGAGAAAAATATACACGAAGAAAAGTGTGTAATAATGATAATAATAACAATGATAATAGTAATTCATGTTTATTTACATTCTGGCTTAACAGCGCACAGTCAGTGTGGAGCGGTACATTTGAAGTATCACCGCCATGAACACTTTGCAACTGTCAGCTGAAGACTGTGACAGTCAGAGGCGTAACTATTAATTTATTACGTGAAAAGGAACGGTGGCTGGTAGATGGAATGTAGTCCTTAGGCTTTGGGGACTGGCATTAATGTCTTCATCAATTGTGGGAAATAGGCTGTCTCGGCCTCTACGCAGCCCATTTCCGGAAACCAATTCAAGGCATCCTGCATTTAACTTAAATTTCCTAGTGACAGTCTCAGAATTAACAATTGTTAATTGTGTTAGCAGGCACTTGCGAATATTACTAGACTCTAGCAGCAATAAGCAACAATGGAAAGTGTTCTGAGCTGGTACTGCAGTATACATCTTTGTCAAAGACAGTGCATAAAGTGCTTCTGCATAACAGGGATGCTTGTTGCATATTACTTACTATTCTATACAGTTTATTGTCTTGTTACAACTGTAACTGTATTTACGGAATTCTCCAATGCCATGGTTTGCACATTCAGTGAAATGACATCGAAGTGTCACGAGATGTTAATATAAGGTTGGATCACGGAGCAAGTTGTGTTGGTGTTGGTAACACCAACAAGATGACGCTGAATTTGAGACCTTCCTATGGTATTGACAACAGTCGACTAAAAATGAAAACATGGCTGTATTGAATGCGTTGTTAACATATGTGATCCTTTCAAACATAGAAAACCAATCAGCACGAACATCGCAAGTGAAAGCAATGTAAGCAATGTCAGCAATGCATATGATAAAGTTTCATGGACAAAAGAAGGCGAAGCAACTCTCTCTTTCTCGACATGTCCCTCTTTTTACCTCCAATTGTAACATCGCCCTCCCTAGTCCCCCCCCTCCCCGGCGGCTGTGTAAGAGTGAGATGTGAGATCTTGAAGATAGTACCATCTCGACTTCTTTTTTATTAAGAAAACGAGAAATGTGGAGCATCGGACGTGAGTTAATGAGGACAAAGTCTTCTTCGTAACAGGCAGATACGAAGAGCACGCTTTGTGAGACAAACGTGTTTGGCAAGTGAAATTCTTGGTGACAAAAGAATTGCTTTTCCTAGGGAACTGTTTGCGTAGTGGAAACGTGCTAATGTGTACGGAATGGTCCACACATATACATCCGTCAGAGTTCAGCTGTTGCAGTCTGGGACGGATTTAGTGAGGCGAATAACGACATCGTGTCAGATCGTGTTGAACGTCTTCGAGTGTGCTGGTACTGTGTGAAGATCAGTTAGCTCTTTAGCGTAAAAGTGAGGGAATTTTTGTTGGTGACTAATCCGTTGTAGATGGCAATAATTCGAAGATATTGGCAGGTATGTGATTTACTGGTGAAGCTGAATTAGAAGTGAACTTCGATTTAATGATGTCATATATCCACAAGAAAAGTGATTTATCACATATTTGAAGAGATATTTCTGTTGTGTGAGACAAAGTTAATGAATTAGAACTATAATATTAGTCAAGTGCCTCTTTACAATCAGAGTGAATAATCCAGAAAACAGTCACGTATTTCTTGTGAAAGAAGGCCAGCGCATTCATCACGACGGCCTTTCAACGGGATGTGTATCATGCCAGTGAATATGAAGAAGGTAAGAACATGAATTAGGTGTCGATGTCATCAGAAGTTATTTCTTTGTAAAATACTGTTTTGTATAACAGAATCACGGACAAAATGTCGGATACTGTGACACACAGAGATATCTATGTGCGGGCACAGTAAGTGAGCGTTTGTTTCCAAATCGGGGACCGTGCGTTAAGATACTAATTGCTGTTAATTGTCAATATTGTGAAATTTGAAGTTATGATGGCTCTGAATGTAAATGTTACGGTCTTCTGGGATGTGACATCGTCTAGATTTGTTGATGGGTACAAAGGCTTCGAGAAAAACCCATCTACTTTAATTTTCGGAATAGAAATGTACTCTGCATAGTCTTAATACAAGTTTCGAACATTTCGCTGCTACAGAATTCAATAAAATGTTCTCGGGCAGACAGCGGTGTTAAGGTGTGATAGTTTTCCATCGTTTCGGAGACGGAGTCAGTTCCTGAAAGTTCGGACAACATTCACAGCTTGACACAATTGTCTGCCCGAGAACACTTTGTTATAGTCTTATTATTACTGAAGACAGAGTCAGCAGGTTCTTCCGAAACACTCGCATCTATCTACAAGACTACACGGCGTCACATTTCAGATTACCATTAGTTTAATATTCGTGTCAGCGTTTATTCAGTCACTGGCTATCTTATCCATTTCCAAACTAACGAATACCAGAACACTTGCCATTACTGTCTCTACTGCAGCACCTTTAGTTCTTCGGCGCCGAGGACCGCTAATGCCGCTCGCTAGATTCCACACGTCGGGCTGTTGAATGATGCCAAGGGGGTGCGTAGGCTTGTCTTTGGCGCTGCGCTGCCTGGCAAACATCTTGCAATTCTGAATCAGGCACTTCGTGTGTCTCTCCTCGAGCGTCAGAGATTACGTTATGGCAGACGACAGGTTTACGTGGGCCGTTTAAACACTGTCTCAGATCGGGGCTTGATTAACGGAGACAAATAAAGGCAGCGATGCCTCGGTCGCGTGAGAATGCCCGGTATGACTTAATTAGTCACACATTGAAGATATCACATCCTTCACTCTGATAATTCCCTGTTATATTCTGCTCATTTTCCAAAGCATCCGTTTCCACGTTCCACTGTAACGTTTTGGGTTTTTATTGTGAGGACTTATTATCCGCTCGTCCAACCCTCAATTTGAGGGCAACCCCTTATCGACTGTCTGCGACTGCTGCAATCCATGTTTTAATAATCAGATCAGTGACAAGGAAATGGGCAGAGAAAGTGTTTTGGAGGAGAAGGCACAGGTTAATGTTTACAGGGCTTAAAGGGATACTACTTGGCGAACTAAGGGATAGATGCGAGGGTAATATTAAAATAGATCCCAAAATCAGCGCGTTGGCTTGGACTGAATTTGTCTGGCTAAAGGCAGGGCCTACTTGCGGTCTGTTTTGGACAAGACAATAAAGCTTTAAGCTCCATAAAATTTGGGGATGTTAGTGAGTGTTTAAGAACATTCAAAACCCATCTTGAAAAGCCGTGATCAGTGAGACAAGTCGCTTGGTTCGTAACCTCTACTTCCCTGATGTTTGTGTCATTTTGCAAGCATCTGGCTATCCTCGCACAGTGATAGAAAGCGTTTGCCTGAAAGCTTACTCGTGCTTTAGCATTTGGTGGTACTCATTCTGTATCAAATTAGCACGTAATAAACGGAACGTGAAGCGTTTATATAAAGTTCCACAGGACTGAGTCTTGTATGCAGTACCTTTTCTTTCTCTTCAACATTATTCACATGTTAGAAATGCCCCAGTAATACCTTAACGGTTGTAATACAGCGTAATCGTGTCAGATCTGTTTTCCTCAATCGTAAAACAGGAGATACTATTGGCACTCATTTCTGTTAGGCCTTAGGATGAAGTAAATGAAAAGTTCTAATGACCCCATCGCAACCGAAACCTTCCGGCTTGTAGCGTACTGTCTCAACCAACAGCGCTACTGCGCACCGCACCTAAATACAGCGCTGTGTATTGGTATGTGCCGGAGATGAGATTTGAATTGAAGAAAGTCTTTTTATTTTAAGACGCTGTTAACTGCATGACTATATAACGTGGAGTGAAATGATAAGATCGTCACAAATAGTGATCGGTAGTGATATGAAAAATGAAGAAAATCTTAATTGACACCTTTCGCAAACTCAAACATGAGGCGCTAAATGCTGGATTAATATTAAACAACAATAAAACCGAATACATATATTGCACCAGAAAAACAATCCACCCTACGTACATAAAAATACAGGGGAAGAACAGTTTGAACAAGTGAATTCATTTAGATATTCAGGAAAAATGGTGAATACTGACAGCTGTATTGAGGAGGAAATAAAAGAAAGAATAGCAGTAGGAAATAAGACATACCATGTTCACAAAAACTAAAATTAATACCCCGAAACGTCAAACTAAGCTTTATAACACGTTAATTCGCCCAACAGTAACTTACACCAACTAAACATGGCTACTTAAGTAGAATATGATAAATAAACCGATGACTTTCGAAAGAAAGATCATGAGGAAAATATTTGGTCCTACAAGAACAGCTGATGGCTACTGGACGATTAAAACTAATCAAGAAATACATGATATATTAAAAGGACAAGATATAATTGGGTTTAAAAAACAAAGATTAAATTGGTTAGGCCATGTTGAACGGATGGCTGAAGATAATATTGCGCAGAAGATTAAGAGATGGAAACCCATGTCTAAAAGACCAACTGGAAGAACTAAAACACGTTGGGAAGATGACGTTTTGGAAGATATAAAGAGCATAAACATAAGCAATTGGAAGAAAGTAGCACAGAATAGAGATAGTTGGAAGAAAGTGGTTGAGCAAGTCAGAAACTTGTAGAGGTTGTAGCGCTTTGTAAGAAGAAGAAGTGATATGAAAATGACACTGTACCAAAGTCAGTGTAAAGATCATGAGCTGAGCCGACGAAATCATAGATTCGAAAAGGATAGTCGCTAACAACACGAGGTTCTGTCTCTACCGCAACCCGCAGACTCTGCACGGAAATGTGTAGTGGGGTTCGCATCTGGGTAACAGAATAGCTACAGAGCAGAGTGCTCCACATACCTTGTGCGAATCTGTACGAATATGCCCAGGTATTGTCTGGTTGTAGGCAACTGAAATGGATTGTCGATGGTGGAACGCAATGAAATAAGGTGAAACTATTTCAGGTTTACGAACCATGATTTGGAAATTACGGTACAAATAATGAATATAAAATTAAAGTAGTTATCATGGGTAAGAACTTGGTGTAATACAAGAAACATTTTGTAAAGAAACATTACGTTTTATTTTCACAACTCAGTTCACATTACATGCATGTAGTTCATTTTATGTACTCCAAAATGTTCTGAGCCACGAAAGATGTGCAAAGAGAACTGCGAACCGCAACGCGAAGTACTTGATAAACAGCTAACGAAAAGGAACAGTAATGGCTTTCAGCAGCCACACGAACAACACTCCTGCGTAAGAACGGTAACTGAAGGCAGAACCTGGGCACCGGCTGGCATTACGGCATACTACAGGGGCGTTTGAAACGCGACGGTAGAGAAGCCGCCCTCTGCTTCTGTTTGGGCCTGGGCTTTTGGTGCGAGTGAATTGATACGAATGCCAAAGATTTTCATTTCCAGTTGCTCTGAACGTAATTATCTGCAACCTGCGATTTGTAATTTAATGAAGTATGGACATACACAAATGTAATTTCGATATCAAAACAACAAATCAAGTGATGAAAGAAGAAGACTTCTATTTTCTTATAATTCTGGAATTGTAGATTCGAGTTCTTCCTGTGTATAGAGACCTATTATTGATTACCATTTCAATATGCACTGTTCGACTCCAGCCCTGAATATCCTTTTCCGCGTTTCGCATCCCCTCAAAACCTGCCGATATAATACACCAAAACTGGGCCAAATCCTTCACGTGCATTACATCCCTTCTTTTTTGATGCTATACAGTACATAGCGCAGTTGGAAAATTATTTTCATATAATTAAATTGAAAATCCATTGAAATTTGAAGTTTTAGTGCCGTGATTGCGAAGATTGCTGCCTTATCGGCTGTGACACCGTGCAGTCAGGTCTATTATGTACCAATTACGTTGTAGATAATGGGTCTCCAACCCGCGGCCCGCAAGGGTGTATTAAGCGGCTCACGGCCACACTTGTCAACTATGTACAAAGCCACTAAAAGTTACGCAAATTTCAGGCTGTTTGGTACACCGTTTTTTATGTTTCCAAGTGCGGCCTGCGAGCGAGCCCACGATAACTGGTGTGGCCCTTTGTCGTAAAAAGGATGGACGCCCATGGTGTAGACACAGACGCACCGACGAACGCCTACCTTTCCAATATGATCGCACTTAAAATTTTCAGAAAATTCCTATGTTCATATACTAAGAATTGTTCTTTCGGGATATGAACACGATGATCGGCTAAAATTCCCTTTCCCTTAATATGTAACTTGAAAATCTGAGGCTAGAAATTTACCCGGCCTTGCATCTTACCAACCTGTAGCCGCCAAATGACAGCGAACCTAAACAAATCAAGAAATCTGAAGATAACAGAAAAAAACTTTGGTTTCGCAGTCTTATGCCAGTATTTGGCTACAGTAAGTACTGCCAATGTTTCGGTGAAATATTGTGCTTCCATTTTCTGGGTATAAAATCACCTTTTTCCTCAAAGATTCAGAAAGCAGCCTCCTACAAACGATTTTAATTTTCCACCAAACTGCACGGCATGACATGCCATAAAAAAACCATTTAACTTTCGTCACATACTTAACCATTTCCTCAACAGATCTGCACTTACACAAGTTCTGCAATAAATACATGGATAGTTGACTTTCTGATTTTCCTATTTACATATTTGCTATTATTTTTTTCGTTAATTATGGTTTATATAACTACGTTGTCATTTATCAGACCGTGTAGCTTTAAATTAGTACAGAATGACGAATTTGAAAAAACGAGGGGAAGGAAGTGGTTATGGCCTATTTGAGGTAGTATTCAGGCATCTTACTGTAGGTACCGAGGAAGACCATGAAATATCAATATCAAGATATGAACTCGGAGCCTCCTGAATTAAAACCGAAGTGTTCATCAATATATTGGTGTAGGGACTAGGCTAGGGGCTGGATGACCGAGGGTCCGCGGTTTGATTTCCAGCATAGGTAAGATTTTCTGTTCTCCAAAGCCTCCACATCAGAGCCGACATCAGAGTCTGTCGACTCTGATGTCGGCCCAGACTCCTATACATGAGGTAACGAGGGGATGTTACAGGGGTAAAGCTTCCGTAATATAAAGATCTAACATCTAAATCCGCGATTAAGAATACATAGAGCAATGTCTTCGTTCTGCACTTAAGATCATGTCGTGGGTTGGGACAAATTTACTTTTACTGTGGACATAACAGCATTTCACTGGACACAGTGTCAGCAGATTTCACTGCGTCCGTAGGAAAGCAGGACCGGTTATTTGTAGCAGTAATTGCTTGCTTCAAATGTAGGTCTGCTTAAACTGTCATTGCAGAAAGTCGAACGGTCCAGAATAATGGACAGTCTAGATGCTGCTTCTGGCTTGCTGCAGCCAGACAGTTCGTCCTCAGCCTCAAATGGATCCCACGAACACATGCTCATGACATTCGCTTTACGTTCTACCAAGTGTCATGAGTATTCTTTACTATACTGTATTGGTGTCTACTGTAATTTGTTGACTTCTATTTAGGCAGAGATGACGAACATTGTAAAATAATCTGCTGCCTCTTTCTTCAGGACAGAAGAGGCATATATCATGAAGATTGGGACGGCTTCTCCGAAACGTCGATAGTAATCTGCCAAACTAGATGGCGTTATTTGTTAGAAGACATTGCCGCCTTGGAATCCTCGTATATTAAGGTTACAAACCATTTTTGGTTCATGTAAAAGGAACATTTTTCTGTGTATTTGTCACGAAGTCGCGTGTGCAAATCGGGGCATATTCTTCTATCATTCTTTCTTAACTTCGACACTGGACACAGGTCGGTGGTCAGCCTCAACGCGTTGGCAGCTTTAAATTCCGTTGAAAGGGCCATACTTGGTGAGCAGGAATATAGGTGGACCACAGAGAAGAGATGAACCACTTGCCCTTGCCGGGAATCCAACCACAACCCGCTAGAAGTCATGCCTGTAGCGTAGTCGTACAAACTGCGCTATTCCGGCTCGTTGTTGAGGATGTACATGACAAGATATTGGCGATGTTTGTTGCTATATATCAAAAAGTGTGTTCTAAATGGACAGTTTGCTCCTTGTTCGGTAATGATATTGACAGAAGCGACTTCCCATTGAAACTTCAACGTGCGTTGTGCTAAACAGAAGTAATTTTGTGTCTGACGGTGAAAAATAAGTGGAATTCAGTTCAGAATCTGCTATCCTCTCCTCCTCCTCCTCCGTCTCCTCTATTTTTCCGAGTCCTGAAGAATGAAATACAAACACTCTTAGTGAACCGTTATTTTGCAGGCTTCTGAGATGTGTTTTGGTACTGTGAGAAAAGAGTATGGCGGAATGTCTCTGAGAGCATTGGAAGTACTTGAACGTAAATTAGTAAACTAGTAAATTAAATTAGTAGTGTAACAAATCAAGACCGCCTCTGTGGTCCAGTGGTCAGAGTTTCTGGCTACAGATACAGAGGTCCCGGGTTCGATCCCCGGCGCTACCAGATTTTCTGAGTAGTAGTGGGTCTGGAACGGGGTCCACTCAGCCT
>Ga0136643_10017716_pt1 | contig 10726 bp, 7 predicted proteins | sample TergutLab28metaG_FD_96883 | JGI IMG/M metagenome (GOLD analysis project Ga0136643, IMG submission 96883) | Labiotermes labralis P1 segment gut microbial communities from Petit-Saut dam, French Guiana - Lab288 P1 (version 3) (version 3) | ecosystem: Host-associated > Arthropoda: Insects >... | reverse complement strand
AGCTCGAAACATGTAGAGAGTGAATGACGACTACCCCTGAAATAAAGGATAGTCCATAAGTGTCATTGTGTTGGTTATTATTTTGAAACAATTATAATGATGCACGGAACAATGAATGTAAAAAAAAAGTTTTTAATTAGCATTCAAAATAACACAATCTTGTCTTAGTACAGTATGATGTGCAAACTGTTAAAGACAAAAAAAAACCTTCATCAATACCTGTGCGGTGTAGGTCAACTAATATTTTGGACAATTAATTTAACCTTTTGACGCCTAATGTCAACTATAGTGGTCATACCGCACTGCTAACCTCTAAAGTTGCATTTTATATATTTATTCAACAGATATAGGTACTGAATATTTTAAACACGGTATATACTCTCCATTCTTTTCTCTTCAAAATGCAGTTTGTTTCATAATTCTAGTGTATTTGGTTCCTGTATTATTCACATTTTATATACAGGGTGTGCTAAAATTAAAAAAATAATTCCGGCGCCAAAAGGTTAACCACCACCACCAATACAAATATCAGACCACACACACACTGGTCATACCCTGACTCCTGAATTCCACTGAAGAAATTCAACCACCACTATATGATAGCTGGAGCAAGGACAGCATCCTCAGAACAGTGACTATGCTACAGGTTGGACAACCAAGAAATCATGGTCCAATTCCCAGCAGAGCAAGAAATTTTTCTGTTCTCCAAAATGTTGACTGGCTTGGGGGCCCACCTAGCCTACTATTCAATGGGTTCTACTTCCATAAGTAAAGTAGCCAGGTGGGTAAGCTGACTACTCTCCTCCAGCTCATGGCAATGTTAAGAATGAGTGGAGCTATTCCTCCACTTCTCTTATGCCCTTATGCCTTCATGGCATGAACAAAGACATTACCTTTATCTTTTACAACCTTTGTCCTCATCTGTAGTAGCCTATGTCTAGGAAGAAGAGATGGCAGTTCCATATTTCTTTCATATCAAAGTAATTTTCACATCAATTAATCTGAAAATGGTGTCAGATGGGAAATAATACAGGATGGGAACAGGTTAATATTGTACTGTACTTTACTGTAGGCCAGTTTATAACAAATCAGGTGGTTTGAGACATAGAAGAGTAACCCCATGCAGCCAAGTGGAAGTTAACCAAGATGTTAAAAGAGTCACATCTCATGCACACATTAATGCACTAAATTTAATATTTCATGTTAACTGCAAGTTGGTTATACAGAGAAGCACAATTTACCCAGAGGTTGCCTGTGCAGGAATGCACGCACCCACTCTTTCTGCAGCTTCTGGAGCTCTGGCAGGTCATGTAGGGGAAATACCTGTGATATGACCCCAGCTGACACACATTTGGGTACTGCAAACAGAACAAGCATTACATACTGCAAATGTTTTTTTTAATTAAACTTTCTAAAAAGTGTAGGTTATATAGGATCACCTGAATGAATAATTATAAAGGATGAACTGCACACATGGAACGTTGTATTCCAAGCTCCCATGTCAAGAAGTGAGGGAGTTAGGTAGGTTTTCATGGTAGAAGTCCAGCAGTACTTTGTAGAAGACTTTAAAACCAGTTAGCTGGCACAATGACATTGAAATGCAGAATTCTCAAAGAAGCTCTCTGAGAGCACAGGTATTAGCTTGTGAGCAAATTCTCAAGTTCTACCCTATACTGCACTCTGCTCCAGGAAGTCTCAGTTCAAGATCCAGCAACAAGAATGCCATGAGTCTTCCAGCAAAGTTAGTTAAAAAACACAGACCAACTATTCCAAACTCATACCAAGTACTAATAACACAATAAAATATTTCACTAATAATATATAATAAAATATATGCAACATAAAATGAAGTAAATGACATTAGGAGTTCAAAATACCTCAGGTACTGGCAATACAATTTTCCAAAGCACACAAAATGCAGGCACGTCCTCAGCACTATTATCTTCCTACCACTGCCAAACCACAAATGCCAAATAAATAATACGGGGAATAAGCCCATGTTATAAGCTTACAGATCAATGTCTGCTTAACGTTTCATACATTACATTAAAACAGGATGACTACATTTTAACCTCAAAAAATTTCAGCAAAGTCACCAACCTATAGCCTGTCCCTCAATGAACTTCACCCCGCCCACCTGGTCCTCAGGACCAGCACGCAGAGTCTGAAGCAGGTGCTGCACAAGCCACTGGCGCTCCTGTGTTGTGAAGAACTCACGTTCATTTTCTGTCCCCTCAAAGCAGGAGATCTCCTGCTGAACAAACTCCTTCAGCCCACCACCATGCTCTGAACGCAATGTTTTTGGCAGATGCACCTCTTCAGCAGCCTTCAGCAGGCTGAAAGTTTAATGCCACATGGTATAACATTAGCCACTGTTCATAACAGGAATGACAATGGACTCCAAGAATATTCTGGCCAATTAACAAAATCACTTGCCCATTATTTCCAGTGTGTTTTATACAGATAGAAAGTTACAGCCAAGGAAAGATTCTTAATGTCAAACTGATCTTCTGGTTAGAACACCATGTGATTTTGTAGACGGATACCAATACTCTGGACAAACATGCTGCCTCCATCTTCAGCATAAAAGTATTATCACAAAGGCATGTTAGTCCAACATGTCGCTGGCCCCTCCTCAGCCTCATGATCAGGTAACAGTGTCAGGGTTTTGAAAGTCAGTGCCACACAGTCCTGGGATGTTGTCTGTGGTAGGAAAGCTGGTCTGTCCAATGTCAGCTGTACCTAATCCTATATTTACAGTTTTGATGTGTATATACATATTAACATAGTATTTAAACACGGAACATATGGTACATACACGGCTTCTATGGGTTCACGTATTATACAACAGTTCATGCTACATCTTACTCAGCTTTTGCTATAATTGCAGCTTCATCATGGTACAATGGAATGACAGGTTAGTTTATATAGATAGATTGAAGGAAGGTGACCAAACAGGTCCATGTGGGTGAAAAGGACACAGAACATGCTCCAAATTAAGAGGTACAGTGGACATGAAATATGATAACCAAGAACCAAAACTTGCCCTCTTAAAGATCAAAAGTATAGCTGGGAAATGAAAAAGTCAGAAAAATAATTACGGAGGCACGAAGCAGGAAATGATACAACTGAAGTCTAGCTTATAAATACACAGTATCACATCATGAGGCTTTACCCCATGAAATTTTATCTTTACTAGACCCTTCCATAACAAAAATGATAATATATTCCAGGCACAGCAGTGTCATGAAATAAAGCAACTTATTATACGAAAATATCCAACTGCTACTCAGAATTACAGGAACAATGCGTGAGCCAGTCAAATTCTCGGAACAGGTGCCAAAGCAGCAGATTAATGCAAGAATTAAATATAACGGGACTCAATTTGCTGGTTAATTGAGATTTTCAGATCAACCACTGCTGGAAAAAGAGATTTTACTGTACTTATAAATACTATAACAGAGGGCATCAGCACCTAGTAGTGTGGCGACCCGCAAAGCCACTGACATCAAGGCTGCCAGAACCTTCCCATGCAAGAAGGAGACAGAATATTCTAGGGATACCCAGCACTGACTAGAACAGCAAAGTAAGTTTGATGCGTACAATAAGCAATATATAAGGCCATTGGATATAAAGAATTTTGACAGTCTTGTCACAGCAATTCAATGTGCGCAGCATAAAGGTGAGCGAGGAGAGTGGATGATAAAGAGTAAAGGGGATTGAGCTGAGGAACTACATAGTGTGGGGCGAGTGAAGCAAATCTGTGAAGTACTGTGTTCGAGACCGGTGTCAGGGCTATGAGCCCAGAGTACTGGATGTACGAGTGCAGAGTTTCTGTTGCGAGTGATTCTAGAAATTATTGTGAGCATTCTGTTTTCATTACTAGTGGTTTTAATTGTTTTATCCATAGTGTCAATAAACGCTGTTATTTGTGAAACCAAGGGCCTAGCAGTTACAATATATTGTGGTCCTTACAAGTGCCATTTTTGGTTCCTGGCTGTTGTATTGCCTGTTTACCATTCCTATTGGCTCTGACCACGTTCTACATCCTTTATCCTCCCATGAATATGACTGTCTGAGCCTTACTCAATTTGAAAATGAAGACGGAGGCAGCAAGTTTGTCAAAAACATCAATACTGTACTGTCCTTGCTGTGCTCAGGTAGGATAGCACCTCTCCACATATCCTATTACAAACTATCACTACACACACTTGGGGAAGTTCACCACTGGATTGCCGCCTACAGATTGCACACCAGTAGCTGTCCAGTTCATTGATATTTTACCTCTCACCTTAACCTTTAGCAAACAGCCCTTGAAATCCCACATTGCAGGCTCACAGTCAAAGCACTGTTCAGTATAAATGCCCATTGGTGGACATTTTTTTCCTTGTTGGACAAAAAGGACAAACATTTACTGGAACAAATTTTTTCCACTTGTCCATTAAGGTTAAGTTGCGCTGGTTTGTACTTCCTCTAAATAATGTTGCTGCCTCTGTCTGTACTCTCCTGTCAGTGATCCATGTAGTGTTCACCTGCAACAGTTCGTCCACACATCCCAGACTACCTACTGGGTTTTCTTATCACTAGTACTAACCATGACAGGTGAAATCAGTTTGTCCTGTGAAAAAATGCACAGGCTAGTTATCAAAGTTAGCACCTTTGCATGTATCCTGAATACCTTTCTTCAAACAACAGGAAGCAACAAAACTTGTTCATTAAGCTGCTATTTGCATGCAAGAAAATGAAGACTCTAACCATGACATGATGAGCAAAATTTTTATTACATCTACTTTGTCCATCTACATCTACATACATAGAACTTTAAAGGAAGATGAACAGTTCAAAATATTCAAGTTCAATTGACATGCTGCAATTTACTTGTTAAACTCCTACAACACCCTGTACTGCTTTCTTCCAACTTGAGGACAAACCACTGGGAATGAGAATTTATAAAAATCTACCTTCCCATTCACAACAATTATTTCCTGCCTCCTTCCTCCGGCATCTCAATCCAGCTTCCCTGTTATCAGGACAAATATGCTGAAGACACCAGCATGAACCATTCTAATTGGTTCCATGTTATTTCCCTGCTAATCAGCACATTACCTGTTTATCATTACTCACTGAAGACCAAGAAACCACAAGAATCTGATCAGCATGGTTTAGTTCAGACCATTCCACCGAAAGAACAAACTCGTACAGCCATCACACAAGACTATCCACCTCATCTAATTCAAAACAAACTGATTAACAAAACAACTGGCACTCATCTGCACAATTTCTCCTTGAACCCTTAGCCCACAAACTGAACCATTCCATATCCAACCATAAGAACACAACCTGAACAGTAACAGTCACGAAAACCTGAAAAATTATATCAATTCTTCATTCATTCCCACACCTTATTAAATCTTCCATAAACTTACACCAAGGCTACAAACTATGTTTCCAGTCTCACTTATCTCATGCAAGAACATTTCTGGGGACCAAGAAGAAAAGAACTGCAGAAAATTAACCACTATTTAAGCAAGAATACTGCTGGGTACCTGGAAGAAAATAACTATGGAAAATCAAAAGATACATAAAATATTTTGATTGGAAAATGTCTCAGTAGAAAAATCCCTAAGTGCAGCCAAGGCACCAATGCACATATGATATGTGTGAAAACAGCAAGGTGCAGTACATAAGTACTGCCTCCTACCCTTTTTATCAGAAAATACAATTGTAATGAAATAAACATATATCATGGGTACATCCTTTTTTGAAGTTCAGATTGTTTTTTCACAAAGTCTCCCTCATTATTGCACATTTTCTCCACCTTTGCATATGACGCTGCATGCTGGCCATGAAAAAACTTGAACTCTCTGCCGAAGCATCAGAGCTCTTCACACACACTGTACTTCAGCTCACCATCATTTACAAAATAGCGTCTTCAGACTGCATCTTTCAAGGGGCCAAGAAGATGGAAGTCAGAAGGTGCAAAATCAGGACTGTAGGGAGGATGATGGAGAACAGTCAACACAACTGTCTCCCTTGTGCACAGACTGGTGTGGGGTCTGGCACTGTCACGTTGGAGGACTTGACTCATCCTCATGTCTGGCCACACCCTACAAATTCACTGTTTTAACTTTTTAATGTCTGCACATATTGCTCTCCATTCATTGTGGCACCACTCTCCAAGAATTCCACTAACAAGATTTCTTCACTGTCCCAGACATGACACTGTGGCTGGTTGACCGCTGTGAGGCTTGTCTCCGTCCTTTTCACTACTCTTAAAATGAGACACACACCACTCTCTGCCTACTACATACGTCCAGAACATCCACCATTTGGCACTGCTATGGTGTTCAACACTTGTGGCTGAATAGAGCACCAAAAATCCTGGTACAGCTGGACAGTGTCCCTATCTAGCGGGTAAGGCAAGATACTCAAACCGGCAGCATATTAAAAAAAGAGGCATTACTTTTATACCAACCTTCCTCTGTTACCAAACTAGCGTATGGGATCTGTGGGGTTTTGAGCAATCTTTGGGGCTCAGGACAAGAGTACTTCTGAAAAAACTACAACTGATATAGGCAGACCATGTACACAGAGTTAGTTCAATGTTGTTGTACCTCAATAAATAGTTTGGCACTACTCACACATTGAAGGGGGCGGTAAGATAGAAGCCATAGCTGTCAGAAGATGCATGATGTCGCACATGAACCACTAGCCCAGGTGTTCCAGCCCGCAGTCTGGACAATAACCACATGAGGGTAAAATCCTGCGCTCCAGAAGGGAACATCAGGACCACGTCACATTCCTGCAACACCACACCATAATGTCATCCCCATCATGTAACTTTTGTTGAACTTCACAATAAAGTGTAAAGCTTCCCACATTAATGGTGACAAACAATTTTCTTGAAGTAGTACAGACCAGGGTACAGGTGCATATAATCCCTCATCACCATCAGACAATTAAACCCTAACCATTTACGGGAGCAAAGGACATTTAGCAACAAACACTAAGTGCGCCATGCAAGTTTCAGGATTACACACAGGGCAAGGTGAATGTGCAGGCAGCAGAGTAAAGCACCAGTTCTAGACTTTGCATTACATGTACACCAGCATTTGACAGAGAATACTGTGTACTCCTTTGTGCCTCCCATGTTTCTGTTCCACAAAATAATACTGTAAAATGAAGATGAAAAATTTTCAGATCAAATATAACATAATAACCAGCATTCATAAGCAAAAGCCAAAACATTACATGGGAAAAATCCAAATGAGGTCCACATAGCTTTATGCGATATTTGCAGAGACAGCGTAGAAGATCACAGTAGCATCACACTGGGCATGTCACTTGCATGTAGGCTGGATGAGCACTGAACATGATCCAAGAAGCAGCTCAACATTCAAATGCAATGAATAACACATCAGTCATTACTGTCAACATCAGTTTGCAAGAAGACCAATGCAGAACACATGAGGAAAACGTACATGAAGCATACATATCAACCACATTTGTTTTCAGGTTTCTGGCCCCAACTTGCATACAAGAAAAGTCCCCATAAAGTGGGTCCAATACCAGCTGACAGAAGACCACAAAGCAGCTCACAAGAGGAATGCAAAATAACTGCCACATCCTTATGGGATTGAGGGTAAATATTTTTTTTGAAGAACTGTTACCATACAAGAAATATAGGTGAGATTTTAAACCTTATCTAAAAAATCAATTCTGAGTGGAAACATTCAACAACTCACCTAAAAAATGTTGCATTTCACAATCAGAAGCTCGTTACGATAAAGGCAAATGGCAAGAACACACTAACAGCAACAGAAAGAGCATTTGCAATACTGACTGTGACAGGTGAGTATTACAAGAAGTATCTGCAAAGTTTTGCACCCAAAAAAATTACAGAAGCAGGCTAGAGGTCCTTACAACTTCATTTTTCCCTACAGTGTAAGGCTACATATGGCCAACATAATATCTGATCTTTGGCGTAAGTATGGATGGGAGGTACTTCCTCAACCCCCCCCCAACCATTATATGAGCCCTACAGACACCGCTTCGTTCCCAAAGTAAAGGGCACCACTCCACCGAAAACACTTTAGGGGCTTTGAGAAGGCATCTAGTGAACTGACCAAAGTCATCATACCCATCAAAAAAGAAGATTCATTGACTGGAATACAAAAGTGAACCAAATGTTGGGAGGCTGTGGTAAGACAGAATGGAGACTACATTTCAGGCCTGTAAATGTATTTTGTTAAATGTCTGCTTCTGCAACATGACCACAGAATTATGAATGTCCCTCATTAGCTAATTAGTCATAATAACCAGGAAGGACCTTGTGTCTGTGAACAAAACCCTCAAAAGAAACACGCTGCAGGAAGCATATTAAATAATGTGCAATTTAACTCGTACTCTGTCAGTGTTACCACATCACACAGGCGAAGAGCATTATTGTACTTCCTATTATAAATACTACCAGTAGGAAAAAGCACTAGTTCTCTTGACTCCAGAGTCAGCAAACCTAGTGTGCTCTGTTATGATATGGTAGTTATAAAATTTAGACACAAACATTATTTTAAATATCTCCAACTGTTAGCCACTTTCTGCTGGGTTGCTTATGCCATACACTGAGCCCACTCAAGTTGGAAAGAGGCTGTGATATCTATGGAAGTGATCTGCTGGCACTATACACATTTCTGTATGGTATATATGCTCAATACACTTGCTACAAGAAGTGTCTATGATAAACTCAAATAACTCCTAATACACCAGTTCCACACATCAAAGCAATGCACAGGTAAATAGAAAGATTTGAACAACAGGTTGCACTTACAGCAGTATAAGAACATATAAAGACATACATTAACAGAGCATAATATGGACAAGTGCTAAACTTGAGATACCTCCAAGAAAATCCTTGTAGCAACATGCACAGCACATGGATGTGTATAAATCAATGCCATGAAATGCAAGAAAACTACTGCACTTGCAACCATGGACAACTGAGGTTCACAACTCTATGATACACATCAAAAAACAAAACTGAATTTTACAAACTGGTACCTTTAGGAAGTGCATGGTGGATAAATTAATTACACACTCATTCCTTTTAACTATGAAGCCTGGTTTCACCTCCTTGAAAATATGACATCTCAGAATAAATGGCACTCGTCTGTAGAAAATTCCATGCTACTGCACAAGGTACCATGTTACGGTTTGTGTGCAGTGTACTAGGACAAGTAGATTGGTATAGCAGTGTTTCCTAAGATCATGAATTCACACTGAAGGGTTGATATGCATTCTGACACCATTTTTTAACACCTGTCCAACCATCAATCAATGCCCTTCTTCAGCAAGACAAAGCAACAGCTCACACTGCAAACCACTAACAACTTCCTTAAATGGAAAGTGGAAATCTAATATTAACTGCAGTGTTTTAAAACTTAAATGTGTACACCAAAAATCACAGCCAATTGGAGTAGCAGCAATCAATACTCAGCATGCGTTACACAAAATGAAGCAAGTCTAGACTGATACATGGGGGTCACCTACAATGCCCCTATATAAAAAAAGTCTCGGATCTTTTTCTGTGCTCAACAAAGTAGCACAAATTAAATGAAGGGAAAAAAGGAAAGGGGGAAGGAACAAAAGAAAGAACAAAAGAAAGAAAGAAAGAAACAAACAAACAAACAAAAAAGGATTGATCTGTTTTTTTTACTGTGCATTGTAATATAAATACAATACAAACCAACAAAATGCACCTTTTCTAAGTTAATATTTTAATGTTTAATTTTTTTATGTCTTCTACATGTTTTGAACCCAAGGGTTCATCTTCAGGAATATGGTTGTATGTACAGGTATGGTATAGTGTGTTTTACATGCATCACTATAAACAATCTTGTAGGTAAAGGAGTGTGTGACCAAACACACTCTTCTACCTACAAGACTGCTTATACCATACCTGTATATACAACCATCTTCCTGAAGAAGAACCCACAGATTTGAAACATGCAGAACACATAAAAAAATTAAATATCAAAATATTAATTTAGAAAAGGTGCAATTATATTGCATAAAAAAAGAAGAGAGGATAAATTATTCACTGGGTGAGTGACTAGAAACACACAGACAGAAAGGTGGATTCCATAGACAGTGGTGTCCATGATGGAAAAATTCAGCATACAATGAATATGCAACATTTAGAAACTGTCTGAAATGTAAATTACCTAACAACAATATACATACCACAACAGCCCTTCATACTCTACATGGTTCTGTACTTAAATAACCACATGTGCATGCACAAATAAAAGAGGAGCTATGCATTTCGACAAGGCCAGTAAGACAGATTCCAATCTTCTGGGATGTGATACCATTTTGCTGGGCAGTAATTTCTTATGTTTCATAGGATCATAGTGCCTTCATCTTCTGGCTCAAAGAGCAGCCCAAGAACATTCTTCTTGGACTGCTGTAAGATCCTCAAATCTCAGAGAGTTAATAATGCATAGTAAAAACCTCACACATTTACTTACTTACTTACTTACTTACTTACTCCACGGTGTAGAGTGCTTCTTGAGAAGCTAACTGGTTTACAGCTAGTCAAGAAATTCCCCGCATTTCATGGAACCCGAAGGTTCATTACCATACTCACAAGCGTCCGCCACCTATCCCTATCCTGAGCCAACCCACTCCAGTCCACATACCCACATCCCACCTCCTGGAGATCCATTCT
>Ga0136643_10017713_pt1 | contig 10726 bp, 9 predicted proteins | sample TergutLab28metaG_FD_96883 | JGI IMG/M metagenome (GOLD analysis project Ga0136643, IMG submission 96883) | Labiotermes labralis P1 segment gut microbial communities from Petit-Saut dam, French Guiana - Lab288 P1 (version 3) (version 3) | ecosystem: Host-associated > Arthropoda: Insects >... | reverse complement strand
TTCTCTGGCCATTATCTCCGTAACCGTTCAACTTTGGACATAGGTGTTTTGGGTTATATCGGTATACTTTAACATAAGGAACACCCTCCCGAAGTCTGGCACATTCCTCCTGGGACACCATGTATATATGCGTGTGTTTGTATAGATCCCAGTAAACAAGGCGTAGGTGAGAAGATAATATTTAAGTGGAGTTTCTTGCAAGGGAATATGAATGTTAGGATGTCGCCAAATGTTCGAATGTTGATGGTGACTACGTTCAATGAAACCTGCCTTTAACGAGACCTGAAGGTACAGAATTTTTATCTTTTTCAGGTAGATTCCGTTTAATACAGGTGCCTTAATTTTTTTTTTTTTTTTTTTTTTTGCTTCTTGGAAATCCAGATCCTCGGGCATATAAACGTTTTCCCCTAATGACGGTGGCCAGGTTCCTTTTCAAACGGGTTGCACTGTACTGTAATTCGTGAGAAGCCTCTTCATGAACACGCCCTCAACTCATTGACTACCAAAAGCTACTGACTGTAAAATTTCCCTCTCTTCTACTCATTTGTTTTCGCCTAGTTTCTTCGCCGAGCGAGAACCACCGTTAAGTACTCCGACAACGTCCGTTGCGGTCTTACAAAAAAAACTGTCCATTTCGATCGAATGTTGCAGCACACTTGGTGATTCCATGAGACGCAGATGAATTTTTTATATGTTAGCGAGCACAGAAATAAACTACTAGCATCTTCCCCTTTCTTAGAACTTTCCTGTAATATGAAGTCACACACAGGCACATGTACGTACATTGAACGTTGTAGGGCCCTTTTTTATTTATTTCAGTCTCCCTCAAAGGAAAAGAAAGAATAATCTCGTAAAAGACTTACAGTTATGTTAACTTTGGTACTGTGGCGGCTGCCACAGTACAAAAGTGAACATAAGGAAGTAATTCACTGAATGTTTTAATTTATAACTTTAGAAAGGAACAATATATGCTTCCTGAGGATGATCGTGTGATCGAAACATGTAGGAGCGTTTTAAATATTTTAATGTAAATTTTAGACTTCTTAAATAATATATATATATATATATATGTTCATGTGTTGGTGTGTGTAATTAAATAATCTACAGAATGCACGGTGAAATGATAAAAATAGCTTACACGCTAATTTCTTATGAGGTAACGTTAACTGACTTAAGAAATATCTTCTATTTTCTTGCTATTTAAAGGTGAGGAACGCCGAACGGACGGTTACTGTGAATATGGGATCTTGTAAAGTGCATTGTATTCTGCTACGAAAAGACATACAGAATTTGCCTGAGTGGTTGAGATACTGGTCACTGCATGGATTGAACCCAGGACTTTGGAGAATTTGAATGTAGCTAACGCTCTTCAAGAACAGTTCAAGAATACTGTAAATCGTAACCATCCGTTGCTATGGAAGCAACTACGAACACACTTACTCTGATTAGATTGTGCCATTGCAGCGGCGGATTGTTACTATTACGTTTTGTCTGCAATAACGCAGATTTGTTAGTAGATCCGTAACAGGTTGATTTATAAACCAATCCATAAGAGTAGGAAGTTTATAATCAACTAACAGATTAAATGACTGTTTTTTTTTGTGTGTTAGAACCCGAAGTTTTATCACCGTTACACCGAAGTCTGTGATTGGAGTGGACCTTAGAACAATTTCAGTATCACTTCCCACTCTGTCTATGTTCTCCTAATGGCTGTAAAATAAACCGTATGCCGTTATTTACGGTAAACAAATATTCATACTCCTATTTCACCTATCCAGTACTGTATCTACAGCAAGCCCCTCCTACAATGCCGGCAAAGGTTATGGCTCGACTGATTTAGAAAACTGAAGGTGCTAATTTAATGCCAAGCAAACTACCGCAGTGTACAGCTTCCCTCATTAGGAAGCACCGTCATGTTCGTTCGCGGATGTAGAGCTCAATCACCGTCCATTGTGTGCAACACATTCCAGTTTGAATGCGAAGTTAATAAATCTGTTACTCAAGAGTCGATCTCAAATATGAAACAGCGTTGTTCCGAGGTTTAAACTAACAGAGATGCATACAGTTGGAAACAAGAAATGAATACAAAAATTTGGTTTGCTAACCTCATGAGAAGCGTTGAACCGAGAGATAAACACGGATAAGAAGAGAGTATTGACCCTTTAAACGCCTAGTTAAAACACATTTGCCATCTGCTGGCATTATTAGGAGCTCGCCATATTCTCCACGTTAGCGGGATAAGGGTTAAAGTATGTTTTGATGAAGAGAAATTGACGTAATCGTTCGAGGATACTGTCCAGTGGCTGAATAATTGTGTGTGAAGTAGTTGCCGACAGCACGTGCACAGGATCGTAAAAAATCAGCCGCGTTACAGCCTCGAGGTGCCCAGAGGGTTCCAGGAAGTTAAGGTCCCAGATTACGTGACATTGGCGCAGGATGGTGGCAAGGTTGTCAGCCTTACGCACCGGCCGCTTTTTACCCCCAGGAAATACTCCTGGTACTCATTTCTATTAGAGGCTGAGTCGACCCAAGGGCTGTAGTGCAATCGGAGGTATTATGTCAATGAAAAATTCCAATTACAGCGCCTTAACCACTGTGCTACCGCGGTCCCTGCACAGGATCGTAGAGTATAGCAATATTCAAGGCGTATCATTAACATAACATCGGATAATTTTGTCATGTAAATAGATAGACATACTATCTTGCACTAAGGAACATCTTGAGCAAGTTGCAGAACGCCAACCATTAAACCGTAATGCAAACAATGTCATGTCTAAATGCAGTTTATACCCACATCTTCTGTCTGACGCCGGTCACAGCTTTGATTGTGAACGTCCCTGGCAACTAGTATATAAACACATCATTACATTCTGCACGGAAATCATGTTATTCGTCAAAGATAGAGGAGCGATAAATTTTACGATCAATAGCTATGTGTAAGAGTACACCGGTATATCCCCGGACTTATACCCATATAAAGACGGACTCGCTACGGGGTGAACGGCCCGGGATTCGAAATGCACTGGAGGCAAGGGATTTTCCCTTTTCAGTATGCGCCCAGACCGGCTCTGGGCCCCACCCTGTCTCCTGTGCAATGCGCACTGGGGCTCTTTCCCGGGAGTTAAGCAGCCAGATCGCGTAGTTGACTAGAAACCGCCCTTATAGCCTCCCGTCTCTGCCTGCAATGGCATTTTATGGAGTGACCTCTTCATTTAGAGTTCGGGTTTTCACGACGCAGACTGTGCGTCAATTATTCCTTGGACTTCTACGGTCTTCTAGGATCCCACAACCCCTGTCCCCCCCCCCCTTCGGCGTTTATTTTACGTATTGAAAGCAGTCGAATATTCAACAAAAAATATTACGTGTAGCTCTGGTGAATGATGAGTAGTTGTTTAATGTGTTTGAGATATGAATTTTTTTTTCTGTGGTGCTGCGGTCCAACGCGGGTCATGGCATCCTCATTCTTGAGGCTTCTAGATCACACACAACGACGCATCGCAGTCGGTAGGACTCCTCTGGACGAGTGATCAGCGCGTCGCAGAGACCTCTACCTGACAACACTCACAACGGGCAGACACCCATGCCCACGGTGGGATTCGAACCCACAGTCTCAGCAGGCAAGCGGCCGTAGACCTACGCGTTAGGCCGCGCGGCCACTGGGACCGGCGCTTAAAAATTTATAGATATATATAATTCTTTTATCGAAGGCCATGTCCACTGCTTTTCAACTTAAAGAGGGACGTGGCAACATAATAGGAACTTTACAGCCTACAAGAAATTTCCCTTTTAAATTCGTCCGTAAACTAAGTGGCATTGCGGTAATCAGAGCCTGAAGTTGTGAATCCATAGCAGCTCTGTCAAATTGTTAAGGTGTAATCGATGAGACTGTGGCTCTGATATGGAACAAGAAATGTGTGTGTGACTTTTATTTGAAAACCATTAGCAAGGTCGACAAAGAAATGAGAGGACAACATAAAGAAACTGACTACTAGAGGAATGAATTGAGCTCAGGATCACGCCCTTTTGTGGGTTTCGTGTTGGCAGTATTGACCCTACCGACTCTACTACCAAAGACCACTTAGTTAGGTATAGGCGTATTTGTACTAACACTTCTGCTTTATTCTGCTTCTTTTATTCCAGAATTGTTATTTGAATCGGCCAATTTTTAAAGTGTTTAGGTACAGTACATTACTCATGATTGATATCTTTCTTGTATTACTGTTAACCTGGCTATCAGTTAGGGTAGCCTTAAACTGTATGCCCGGTGTCTCCAGTATTCAGTTATTCTTTTGTCTTGCCTGAGTATGTCACTGATATTTACTATTGTGGTCTCTGATTGGTACTTACTGGTAATGACCGTAGGCTTAAGTTACCAGAAGGTGCAATAGAACGTCTACCGCATATTTCTGACAAAGATGTTGCTCAATTAATTGAAGAAAATTATTTTTTTACGATATTGTGCATAACTTTTTATTGTTGTTAGAGAAAACAAAGCTGTTAAATTGAGAAGAAAATAAATATGCTCGCCTTTAATGAGAAAGACATGTTGTATACAACGTTATGCCCTTTAGTACAACACAGCAAGGTGCTGTTGTTTCTCGTATGGAAGGGTAGTCTGCCTTCACAATGTCTTTCGTGTTGTGAGTTCGGAATATCATATTGACAAGCACAGCTGGTGAACCTCTTAAGGCGAAAAGTTAAGAGGCTTTAACATCAAAAATTTGAAGGGAAATCTTCTTGATTTCCAACTTTCGCCGTGTTCTGAATGTTGTATGCTTTCTTCTGGGGAGTTCCCCGCGCCTGAATTTTACACGCCGACGTTTCGGAACACTGTCTGTTCCATCTTAATAGACGGGTAGGTACCTACCCGCTTATGAAGATGGAACAGACAGAGTGTTCCGAAACGTCATCATATAAAATTCAGACACCGGAGAATTACCCAGAAGAAAGCATACAACTTGAAGAGAAATGTTGGAATAGCGTAATAAATCATTCGGCTGAGAATCTGTTAGATGACTCATGTGACGCAATATTTTCTTAGAACAGTTCAAGACATTCCGAAGGGTTGTTAGATATGGTGCCTGTGACACCTTGTCAAGAATCGTAAGAACAGAATGTAAGACTTTAAAAGTTGTGCGATGAATAAGCACTTTAAACTGCTCTCGGGCGATCAGTCGCTGTGCATTTCAATACCGCCGTTTTGCATAGGCCTAGGTGATCTGTCAAGCAGCATCGATCAACAAGGTCTGCGTCGACGGTGTCGATGGAGAGAGCACTTGTCTGGCTTATCAGTTTGTAACTCAACTTTGACGCGGCTGATAGCCTGAGAGGAGTTTCGTTTATGATGAGACAAATTCGCCCCGGTGAGAGCTGCCTGAGATAAAGTGGGTTCCGAACATTTGCATTCATTATGTGTTTGTTAGTGACGATAAGCAGACTGCGCATAACATTTAGAAGAAACTGTCCGTTGTATCCGAAAATGCGAAGTAGAGCTGCTAAATGTGAAATACAATTTTGGGTGCTCTGAGACAAGTCATTTTCCTGTGGAATTTTCAGCCATACACTGGGAAGCAGCTTGGAAGTGCACTGTTAAAAATACAAAGGCATGAGAGTTTTCTTGTAGCACGAAATTACATCGTATTAAAGGTGACAAAATTTTTTCTTGGTGGTTACCAGAGTAAGTGTTACTGCAGGGAGTTATTGATACACACAAAATAATATCCCAGAACTCCTGGAAAGTAAGGGATGCCAACCTACACACCTACTTCGTCTTCACAGAAGTTACAAGAATCTGTTTTTGTACTTTCCAATTAAAAGTAAATGGATGGAAAACTGAAGAATAAAAACCAACTAGATTCCACTTATTATTTTATTTTACTTCTTATAGGCTCAACATGTTTCGGGCACTACTATGCCCATCATCAGGAGCTCGCGACTATAATGTTGATTACCAATATGGTAATCAACATTATAGTCGCGAGCTCCTGATGATGGACATAGTAGTGCCGGAAACATGTTGAGCCTATAAGAAGTAAAATGAAATAATAAATGGCATCTGGTTGGTTTTTATTTTTCATTTATCACAATGATGCACGGTCCAATAAACATCAGATTCGGATGGAAAATTCTTTTCATACGTACGCTAAAAAATCAGTGACTATTGCTTCTTTAGATTATAATTTGACGAAAGATCTGTCAACACATTAAGTAGAATGGCTGTAACTGTATAATAATGTGGTGACCCATTGTCGACTTTTCCAGTGTTTGTGACATATCAGAGTACAATGTTATGTTTTCTCCACAAAAACCAATCCGGGATGTAAAAGAAGATTTTGTGAAAGAAATTCTTTTATTGGAAACAGTGGATATTCTTTTATAAAACCGCAGACCCACGGAAGATATAATCTGTCATGAGCAAATGCTGCCATGAAAACAGAGGATATAGTTCAAACAAAAACGCTTCAGAAGACGGCTGCGTCCACATCCAGTACAACAAGAAAATTGTAGGATTCAGCTTGTATAAGAACGTGTAGAATCTGTGATCTGAGTTTTAAAAATTCTGCATATGTTTGCAGTAAAATATATTGAGTTACATGTACAAAGTTACCATTCTGCTTTTGATGTGTATTGGACTGTGCATCAGCTTCATAACTGAAGAATAAAGTCCAACTAGATGCCACTTATTACTTTATTATGCTTATGTTAGGCTCAACATGTTTCGGGCACAATTATGCCCATCATCAGGAGCTCACGACGATAGCGTTGGTTACCACATAGGCCGTCTGGTTCTCGAGTTGCTGCTGGTTGGAAGTTAAGTGCAGGCAGGATGGATGAGTGTCCGAACCGAAGGCTGTAACACGAGTCGTGTTACACTCATCCATCCTGTCTGCACTTAACCTCCATCCAGCAGCAACTCGAGAACCAGGCGGCCTATGTGGTAACCAACGCTATCGTCGTGATCTCCTGATGATGGGCATAATGGTGCCCGAAATATGTTGAGCCTAACATAAGCATAATAAAGTAATAAGTGGCATCTATTTGGATTTTATTCTTCAGTTACCATTCTGCTTATTTGATTACTGCTGTTATTTGTTATTCGTGTAGTTACTAAATTATTAAATTAACGACTGAATATATGGGTATTCAAATAAAAACACATCAGTTTTTTCCTCCACCAACAGCCCCATTGGGCCAGGCCCTACTCATCACGAGGTTTCTAGATCACACACAACGACGCACAGCAGTCGGTAGGACTCCTCTGGACGAGTGATCAGCTCGTCGAAAAGACCTCTTCCTGAAAGCACACAACAATCGCAACATTCAGACATCCATGCCCCCGGCGGGATTCGAACCCACGCCTTAGTCCGCGCGGCCACTGGGACCGACAGACATGATAGTTGAAAAAAAAATAGTTAAGCTTGCGAGAATCATAAGGGACTTATGTTTATGTTCAAATTAATGACAGTAGAGTTGAACTTCACTTAATACATCCGGAAGCATTGAAGTACAGTCTGTTGAAAAATATCTGTATGTTTATTGTCTGTGCCAGAAGTGAACCAGTTTTTGTATTAATTCAAGAAGACTGAAGTGTAAAATGCAACCTCTAACGCAACGAGTTTACTCCCATTACTTCAATTATCCCTACATTTTCACAGATGTGCAGGAACTTGAAGATGTTTTCGGACGTACAGAAATAAACCTTAGAGACACGTAAAAGAGGAGAGCGTTGTTCATTTTATGCGTCTTACATGGATTCCAAGACCCTGCCACTTGTAACGTAACATAGTTAATGCAAGATTTATAGCTGAAAGGAGAGTAACAAACTCTGAGAGTATCTCTTCCCCACCCCCACCCCTTAACCCCCCCACCACCCCACAATGCTGCATGTTCTGTTTTTCATGTGATAGGTCTCCATGCCACGAAATTGTTTTGCGATAGTTGATCCTTTCATACTCAGTAGGATTCCTTAGAGTAGGGACCAGCCTGTCGCAAGCATTCTACCACACTGGAGCTTCCGTGTTCGGCTCTAGTTTAATGCAGACTGTGAATGAAGTTTCCTGTTTGTCCCACAGCGTATGTTTTTAGGGATTTCCTTTCGTTCTGTCAATAAATGGAGACTCCATATTTAAATATGGGCCGGGTAGCGTAGTCGCTATAGCGAATATCTACGGGCTGGACGGTCCGGGGATCGAATCCCGGTGGGGGCGAATTTTCCGCACCTGTCCAGACCGGCCTTGGGGCCCACCCAGCCTCCTGTAAAATGGGTACCGGGTCTTTCCCGGAGGTAAAGAGCGGCCAGGGCGTGACGCTGACTTCTCACCCCCTTCTAGTGCCGTGGTCAAGAAAGAGTAGAGCTATGCCTCTACTCCCCCTATGGGCCGTACGGCCTGTACAGAGCCTCAGTGCCTGTACAAGGGTGCACTTTACGTTTTTACCGTACTTAAATATCAAATGCCAAATATCCACGAGAGATATACGATGTGTTTTTCGACTTTGTGACCAATTTCAGTTATTATTTACATACGTATATCGTAAACATTTATTTGCTAATAGTCTCTGTGGAAAATTTTCAATTTCTGGATCTTTCGGAAAGTTGTGAGTCTGAATGTCTTATTTGTTACTCAACGGATTCAACGTATAGATTGTAACGGATTTGTTGACCACTGGGTTTGATTTAACCCTTTAAACTCCGGGTTAAATCCCATCTGCCCTTTGCTAGCATTATTCGAAGCTCACCATATTCTCCACGTTAGCAGGTAAAGAGTTAAAGACGCTAACTTTGAACGAGATAAGAATGTATTTGTGAATAGTCAGAAGGTAACGAATTGGACGGAGCAGATTTGTGCCTGTTTCCAGGTACTAGACCAGCATTCGTAAGTAGAGACAGACAAGTCACAAAACTTTCAGTCAGGGTATTCCAAGTGAGATTCGAAATAATTAGGCCCGCTACCACTACACATACCTACTCATTCATTTATTAGTCTCTCTTACGACAGGTCCAAAGCCTCTTCCAAAGCGAGCTCTCCACGTAGTGCGACATAGAGCTTCCGCCTTCAAATGAGAGTATCCTCTCCTTTCCTTAAGGTCATCCGGTAGCTTCCTACTCCTTCTTCCTCGTCTTCCTGTCACTTCTATCCCCCTTGTATCTTTCCTTCAATAATCTGTTGTAGAAGGCAGTTTCTACGCAAAATGTGACCAGTCCAGTTAGCCTTGCGTTTACTTATTTCATGTAGGATATTCCTCAGCTCCTTGACTCTAAGTAATACTTCTTCATTTTCACATGATCGGTCTAATTGATCTTCACCATCCTTCTCTAGCACCACATTTCAAAACATAACAGTGTTTCTGATCTACTGCCCGAAGCGTCCGAGTTTCAGCACCATAAAGCTATGCTCCAAATTTAACATTCTACTACTTTCTTCCTCAATTTTAAGTCCATGTGCTAGTAAAAAGAGCCCTCTTATTGTTAAATGCAGCTTTTGCCATAGCAATCCTACATTTAATTTCACAAGTACATCTTCCATCATTTGTTAAAACGCTACCCAAATATTTAAAAGATCCCACATTCTCTAGTTGTTTTGGTCTATAATTTTTACTGGGAATGGTCGTCTTGAAATTCTCATCACTTTTGTTTTTTCCACGTTCATTTCCATTCCTTAGCGTCTTCCAGTTTTTTTCAGTTATTTTATCAATCATGTACTGTAACACCTTTTCTTCCTTAGCCAGTAACACAAGGTCATCTGCATATTTCACAGTGTGAATGATTTGCCCTCCTATTTTGAAGTCTTCAAACCCACACAAAACTACTGCCCTACTGTACTGCTAATGTATCACATTCTGAGATTTTAATTTTAAGTCCTTCTAACCGACTGTCTTGTCAAGACGGAACGTCTAGCATCTGCTTTTTCGCTTCGCATGTCCGCTGTCTGCAGAGTCCGGCACGGACGAATGGTGTTATGTGTCACATAGAGCGTGTTTTTAAATACGTATATTTCAATGCCGTTAATCTTTTGTGGCCTGTAATTAATCTATAACAACTATCAGTACGTGTACCTAGTTGGTCACTTAACGTCACACTGAACAGGACCATTGGTATTTCGCGGTTGGGGAAGAGGATCATTGTTCAAGATTCGAATGAAACACAGAGGATATTGTGTAAGCAAACCACAGAAATCTTGAATACATATTTAACATCCACTTAGCTCTAACAGGTTAGAAAGTAAACACATTTTTAACAACTTTTTCCGCCTGAAAAGCACACAGTAGTATATGACTAATTAAACAGCAATTTGTCGTAACCCACACAATTCCTCAAGATGAGATTCCCGCGCTGCTAGACATTTGTGTTAAAAACACACCTTCTATCAAAGTCCTGTTTCTACAAAAGAGTTGCTTATGCTGATAGTTTCGGAAGAACGTAACAATGCTTACGTGTTGATCTATCAAGAATCTGTCAAATATTTCTGTCTTCTGTAAAACTATGTATCGGTGGGCAATGCAGTGTTGTATTTCAGATGTTTTTTTTTTACAATAATTGATTTGTTATTATACCTAAGAACATCTACCAGAACACTGTACAAACTTGTGCATTTGACGTTCAGAGGACCGTGCATCGTGATAAATTCTTATAATAAAACCAACTAGATGCACTAATTTCTAAAATTTATTTTTGGAATAAAACTCTACATGTTTCGGACAGTTCCTCTGTCCATCATCAGGAGTTTTT
>Ga0136643_10017702_pt1 | contig 10730 bp, 11 predicted proteins | sample TergutLab28metaG_FD_96883 | JGI IMG/M metagenome (GOLD analysis project Ga0136643, IMG submission 96883) | Labiotermes labralis P1 segment gut microbial communities from Petit-Saut dam, French Guiana - Lab288 P1 (version 3) (version 3) | ecosystem: Host-associated > Arthropoda: Insects >... | reverse complement strand
TATGTTTCTCTTACACCGCCGGTTGTACCGCGGCTAAAGTGGCTACGGAATACGCATTTATTTACGTATTTGTCGGTCCAAAGATATGCCATACATTCTTCTTCAACGCTTCGCTGACCCTCTATAAAATCAGTGCGGTGCATTATATTACTTGCAACGCCCTCTTGCTTTCTCTGCCCTCCATTACATTCTTGTCAATAATCCCCTTCCACCAAACGGTATGACCGAACAACTGCGATCTCTCCAAAATTACGTTCCCACTCAGGACGCTGACCGTCACCCTGCACATTCTGACACTGCTGGTTTTCTCAAATGACAGGAACGACTGACATGTTCTATTGACTTCACCAGGTCTCACTGCTTGTCGTAGCTTCAGCACTGATACAAGCCACGATCAGGCTTCTTGTAGTAACAAAATGCCTCTCTTGCCTGGACACAGTTAATCACAAATTTTCAATCACTCACAGCGCCAGCAACTGAACCTCCAGCGCAACGGATGTCTGAGAATGGCCACAATTATACATGAGCTGCTGCATGCACTGGGGTTTTATCACATGCAGAGTGCAACAGACCGAGACAACTATGTGAAAGTCAACTGGAATAACATACAAGAAGGTAATGTCAGTGTTTGCACATGTAACGAACATAATAAATATGCACCAGTTCCCTGTGCACATAGAACACACAAAGATATTGCATTCACTCCACACCACTGTCACTATTATGTACAGCAGTAATGGCTGTTCAAGCAACTTGCTAGTGTTGGAGGCAATATTTTTGACAAAATTTGGAACCCCATACGTGATATTTACAGAATATGTATCAGGACATTTGTGTCGTCATATTTACTGCGTTTCTATAAACTCGGCGTATCACAATGTTGGGTTTTAAATGATTTCACATTACGTGGCCTACAGCTGTAAGCCAATAATTTCTACACACATAAAAACATTAAGACAATTTGTATTTGACGTTTTTAAACAACATTTGGACACAATCACAAGCCAAGGCTTTACAAATCAAACAGTTTTTTAAGGGTTTATATAAACTGTGCAAATCGTATGGAATCTCCATAACAACCACAATTTGCACTGCATCATACCTTACTATAAATTTTTGTAATGACGGCTTGATGATGATATTTTTAGATGAAGACACGTGGTCATTCCTGATTTTAAACGTTGTTCTGTTTGACGGTATTGTAACAATTTATGTTTAGGTATATCTGTAAAGTTCCTTCAATTCCCCCTTAACATCCCCACTTCACCATTACTTCACACTCATCCATCACCACCCCATATGATATGCCATCATGCTTAACCAGGCAGCACATCCTTGCTTTTGCTAAGCACTTCACATCTGATCGCCATCTTGGCTGGTGACACAGCAAGAAAATTAAACTTTCAACAAGCACAGCGGTACAATATAGTGTTATTGTGTGGCTGAGTGAGTACAGTAAATTTACAGTGTAACTTCTCTGTTCTTCACCAGGGAGAGAACACAATTTTAATATGTACCCAGCAAGCCAAATCACCAATTTTGGAGTGCCGTATGACTATGCTAGTGTAATGCATTATAGTGCTTATGCATTCTCAAGGAATGGAGGGAAAACAATTGAGCCAAAGGTAAGCCAACTGCTGTATTTATTTTGGTGTTAACTTGTGGGTTCTCAGGCAGCATTCGTCGTTCTTCCTTAAAGCCATAAGATTAATCAAAATACAAAATAATAAACAAAGACAAGAAGTCAAGCAACAGCCTCTCAGTGCAGACACCTGGGTTAACTCCCAGGTCAGTCTGTCTAGTAATTATGGTGATTGAGTGGCAGTGGGACAGATTTGTCTCAGTACTTCAGTTATCTGTTGCCAGTATCAGTCTACCAATGCACAACACTCGTTTACTTATCTGTCACCAACAACAAATAATCTCAGAAACTGACAGCGACATCAAATGACACAACTCAATAAAATGAATTTAGTGGTTTGGTTCTAGTGCCTGTAGCTACAGTCTGTGTTAATCTTTCTTGCCTCCACATATCTGGTCATAAGAACCCATGTCTCAGGTGGGGAGACTCACAGGGCAAAATTTGTTACCCTTGAGTTTAGGGGGAGACAGAATGGTGGGGAAAAGAGTAGACCTACAGCTTGGGAACAGAGTGACAGGGGTGGGATATGGTGATGCTGGTGGCGGTATTGTTCATATAGCAGAACTTCCAATTGTGGTGACTGCATGATATGATATATACAGTCAAGATGTCAGATACTTACAATACAACTTGTCATTAGATTGCTTTATCAAGATTATGCTCACATTGCATGGAAACACAACTTCATTTATGATTCAGTGTACATTAAACATGGTGGATGAAAGTTTCAAGAAGTGCTGTACATTCTGTCACTTTTTGCTGGTGGCCAACTGTAAATAGAGCTGTGTCTCCCTGTGATCTGAGTATAAACTTTGTACTGTTACATTTAGAACACCATATACAGGTAACTCACATTTGTTGATGGCAAAACCAAAGGATGAAATATAAAATATATGCTTCAAATGTTAAATATATATTGTACACAATTTGTAGACAGTGGACCTTGGGTGACGTAATAAACTCTTTTTGTTACTTTCGAGGGTAAGTGGCAATAATGGAGATGAACACTTGTGATGATTTCAAATTAATTTTGCGCTTAAAAGTTAGTTCTCTGTTACTGCAACATTCCCAACTATAAACACGCCCACACATGTCCCAGTGCTGACACCTCCCCTACCATCATATTCCCTTATATTCCCCAACAAGTAACCACCTATACTGTCAATGGCAACAACCCACACTAGCAATGTTGACACAGGTCACAGCAAAACTACAGAACAATACAGCAGGACACAGCACATGGGAAGTGTTCATAGGATTTTGTACAGGGGAAATATTAAAAATGACTTCAATGAGACGCAATAATCTCCTCAAAATCTGGCAGTTACACAGACGGTAAAGAAATTCCTTGTGTTTGTATAGAATAAATGTTCACTATCACATTCACATACCTTGACATTAAGTCTCAAGTCAAATCGAGTTAAGATCAATCTTAATACTATCATCACAGCCATGTTTATGTCTGTGAACTGATACGTTCCCTTGAGGCTTTCTGACTAAATTTTGTATCCATCTTCCACCTCCCTGTCTTCTATAAATTATAAATGTAACCAAAGAAAGTAATTGGTTGCAGATTTTGAAGATAGACTGTGGAAATTTAGTGTTCTGTTTCTTAGAATAATTTGTATGTAAATATTTAACTATCAAATCTCATGTCACATCCGTGACATTATCAACTTCAATTCCACACTCTTACAAAAAAGTACAGCGTCAAAACTTGTTAAAAGCAATGTGCAAATATTGTGGCACCGTAAATGGATGGCATACAAAGACTTATTTACGCATCTCTTAAGTCAGTAAACTATGGTGCATCCATCACAATATTTACATTAAGCAAACATGATCCAAACCACCTGCTTTATCACCAGAAAATTCCTTATCTTCTCATTCAGGTGACTGTATTATCTCAAATGAATATAAACCAACAGAAACCTAGCAATGCCCCTAATGATAAACCAAACAGTTTGAAACATCACAAGCACATTGTACCAAAACTAAAGGAAACACAGTCATTTTATCAGACAGTTGGCAATGCCTGTCAATTCAACAGTACAAAAGTATGTCCTGGTTAATACAAAAGTTTCATATCCTTATGTCAGTTTCATTCCTTCTGTAAGTTTTAGCCATTACACACTGCGATCCCACATAAAGCACACAGTTTGTTTGCTTGTGCATCTTGTTATTACATTTGCAGGGAAGTAACACATAACTGATATGTAAATTTCTTTTTTCATTTAACTTTGCATGTACTACATTAGCCAGTAACTAAAATGTAAATGTCTCTTAATACTGCAGGATCCAAGTGCACAAATAGGACAGAGAGATGGATTCAGCACAAGAGATATTCAGAAGCTTGAACTAATGTATCAAGGCATGTGATAACAAGGTGATAAAAATAATTCTAGTATGCTCGATATACAAAATACATAATGTATGAAAAACCTTCCAGTATGGATTAAATTCACTCTGAAAGTATGAGAAGTTAAAAATAAATATCCTGAAGCTATCTGTTACCTCTCTTGACTCCCTTTCCTAACCCAGCATATCACATATCATTTCGTTCAATTGTCGCAGTACTGACTGAAATATGTACATTCTGACACACTATACAGGGAATAAAAACATAATAACTTCACCTACAGTGCATTACTGTATACTGCAGGAGGCAGTGACCGTAAGTACTGTGGAATGATGACTGGCAATGGAAAACTAAAGGGACTTGCAGACAAACCCACTGCATTGACAGATTTCACCTCCAGAACAAAACACCAACACATATCCAACAGGGACCTGAGTGTAACTAATGAATGTGCAAAGATGTGAGAGCACTTTGGCTGGTTTTTACTGAACACTAAGTACCAACTATACGTACATTAAGCAACACAAGATTTCCACACCGTACACAAAAATACAATTACTGCCTACTTTTCATTACATGTATATTTTGCAATTTATACACTACAACAGTACATTTGCACAAATCATTCACCTTATGCCAGGCGATCGCAGTTCATAACCTCCATAATCATAATCACTCTAAACATCTGCACACACCTTCAATAACCACACAATCAATATACCAAGTGTACAGCTGCAGCATGTGTCTTCAGCTGCACACAAGTTTCCTTAAACACAACTCACACCCATCAACACAATGATTAACACATTACAAGAGCATGCACCAACACACACGATGCAACTACCACACCGCAGGCTGTCAGACTGCATGACAACAAACTACAATGGTCATGGGTACTCGGCTGTAATCAACACGCTGTCATCAACACAAAAATATGGACGTTACCACACGCTAAACTTCACATTTAAGCTCGTATTTTTGTCGGAAATTACATGATATGTAACAATGGCCATCTCCAACTGGTTAATCCCTATTGTAGCTGTACAACATAAAACTGACTAATAAACACAATCAAGTTTCCGTGCACAGCAGTTCCGTTTGTTCGCTTGGTTACAACGTTATTGGTCATTCTTACCCTCATGAAGAATAAAACTTGGAAACGCTTTGCCGATAAAAGCACTTCATACGTAGTGCCTAAAAGATTGGATTCCTCTGCACTAGGGCAACACCCTCATATGCAATAAGAACACGCTCAATGTAACAATCACCCACAGGAGCAGCACGTTGAAGGTGTCGTCCGGCTCCATTCCAGTCAGGGAAAAAACAACAAACGAACAGAAATAGTACGTTCTACCATACAGTGAACACAATTCAGCGTGCAACGAATGGGCATCTATATTTAAGACTACGATCAATGGCGAGAAATCTAAAACGGCAGAAAAAACCGATCAACTTAGCACAAAAGACTACGGGGGACGAAAGGCTAGCATGTCCCATATGGCATATGTAAGATAAACAGAAAGCGATCCTCACCGGTCAGTACACACTGTAACTCCACATGATACTTATGTTTATTGGACTGTGCATCATTGTGATAGTTGAAGAATAAAAGACCAACATGATGTCACTTGCTATTTTATTTCACTTCTTATATGCTCAACATGTTTCGGACATTAATATATCCATCATCAGGAGCTTGCGACTATTTTGTTGAATTACCATATAGGTCGTGTTGTTCTTGGTTCAATGTGTGTTGGAGTTTCGGTGTGGTTGGGTTGGAGTGGTATCCATGCAGCAGGCTGAAGCCTGCAACACGATCAATGTGGTAATTGAACAGAATAGTCGCAAGCTCATGATTATGGATATATTAATGTCTGAAAATGTTGAGCACATAAGAACTGAAATAAAATAGCAAGTGACATGAAGTTGGTCTTCCATTCCTCAACTTCCACATGATACGTTCGTCCTATCGGAGACTATTTGACAACATGCACAACCTGAGCTCTACAATCAAAGGACACACTTCGACGTCGCTAAAGAAACCCCCAACAACTTCCAAGCAATACTTAGCTATTAACGGACCTGATATTACAATTGTAACACCCAACCATTATTTTTAACAGTTTAACTACTATAGTTATGTAATACACATCACTCCTTATGTAACTGACTTGCTGGATCTTATGTGTTTTATCAATGTAAACGCATTGGGATCCCAACGTATACACAGCATCTGTTAACTGGATCCGCTAGAAGGCCTGATGATGACCGTTTAAAAAGGTCGAAACATGTATCCTTGTACACTATTAAATAGTTCTGCTGACATATAATAATTAATGTTTCAGCTAGTATTATATTTGAAAAGGACCAAATTGTAAAATTAATAATGCAAATATTTCATATTGTATATTACATTTGACCATTGCTAAACCATTTCCTGTTGAGCCCAAAGCCACAACATTTTTAGGGCTGCAATTTTACATTCAAATCTCACGTAAGCCCCACACAAATTATCTGTTACATAAGCATAGTTCAGTTTGTTTTAAATGAGAAGATTATCTCATGTATGTAACATTCAAACTGTGGGGAATGTTTAATTTGTGCATTTTGCACTCTTCGGATGATTATGGAATAATATTTTGGGGCAAAACAATTTCTATGTACAAGATATTTGTAACTAAAAAAATATATCGCAAAATATGCAGGGAATTAATTCAAGTTCCTGTAGGCACTGATTTGAGAAATTGGAGGTTTCAAATATACCGAGCTGGTATATTTATTCTTTTATGCTGTTCGCAGTTGATAACTTGCATTACTTTCAGACTAACTCCTCTGTTCATGAGATAAACACAAGATATAACACTCAATTACACGCACCTTCAGTTAGACTTGCTGCTATACAGAGGTACTAACTATTTTGCTGTTAGGATATTAAAAAAATTACCAACTAAATCGCAGGACAAAAAGATGATAAGAGAGTTTTCCAGTCTGCTATAAGGGAATATCTTTTACACATTTCTTCTATTCTAAAGAAGAATTTTTAACAAATGATTAGCACTTTTTATTTTTATCTCCTGATTATCTCCTTAGATATTTAATACTGATTACTGTTTAAACTGCTACATTCATATCTTCTATCTGCAATGTCAGACCGTATATTTACTTTATCATCTCTCCAACATACAATCTGTATATACTATTGTTTAGTACATTTTGTGACTAAGCTACATTCAGCACCTTTATTGTCTAACGGGTTTCATGTTCGCCTATTGGTGGATGAGTATTGGAACAATGAAATGTGTGTGTATGTGTATATATGTGCATGTGTGTGTGTGTGTGTGTGTGTGTGTATACGCATAATTTTTTGGGGTGGGGATGAGGAGGGTACAAACATATTTACACTGCAATTACAGGTCATTCAAACAATTAATGTTATTAATAAATGTACGTCCTGTAGACAGATATTTAAGGATTACAATTTAAAATATCCTCAGTGCCTTCCTTAACTATATTCGAAGTGATATCCTACATTAAATAATACAAAGACTCACAGCACCAAAATGTACAAATTCATAATTACAACAGTTCCATATACCTGTACAATTCTGCAATACAGTCCTCTAACAGTTGAAGAATAAAAATCCAACTAGATGGAACTTGTTATGTGGCAGTTCAACAACACAGTCACAAACTCCTGAAGATGGACATATTAATCCCCGAAACATGTTGAGTATCTAAGAAGGAAAGTGAATATAACAAGTGACATCTAGTTGGATTTTTATTCTTCAACAGTCACAATGATGCACGGTCCAATAAACATCACAGTGCTCTGAATTTAAGATACGGTAAATATGGGAATCAGCCAGTAAAACAAAATGACAGACTGTATGAAATCATTAAAACTTCACATATTAATTAAAATTCCTTCAGTTTCAACAAGCTTTTCATTCAGTGGATAAATTTACCTCGTTTTGATTGTATGTGGATTGTAAAATTATGAGAGTTTTAAAATTGGTTATTGTTTTAATTAATATTGCTATTAGGACAGTACATGGTTATGTCTTGAGATCAGAAAGCAGGACAAAATCACAGTGTGAGGATTGATAATAGTACCTTCGAGAGGGTGGAAGAGTTTAAATATTTGGGAACAACTTTAACACATCAAAATTCTATTCCGGAAGAAATTAAGAGCACATTGAGGTCAGGAAATGCTCGCTATCATTCGGTGAGGAATCTTTTGTCTTCCAGGTTGCTATCCAAAAATTTAAAGATTAAGATATATAAAAAACTCCGTGGCCTTAGTCCGCACGCGAACTATACCGACAGAGCGGCCGCCGCCGGTCGGCGAAGTTAGTGCCAACTTATGCGGATAGAGGGGTGTCACGTGGTCAGCGCAACGAGTCCCCACAGCCGTTAATCTCTGTTTTCTAGACCTGGAGCCGCTACTTTTTTTATTCAAGCAGCTCCTCAATTGACCTCACGAGGCTCACGAGGCTGAGCGGACCCCGTTCCAGACCCACTACTACTCAGAAAATCTGGTAGCGCCGGGCATCGAACCCGGGACCTCTGTATCTGCAGCCAGAAACTCTGACCACTAGACCACAGAGGCGGTCTGTTAAGATATATAGAACTGTAATTTTTCCGGTTGTTTTGTATGGGTGTGAAACTTGGTCGCTGACATTGCGGGAGGAAAGGAAGCTGAGGGTGTTTGAGAACATGGTGTTGAGGAGAATTTTGTGACCTAGGAGGGACGAGGTAACTTGGGAATGGAGGTGATTGCATAACGAGGAGCTAAATGACCTATACTCCTCACCCAATATTGTGCGGGTGATAAAATCTAGAAGAATGACATAGGCTGGGCATGTGGGGCGTATGGGTGAGGAGAGGGGGATGTATAGGGTCTTGGTGGGGAAACCGGAAGGAAGGAGTACATTGGGAAGATCTAGACGTAGATGGGTGGATAATACTAGGATGGATCTCCAGGTGGTGGGATGTGGGTATATGGACTGGATTGGGCTGGCCCATGATAGGGACAGGTGGCGGAGGCTTGTGAGTGCGGTAATGAACCTTCGGGTACCATAAAAGTGGGGAATTTCTTGACTGGCTGCGAACCAGTTAGCTTCTCAAGAAGAACTTTGCACCATGGAGTAAGTAAGTAATTAATTAAGTAAGTAATTAGGACAGCATATAAGTGTAATGTATTTTGTTGTAGATTTTGATGTATTGCGAGATTTTATAGTCTTTCTATGGATTGAATAAACCGAACTGAACACTTAACTTTTACTATTCCGGTGTCATGTGTCAATTCTCATGCCTCCAATTTCTCGCCAGTCGCTGCATTCCAGTGCCGACACTAATCTCTGTTGCACACGGCACGAAACGTCAGACGTGACAGATTGGTAGCTACAGCAAACTGACAGTTCAAGAACAGCCATTGTAATATAAAACCCATATCAAAATTCAAGAGGGCGGGCTATGGCGCAATTTGTTACGGGTCCTTGGAAAATTGACAAGTGGCCGAATTCATTTGTCCGCATTCGGTATCGCTGTGTTCAAGTGCGAGTTTCAATCATGCAAGTCACAAGACACAGGCAAAGAACATTATTGCGACAGAACGGCTAAAATCAAGAAGTTCTCATGTAAGATTCACCTCCACAGCTCTGATAACTTATCGTGAACTGTCGTGTCACATACGGATTAGTGGACATTCCGCCACTGTATATCAACTGCACTCAACATCTCCGCCACACAGAGGATAGCAGATCTGGAGTCAAGATGTTCCTTCGCGTTGTGATTCTGGTTTTTGCGGCTACCTGGTGCGCAGCAAGGGTGATCGGTAAGGCACTGCACACTACACACTAGTACATTCGGTCGGCAACCGATCTGCAACAGATGCAGACGTGAAGCAAGCTGTCACTTACTGGCTACAGACACTTGACACCGATTTATGATGCACCTTGGTGCTATATTGAGACAAATGTTTAAATGCCAATGGCGCCTATGTTGATATCTGGCCTGTACCACTTGCTACACACGTTTCATTTAGTCTGTAGATCTAAGTTAGAAGGAGGTTGTCGGCTTCACGGAGTTTCTTAGTTTTAAAATCCCCCATGTGCTTCAGTAAAATTCAACACTGAACTCCCTCCCACAAAATCCACTAAGCCAGTATAAAGCTGTTCCATATGGACAGCTGCAGAATTGTTACAACTGCTACATCCGGTCGCTACACACAGTGAGTTACCGTAAGTTTTGTTGCAGATGTCAAGGACGAGCAGAATGCGTGGGAGAGGAGTGGCAAGTTCGAAGGAGACATCATGCTGACTGAAGAACAGAGGAACGGATTGATCAATCCTACATATCGCTGGCCGAACAAAGTAGTGCCGTATGTCATAGACAGTGTGTTCAGTGAGTACTGTAGCACCAAGCTACAAATTAGTTTAGGGGGCGTAGAGGAAATATCCTTGCTTTATGAGCACCGCTTTAGCTCCAGTACAAACTGGAGTTGTAGTGGAAGAATTCATGGCGATAGTTAGCTCTCCTTGTCACACAAACCTGACACACACTCCCATGTCAAGCCAGCCATATAAACAAACCCACGATCCTCAGATCACTTACTTACTTACTCCATGGTGCAGAGTCCTTCTTGAGAAGCTAACTGGTTTGCAGCTAGTCAAGAAATTCCCCGCATTTCATGGAACCCGAAGGTTCATTACCGTACTCACAAGCGTC
>Ga0136643_10017700_pt1 | contig 10732 bp, 16 predicted proteins | sample TergutLab28metaG_FD_96883 | JGI IMG/M metagenome (GOLD analysis project Ga0136643, IMG submission 96883) | Labiotermes labralis P1 segment gut microbial communities from Petit-Saut dam, French Guiana - Lab288 P1 (version 3) (version 3) | ecosystem: Host-associated > Arthropoda: Insects >... | reverse complement strand
ATGGAGGACAAGATGAATTGTTGGAGCAAGTATTAAAATGGCGTGATAAATATTTTGGAGATGGAGACGAGAAAAAACAGGAGGAATAGATTGTGGAAAATAATAAAAATATGGTTACATCTGATAATGACCAATCTCAACAAGAGATAAGTGAAGTTTTGCTAGTTCATGTAGCTAAGAGAAAAAAGAAAAGAAAACGTATTATCATAATCGTGGCTTCGGTTGCACTTTTTGTGATGATTGGAATTGGAGTGGGGATATTTTTTCTCGTGTCTACATTATTTCCGGCTCGGATACCGCTTTCAGCAAATGAATTTACTATAATTATGGAGGAAAAAGGTTTTGAGGTGGTGGATATAACAGAGGAGTCTGAACTTTATGAAGATATCGTGAAGTTAATGCTTCGAGTAGATGATTCACAATTCTTAATGGGTTTTTGGAAATTTTTTACGAATGAAGATGCACAAAGGGTATTTTTTAATACAAGGCAAAATGCGATACATGATTTGATAGGAGGATTTGAATCGTATTCGGAGGTAAATTTGCCAAATTTTAATAGATATACACGTAGAGCGGGTGGACATTTTGTTGTTTTATCCAGAATTGATAATACTTATATTTTTATTTCTACGAATGAAGAGGACCGGGAAATTGCAAACAGTATAATGAGTGAGTTAGGTTATTAAAAGAGGAGAAATAAATTGGAAGAAAACCAAATTAACATGGAAAATATCCAGTTAGAATCAACGTTAAAGAAAATTAATAAAAGAATTAACATAGCAAGTATTGTGTCCATCTTAATCGGTGCGGTGTCAATCAGCAATTTGATTCAATTGGCATTGTTTTCTGCATCAGATTTCTTGAATTTTGTGCCTTTGATGATGGTATTCAAATTGTGATTCTTGTATTATTGAGTTTGTTTGCATTGATGTTTTTTGTGCTGGAATATTTAAGAATATTTACCTAAGTGTTTTGAGAAAATAAATGGATGATATTTCAAAAGGAGGAACTTGTTGTATGTCCTATTTAGATGAGGCAATTGTTAAATTACGAGAAGAGCAAGAACAGCGTGAGCGGGAATGGAAAGTAGATTTGTCCAAGGAGCAGATTATTTATGGAGAAACGTATCAGTTTGTTTTAACCCAATTTTTTGAGGATTGTTTGGAGCTGATGATTCCACAAGAGTTTATTCCTATGCCGGAAGAACAAGTTGAAAATAAATATAAAATGGAACAAAAGCCACAGGTGATTATGACCAATCAAAATTACAGGATAGATATTACATTGAATTTACTGGAAGAAACAATTACGATAGAGCAGATACCGCTATGTTTACAAAAACTCAAAAACACAATTAATGAAGTTTATCCGGCAACTATGTTTTTTGAAGAAGAGCAAAAAGAGGTAAATAATACATCTGTAGCATATATGGATTTTAAGAGTTTTTCGCTAGGTGGGCCGATTTATAATGTTATGTTTGTAAGTAAGATATCGAATCGGTTGCTTGTGGGAACATTTAATTGCCCTTTTACAGATTGGGAACAATGGAGGCCGGTCGTTGTTGAGATGTTGGAAACGATTCAAGACAGTAGTCAGGAGGAAAAAGGCACATGAGAGATTTTAGATTAGAGTTTCGTCCATTTTCATTTGTTGCATTACACGAAGGGAAGATATGTAGAAAACCCAATGAGCATACGACCGCATATGTCAAAGGAATGATTGGTCAAGATAATGTGCAGGCGTATTTAGGATTGATTTCTGAAAATCGCCATCTCCCTTTTTCCATAATAGCGATAACTGGAGATGGAAAAGAGATTGTTATTTTTGAAGGTGTAACGACTTGTCCTATGATTTCACAAGTCGGTGGAGTTGCAACGATGACAATAGAAGCAAAAAGCGGTAGTTATCTGATGGATAGGAAAAAACGTTTCCGTACATTTTTGGATGCCAATGTGCTTCATTCTCAGATTTTAAATTTGTTGGGTGAGCCTTATGCAGATTACAATTTTATTCTAAAAACAAGCATTGGTGATGCGATTGGCAGACCATCGTCTTTTCAAAGTATCGGGACAAAATCTGAGATGATTCAAGATGCACCGTTGGGACGATTTACAGTACAGTATATGGAAACGGATTGGGCGTTTGCCAAACGATTGGCTAGTCGGCAAAATACATTTTTGGTTCCGGCTGATACTCATCCGGGTATTCGCTATTATTTTGGTATGCCAAATACGGATGGACATATTTTGGATGATGACATAGATTTTGATATGATAAGAGATTATGAAAACCATGATGAGAAGATACGGCAGGGTTTAAGAGATACAAGTGAAGCAGATGCGATTTGTTATGTGGTGCGGCATAGAGAGATTTTTATGGTAGGTGATATTGTTCAATATCGAGGTATGCGTTTATTTATTGATCAGATTACCACGGAACTTACAGGACAAGAATTGATGCATGTATATCATTTGCGTCCTCGTTCAGGCTTACGTGTGCCAACATATTACAATGAAAATATAATTGGTGCTTCCTTAGATGGCCATGTAATAGCGATACGAAATGATAGGGTACAAGTGCAAATTCGTGGAGACGAGAATGTAGGGCAAACAATTCAGCAATGGTTTTCATATGCAACGCCTTATTCTTCTCCGGATGGTACAGGGTGGTATTGTATGCCGGAGCGAGGGGATCAGATACGCCTGTATATGCCGGATAGAGAAGAAGCAAATGCGGTTGTATTTAATGCCCTTCATGTGACATCAAGTGCAAGAAGAAATCCGGATGTGAAATCCATGCGAAATAGGCATGGTAAGGAAGTGCGCTTTACCCCAAATGCGATTGTGATGACAGATAACGCCGGCTCAGAGGTATCTATCGTGGATGGAGAAGGGGTTCGTGTTGAGAGTAGTGGGGATATTCTTATGAAAGCAGATGGGAATGTTGATATTACAAGTGGGGCGAATGTGTCCATGTTAGCAGGGGATTCTGTTGTGGTACAACAAGGTGGAACCAGTCTTGTTGTTGATGATAATATTGCATTTGTTGGTGGTAGGCTTGATATGCAATAGACAAGTAGGAGGCTTGAAATTATGGCAATTGCGGCGCATGAAATAAAATTAAAAGGTTTTGATCATTCTTTTGAATTGTTAGAGTTTGATATGAAAATGTGTCCCAATGAGCATGGGTACGTAAATCTATTGATACGGTGCAAGGATAGGCCGGACTTATCAAAGGAATTACGCTATGATGCAACTTTATCTGTTGATTATAGTACGCATGATGGGGATGATACTTTGTTTTGCGGCGTGGTAAGGTACGCAAAATGTAAGCGTGTAAATTTATATTATGAGGTATTGATTACTTTAAAAACAGGCAGTGTATTATTAGATAGAGATACAAAACAAGTGGCTTTTCAAGATGCGAGTATGACTTATAGCCAAGTTGTAAATTGTACATTGCAAGATACAAAACAGGCAGGCGTAATTTTTAGTAAAAGTGCGGATTCAATCGTAGATGGAATGCAAATCCAGTATCAAGAAACAGATTGGGTTTTTATGAAACGCTTGGCAAGTCATTTGGGTGAGGCTTTGATTCCAGATTGGGAAACAGGGAGACCGTCTGTATATTTCGGTACAGCATTGAATCATAGATGGGTTGATATAAAGCTTACGGATTATGCTGTTTTTGTAGACAACAGATTTTATGAGGAAGGTGGATTTCAAGCAGGATTGCGTAAAGGGGATTTTCTTTATTATCGTATCCATACGGATGTGGATTATGCCGTGGGAACCAGAGCGAATATTGGTGGTTTTACCCATCGAATTTTGCGTAAATATGGAAAATTAGAAGGAGACCAAGTTAGATTTACTTATGACTGGGGTAGAGCGTATTTGGTACATAGGCAAAGCAATCAACGATTGATAGGGGCTATGTTAGGTGGAACAGTATTGGAAGCAAGAGACGAACGTGTACGTGTGGCACTTGATATTGATGCAGTGGATTCTTCCTTGTTTCATGTTTGGACTCCGGTTACAGGGAATCATTTTTATTGTATGCCGGAGGTAGATACACGGGTTATGTTATATTTTGGCAGTTGTTTAGAGAGTAGTGCAAAAGCAGTGGAAAACCTTCGGGAAAATGGCAATCATATGGAAAACTTTAATCATCGTTTTTTTGCATCTCAGGCGGGAAAAGAATTATCTTTACTGCCAAACCGTATGGGCCTTGGGGCAAGGCAAGAGCAACCTAAAATAGCGATAGAAGATGGGTCAGGGGTTGCGATTGTTGATATGGCAATTCATCTACAGGCAAGAGGTTCTGTAGCAATTCAAGGAGGAACAATTCGTGTTTCTGCACCATCACAAGTAAGTATGATACGTAGTGGCAATGGACCAACAAGTACTTTTAATGTTTCCAAGGATTTTAATGTTTGTGGAACGGTAGGTAGTATGGAAGGGACACAAAGGGCAGCGATTAGTGTATCAAGAAGAAATACAGCAGAAGGATTGGTTAATCCTGAATTAATGGAAGATATTGCGATTGCATCTATACCATTGGCAAGGTTAGATCATAATCCAAGAATAAAACGGGTATCTTTTTCGAGATTAAAGGATGGGATTATTGCGCCGACGCTTTTACGACCACTTTCGCCTAAATTGAATCAAGGATTGGAAACGGTTGGAATTTCAGCACTTCCGGGAAATATCAGAAATAATATTCAAAATACGAAAGGATATAAATAGTATGGGTAATGCAAAATCAATGGCAACAGGTGGTGTAAGCAGTGCCGTAGGACCGGTTTTGATGAGAAAGAAAGCACCATTTCGTCTTAGCAAAAAAGAGGTTATTACATCAGAGGCAAAGATATATAGGGATGGTTTATTTCGTAATACAAGTGGTCGTATTCAAAAGATGTCTTTTGCGATGAATCAAACACAGATGCCAACGGGAATAAATAATCAGGTTCAAGCAATTGGAAGGCAACTAAATAGAATAACCCCGATTAAAAAATCTAAGATTAGGCACATAAATAATCGAAAACCTCTGCGAAGAACATTAAAATCATTGGTAGGTGAAAGACGATGGAGAAACGACAAAAAAATATCTTTGAAACGGGCGAAATAATATTGGCGGAACGTTTATCAAAAAACATTACAGCAATACAAGAAGACTTTCAAGAAAATATGGAAAAGTATTATGGTGGTTTTTTGAGGACGATTCAAAATTTATTGGAGCAGGTAGAAAAAGTACAAGAGCGAAATGATAAGGGCGCATTGTGTTATATTTGTATTAGTTATTTACAGAGCAGTTTATATACAGGTAGCTATCAGTTAAGGATAGATGCCTATGATGAAAAGTTTTATGCTGATTTAGCAGAAACTTGTGTATACTGGTCGCCGGATTTCATTTTTAAGTATATGAACGATGATATAGATTATTTTCGCGAGTCAATAGGGAATCATGTGGTGCGTGTAAAGACCTTTGAAGTAATGGATTTTGCCGGTAAATATATTATGAATTATTATCGGATTGTTCAGCAATTTGTTGCGGATTTGATGATTGTGATTATGGAAGAGCTAGATATACAAAATAGGGAAAATGTTGAAATTACCTTTGGTGGATATATGGATCAATCAATAGACTTACTAAAGGAAAGGCAGGTGGAGCAATGAAATATTTCCTAGTGGATATGGAAAGAAATTATAATTCTCCACCGGATATAATCGATTGGCATCAAAAAATCAATGTGCGTGATATAACACCGGAGCGAGCAGGGAATATCCAAGACTGGACACAAGTTCGTATAGATAATGGTGATACAGCAATATTTTTGGATATATTGGATGCGCCGGGTTTTTTGCTGTCTCCGATGGTATATGATGTGATTAAATTTTATAACCCTTATATTCAGTATAAGCACATTATTCTTCAGGATTCATCTGCGGAAGTGATAAAACAGTATTTGCTTCCGATTTTACCTACTTGTGATTGTCTTTTGCCTGAAAGTGAAATTGGTAGGGGCAAGGATGAGATTATCTATGGGGTGATTGATTTAGAAAAAACGAGGCGAAGGCCTATTATTAAAATTGGTGGTATGAGTAATATACAGATAGCGTTTCGTTTGGATTTGGTGGAGAGTATTTTACGAAGAGGAGCAAAGGGATTTAGTTTGAAAGAACTTGAGGTGCGATAGATGAGCGTAGATTGCGGTGAATCATTAAAGGGGAATATCATAAAATCTTGTGGTTACTTAAAAAAAGAGATTGGAATGAGTGAACAGCAAAAGGCCTATGAAAAAGAACGTGTTGACATTCCATGATAATAAAAGTTATCATTTAGGTACTTATGATAAAAAAATTGTTGTTAAAAAAATTGTTGTTAAAAAAATTGGAGGATAAAGAAATGGACAGGGCGATCAAACCTTATGAGCAAGTCAAGATGATGTTAGGTAATGCAAGTTCCGCATGGGAAAAGCTGGTGGGACATATTCGTTTTTATTATGTTATGGACGAGTTGTGGGCAGAGGGTAAGCCTACGCATAAACATTACAATAACTTATATGTTCGGCGTGGCGGCAAACCCTTGATTTCATTTGGTATTCGTGAGGGATATTTTATAGCGTGCATTGTGTTTGGCAAGAATGAACGAGAAAAATTTGAAGAACAGCGGGAAATGTTTGCTGAAGCTGTTTGTAAAGAATATGATGAAGCAGAAACATATCATGATGGCAAATGGCTTGCATTTAATGTGTATGATGAATCGCAGATTGATGATATCATTTGCTTACTCCCGATTAAGCGTAAACCCAATCGTAAGGTTTTACCGGAGAGTTTGGACAAGTGCGGCTGCCTTGATTTGGGGTTATCACATGAGGAAGTTACAAAATGCATCAATACATTTTAACACGTTCCAAGCGCAAAACCATTGCTTTGTATATAAAGGACGGTAAAGTTGAAGTGCGTGCTCCTTTGGAAGCATCAAAAAAAGAGATTAATAAATTTGTTGCATCCAAAGAAAAGTGGATCGCAGATAAATTGGAACAATCTTGCGAACGTATGAAACGGCGTGAAAGTTTTATGTTAAACTATGGTGCCAGCGTTCTTTATTATGGCAAGGAATATCTGATTGCTGCCCGCTCCGGCTGCTGCCAGGGGTTTGATGATTTTGCGGGGCGGCTTTATGTGCCGCCGAATTTATCTTCGGAACAGATCAAAGCGGTAGTGGTACAGATTTATAAGATATGCGCAAAGCGTGATTTGACAGACAAAGTTATAGACTTTGCAAAACGAATGTCGGTTACGCCGGTTGCCGTGAAAATCAATAGTGCAAAAACACGGTGGGGTAGTTGTTCCAGTATGAAAAACCTTAACTTTTCATGGCGGTTGATTATGGCGGATGAGATGACGATAGATTATGTGGTGGTTCATGAGTTGGCACACATCATAGAAATGAATCATTCTGTACGGTTTTGGGCAATTGTTGCGGACGTTTTGCCTGATTTTAAAAAGCGACAAGCGCAGTTGAAAGCGTTAACACGCCGTCTTGGCAGTGAAGATTGGGAGGTAAAATAATCATGTTATACGAATATCAGCTTTCTGCACAAAAGGAAAATTTTTATAACATTACGGAACAAGTTCGTGATGCGGTTAAGAGAAGCGGTGTGAAAAGTGGCATTGTTGTGATATACTGCCCGCATACAACGGCAGGTATTACGATTAATGAAAATGCGGATCCTGATGTGGTACATGATATGTTACTTGGGCTTTCAAAAGCCTATCCTGACTGTGCGGCGTTTCGGCACAATGAAGGTAATTCAGCGGCGCACTTAAAATCAAGTGCTATGGGTTTAAGCGCAACAGTGATTGTCGAGGGCGGTAGATTACTGCTTGGGACATGGCAGTCGTTGTGGTTTTGTGAGTTTGACCCACCGCGCAATCGCAAATTTTATGTAAAGATAGTAGGAGACTAAGAATATGTACGATAGAATGTTAAATAAGCAGGAAGAGCCCACATTTGAGGACTTAATTAATCACTGTAGTAAGATGGGTGGTTTGTGGTTGGAATTGGACGAGCAGCTTGTGAAAGAATTTGCTGTTGGAAAATTAATTCGCTTTCCATATGGTAAAGAGTATGGTTGGGGTGTGAAGTATAGCCGAAAGTCTAAGCATATTTGTGATATAATTTGTGATAAACTAAAACCATGATAGAAAGAAATATAATTTTTGGAGGAAATGAAAATGTTAGGATTAGATGCTTATAAACTAAAATGGATTGCTATCATTGGCATGATTTTAAATCATATTGTTGTGGCATGGTGGGAAATTGTTCCGATATGGCTTGCGATTCCCTTTTATGCGGCGGGCGGTTTGACATTCCCGATTATGGCTTTTTTTGTGGTAGAGGGTTATAAACACACCTCCAATTTGGGACGATATATATTAAGGTTGTTTATTTTTGGTTTGATTGCAATTCCATTTCACGTAATTGCTTTGGGAATGCCCTTAGGACCAACCTACCCATTCTTAAATATTTTATTTGCGATTATTTTAAGTCTGCTTGTATTGCTTTTATATGACAAAATAAAAATAAAGGCATTGTTCTGGTTGCTTTATATTATTGTTATTGTGCCATTATCATTTATATTTATTGAGTGGTACTTCATTGGAACGACTACGGTATTGTTATTCTATATTATTAAAAATGAAAACGTGAGGCGTATTGTGCCGCCGATTTTCGCAGGGGTTGCATGGTTGTTACTTGGTTTATTGTCACGGGTAAGTTTGCTGCTTTTGGAAAATGTAGAGGGTATGGAAATGCCGGTCGGTTTGATTGGTGATACAAACTTTATCAATGTGATGTTGTTCTTTTTTGTAGGTTGTATCGTAGCGGCGGTTCTATTAAAGAATTATAGTGGAGAACGCGGTAAGAGCATGAAGTGGTTGTTTTACATTATCTATCCTGTACATTTGGCAGTGTTGGCAGGCGTTGCGGTGGCATTGGGATTGGTAAGTTTGAATTTTTAAAAAATGTTTTTATAAAGGTTGTTGTGAGGTGAAGAATTCATTTTGCAACAACCTTTTTTCAATGTTCTTGACAATAATGTGCGACATACAGTATAATGAAATCAATCTTATGATGTGTGCCGCACATTATTGTGAAAGGAGATATATTATGTTGGAAAAGAACCCGTATCAAAATTTATTCATAGAACTACGCCGGGGCAGTCTGACGTTAGCTGTTTTAGGATGTCTGAAGAAGCCTCATTACGGCTATGCGTTGTTGGAAAGTATGAAAGGAATCGATATTGAGATAGAAGCAAATACCTTATATCCATTGTTGCGACGTTTGGAAAGTCAAGGTTTGCTTGGTAGTGATTGGGATATTAGTGAGAGTCGGCCACGGAAATATTATGTGCTTAGTGAAAAGGGAAAGGAAGTGTTGGAGATGTTGTTAAATGAATGGAAGAAGATACAAGATAGCATTGATAGAATTCCTTATGAATAGTAGAAAAGAGGTGTACAATGAAGAATTTAATTGAAATTTATGTAAACGAAGTGATTAGTCGTCTGCCGGAAAATGAGCGAGGGGAAATAGAGCAGGAACTGTATGCGAATATTTATGATATGTTGCCGGAAAACCCGGATGAATTTGAAATCAAAGGGGTTTTGCAGGAGTTAGGTGACCCGAGAAAGCTTGCCAATCAATACAGGCGGAAACCACGCTATTTGATTTCGCCTGAAATATATGATGATTACATTCGTGTTTTAAAATGGATTGTGCCATTGGTGGCAGGGGTTGTTTTTGCCGTTGGGATGATAGTCGGATTGATTGGTGGCTTAGAGCAAGGTATAAATGTTTTCCAGGTGCTGTTAAGAGGCATTGGCGAGGGTATTCATGGTGCTCTGCATGGGTTGGTTTGGGTGACGATTGGTTTTACCGTTATTGATAAAACGGGTTTGGGAACGACAATTCAGTACACCAAAAAAGAATGGAGTGTAGAAGATTTACCAAAGGAAATACCCAACAAAAAATATCAAATATCCCGTACGGATACGATCATAGAGGTTGCACTGGAAGTGATTTTTTCAATGGTTTTTATTACAATGCTAATAGGTTCAAATCAAGTATTGATAAATTCTTTAGGCAATATTAATATACAAAATCTAACGTTTTTTACGGCAGAGTTTGTTCAATTGGCTGTGCCTGCCCTGAGTGTTTTGATTATATTGGCAGTGATAGAGGGAGGAGCGAAAATCATCAAAGGTCAATGGACACCTGTTGTTTGCGGTATTGTTATTGTAACCAATGTAATAGGCGCAGTGATTGCTTTATTTGTTTTGATGAGAGAAAATATTTTAAGTACAGAGTTTTTAAATCTTTTGGAAACCCATGTGAACAATCTATTTATGATAGGTTTTCGAAATGCAAATATTGGCATTGGAGGTGATTTTAGTGTAGCTACAGTTATTATTGTGTTGATTATTGTAATTGCAACGCTTTATGCTTGTGGCGAGGCTGTTTATAAAACGATAAAAAACTATTTACAGCGTGAAGTGTCTTAAAAAATTTATAAAGTAGTTGGTTTTTGTATACAAATAGTTTATAATCCCATCTTTGACACTTGTATAAAGGTAAAAATCTCCTGCCACTGATTACATCAGCGATTGGAGATTTTTTTGTTTATGAAAAAGTGAGTACTGTTTTTAAGTTTTTGTCTTTTTTAAAATTT
>Ga0136643_10017695_pt1 | contig 10734 bp, 8 predicted proteins | sample TergutLab28metaG_FD_96883 | JGI IMG/M metagenome (GOLD analysis project Ga0136643, IMG submission 96883) | Labiotermes labralis P1 segment gut microbial communities from Petit-Saut dam, French Guiana - Lab288 P1 (version 3) (version 3) | ecosystem: Host-associated > Arthropoda: Insects >... | reverse complement strand
TATAAAGTAACAGACCTTACTAATAGCAGTTATAGATACTGTTGGAGTAGGTGATAAGGTGTTGTGACATAATGAGCATTGAAGACCTGTATGATGAGGGTCCTGAGGTGGGGCATACATGTCATGTAAATGACGTGCCCTTGTGTCTACAACAGATCGCTTTGGGTCCATTTTTAAGTTGTACATTATGACTTGTGTTTCATGAATTTTTATTTAGCACTAAAGTGACTGTATAAATTGCCCTGATAAAATATATTTGTGATCTTTAAAATTGAAATGTTATGAAATAATGCTGAGTATTGAAATATAAAAGTGAATCCAAAATATGAAAATTTTCTCTTTGAGAAGTTCTGTTTCATTGATGCACTGAAAAACTTCTTGTGCAGGAGACACTGTAATTTGAATTACCTACCACAGTAGTGAGTGATGTGATGTAGTGAGAGTTTGTATTTCAACATTACAAACAAATTTAGCATATTTACTACATTGGAATAGAAAGTGAATATACTGGTATGGTTAGCTCTCAGGAAATGTTTGCCTTCATTTATTTAGGGTAGGTTTTCATACCCTGAAGATGAAAGCTGCAGGTTTCTCCAAAACATTATCTTCCAAGTTCTACACCCTTTCATCTGTCTAGTAACTACCTTCCTATACATTCCTTCCTTGTTTTCACCAGTTGGAACTTTTATTCTGGTTTTTGTTCCATCTACAGTCACTGTCTCTTTGTTCTTAATTTATTACACCGAAAAGCAAATTTAAACTTTTTGTTTGTCCCTGAAAGAAAGTAGGTGAATTTTTATAATTTGGCCATGTTGAATCCAAATCTGAAAACGAAAATATGTTTTCACCTAACGTTTTTCTGGAACTTCAGATCGTGTTTTTTGGCACTGTATTTTAAAAGAATCTGAAATTGTGTAATGGGAGTCTGATGGCTTAAAATCACTTTTTCATGTTGCACTGAACATAAGGAATTCAAAAATAGCAGTAAGAATGCTGTATGAAATCCATTTCTTTCAGTTACAGAACAAACATGTGAATATAAATGTTTGATTTTAATTATGTTTAAAACTAATTTTTGTAACTCATTTGTTTGTAACTGGCAATAGACATCTCTTCAGTAAGGTTCCAACAGTAGTAAGCTAACGTGTTTTCTGACAAAACTTTCCTGCATATCTTTTGTGTGTGGTGGAAATAGCCTGGTGGAATCTTTCCCCATGTTCGTCACTCACTTCGCCCAGATTCAGAAAGAAGAAGTCCAAGCAGGAATTTAAAAAATTAATCTTTAAATGATGTATTACACCCCATAGTCTGCTATGCTTTTAACAAGTTCTATGCAATTTTCACCTTTTATGTTTACAAGGAAATTTAGGCGAACTGTTTTGAACGTTAGCGATTCAGATTTCTCAGTTTCTGTCAACAGGCATTCAGATAGATCATCATTAATGATTTCAGGAAATTGCAGTCCACCAAAGATGCTCTCTTTTAATTTAGAATCCTTGAGTTTTGGAAATTTTTGCATAAAGTTTTCAATTAACCCTAATTTAATGTGTAGTGGTGGTAACAAAGTCTTACCTTGTCAACTAGCAGTTGATTTCTGACACACTTTCCCCAGGAACTGAGTTTTCTTGCATGGGCCAAATCCTTGATTTTATAATGTGCGTCTTTGCTCGGTTGTCCCATTCCCAAAGAAACAGCAAAACTTTTTTTAGGCAGACTACATGCCCAGGAATAAGTGTTAAGGTCTCCACATATTTTCCATCCATATTTTGAGTAACTTAAAGCTTTCAAAAGCAAATCCATATTCTCATAGGTTTACTTCATGTGGACAGAGTGGGCTATCAGTATCGACAGGTGAATATTTCTGATATGTAGCAGCACCACCTTTAAACTAAATTGAGACAAATCTACAAAAAGTCTCCATTCTTCAGTGTTGTGTGTATATCCCAGCTCCTGCAGAAGTTCTTCTGCATCATTACAATAGACTAATTCACCATCCTTGGAAAAAATTATGACAATGATTGCTAGTGTTACATATATGATACCTTAACACTTTACTGCAACAAATTCCTTTCCTGTACGAGAGAAGCCAAGAGTTCTGCTTGAATTTTTGAAGGAATGAGGTCTGTCATTAAATCATCAAGTTCAGACTACCATATAAGATGAGGTACAGATAGTCCTGGGAAATCAGGATCCACACTGGAACATGAAGGTTCAGCTTTGTCATCTGGAGAGATGTGGGTTGGTTCTTCTTCATGCAGGGTTCATAGTTGAGGTGGCTTGGGAATTGGTAGGGAATCATCATGTTCAACAGGTTGTAGGGCTGAAGGATTATTGGGGTACACTATAGTATGTTTAGGTTTTGAATTATGGTCATCTATTTTTTGTCAAATAAAAGCAACAATCGGTAAGGTGATCCTTCTGTTATCTCCACACCACAGGGACTGCAAAAGGCATTGATTGGTGCATGCCAGTGAGCCAGCCACGTAAATATCGTGAACATCTACTGCAATATGAATGTGGTGCCCAGCTCTTGTCCTGATCTCCAACTTTATGGCCACAGTATAATTTATACACCTTTTTTGCCACAGGGGTAATGGATTTTCTCTGCGACTTTGGGGTGAATTCATCACAGATGTAACAAAATATGTTCAGTGAATTAACACATTTATGAGGCATGGTGAACACAGCAACTCAACAAAGTACACCTGTGTTATTATTTTTCTTAATATTGAAATGAACTGCATGTAAATTAACACTATCACACTTTGGTTCACAGTTTCAATGATCAAAGTGAAAACAAATTCTCACAATAGAATGTGTGATATTGGAAGACAGAGACACCTACTACTGCAGACCGGCGACCTTCACCAAGGAACAAGGTCAACTGAACTGACAAAGATTATTGCAGCATTCAGTACAATATGCTGTTTTCTCCTCCCCAAAACACTGAAAGTGTCATGACACTGGGGAATGAATAAACTTTTTGTTTTGGGTTGTCTACCTGGATGCGCCTATAAACCTGCCATCCATAAGCGCTTTCTACCAATTGTACCTGCTCCTTGGAAACCTTATGTGATATCACAAAACGGATTTCAGATCTGTAATCAGTGCAAAAAAAATACATTAAAATCACCTAATTTCATTGCTTAATGGTGTTGGTGATGACAGATGAGGTGCACAGTGTAAGGAGGGTCAGGGAGCATTTTAACTACCAAACCTCTCCATGCATTTCAAACTGAATATAGAACTTTGCCTTTTCTTTCAGTTTTTGAACCAACCAATGGCCAGACGACTAGTTTTTCTTCTCATCCTCTTGGTTGCCTAGTCCGAGATTTGAACTACATACCCTGGCTGGTTACATTGTTTTGGCACTGTATGTCTCAGTAGTGACATCATCTTAAAATAAATTACTAAAAAAACAGTGTGTAAGTCTGCACCACCACCCCTAATATTCAAACTGTACCCAAAATTTGAATCTTCCAGGGTGGCTGTGGAGCATGGTCAGGGTTAATGTAACTGGACCCGTGTCATGGAGCACTATATGTTGTGTAAGAAATGCAGTGATCCAGCACAGTGTTTTGCAGTTAAATGAAGACAGGTTTTGGTGACTAGACTTGCTCATCTGGAGCCTTTGAATTTTAATACTGCTGTCATCTCCACGGTGTGGTCATGTCACATAATGACTTGTGTGTGATGAATTGGAAGGATTTGGAAGGAAGCAGTCACGGCCTGATTGAGATATTAACCAAGAATTTGTCTGAATGGTTTTTTGAACTAGGCACCTCCAAATAGCGTTACCACTATGCCTACCCATTCTGTTTGTATTGTTGTTGTTGTTCTTCTTCTTCTCCTTCCCCTTCTCCTCCTCCTCCTTCTCCTCTTCCTCCTCCTCCTTCTCCTCCTCCTCCTTCTCCTTCTTCTACGTCTTCTTCTTCTTCTTGTCATCATTGTGGTTGATGATAATGACTATGATAATTTTTTTGAGTACAATGATAATCATGCAAGTTCTTTCTTTCTTTCAAATGCAGAGAAACATTGCCTCAATGACACCACTGCAGTGACACGGCATCACACAGCTGGTAAGCACAGTATAATTACAGCATTAAGTAACTCAAATAATGGGTAACTATTGTATGAGCCTATGTGATCAGAACTCATCTTAATTTCATTTTTATAGCTGTAAGTTTGAAATTGAAATTAAATGAGTTGTAAGTACTGTGCATGTGACAGTACTTGAATCCAGTTTGATTGTTACTGATTAATTGTAGTATTAGTAATGGTACTCAAAATACAGAAAATTATTACTAACAATTCAACTTCAAGGAACAGGGATTGTAAAAGCCATGCCAGTATTTCCATTAGGTTACTACATATATATAACATTAAAATACAATCTTTGTTTGGGTCATCCCATTGTGTATCATTTAGAAAATCAGTGGGAAGTATGTCATATGATTTATTTATTTATTTATTTATTTATTGTATTATCAGTATTAGTTTTTCTTTTGTTTTCTGTTTTTAATTTTGCCATTTTACTCTTAGGAGAGACATCCCATTATGTTGAAGATGCCCAAAGTAAAGCGTTAAAAGCTGTCAGTCACAACAGAGTTTTATGTTGTGTTTTTATGTAACTTTAATACAACATGTTTTGGCTGAAGTACAGAAAACCATACTCAGGCGAAATTAGAGTTCCAAGTGAAAGTTATTACAGAAAATACCTTAAACCTCCGTTGTTCATGTAGGTATATATAGTTGAGATCTAAACTTTCCATTTTGCATAAGATAAGATAAGTGAAATTTACTAAACTTTTTTGAGAAGAATCTGGCTTATCTTATCTTACAAAAAATGAAAAGTTGAGATCTCAGCCATATATACTGTCGTGAAAAATTATTTAATGTAATTTATGGGATAAATTTTATTTGGTACTCTAATTTTGTCTGATAATAGCTTTGTGCACTTAAGGCAAAACATGCTGCATTAAAGATATATAATAATATAATATAAAACTTAGATTGACAGCTTTTACCCCTTATTTTGCTGTTGTACCATATGTTGGGCATAATTATTCCAGTAGAATGTCTAGTTTAATAGTTTTGAATTATTATTATTATTATTATTATTATTATTTGTAGTTCTTTTTTGTGATTATTCTCTCAGTTTTTGTTGTAGCATATTACAAAAATGGAGTATTTGTTCACATCTTCAGGTCAGAATTTATTTAGGTTGGAGACTAAGTATGTAGATGTAAGACTGGTTGGTAGTTGTTTTGTATACACCGAAGTTTGGCTATAAACTGTTCAGATAAGTACAAGAAGAACAAATACACACACCCCGCCCTTGTTTTATGCATGTTTGTTTTACGCTTTTTTGCTGTATGCCCCTTGCCAATTTATACCATGTCTGAATTCAAGTTCTTTCATTTTTGGGATAACAGCCTTTGGCTGGCTGCATTCTTTTACCCTAACCTCTTATTTCTGATTGGAATATCATTCTTTATTTATGCCTTTTAGATTTATGACCACCTTTTCAGGAATGCAATTAGGACTTAAAACAAGGGCTGGGTGTATTTTATAATGAAAACTGATAGAAGTTTCACCCAAAATAAATTATGAATGTTAGTCCAAGATAATTGAAAGTATAAAATCTAATGAAAGAACTGCACACAGCATATAGTACAATGAAAATTCATTACTAAAAAAACTAATTTGATAATATTACTGATGTAGTTAGAACATTTATGTTTTACATAAGTTGGTCATAATATGTGTATATATATGTATGTAATATATGACATGATAGGTGACAAGCTGCTGTCACATGTAGAGGCCAAACAGTGAAATATAGGAGTAATAAAAGTGTGTAAATACTAATGAAGATGTTTAATGTTTTTATTGTAATTAATTTTACATAAAACAAAGTGCAGGAACTACTGTAATACACACTTTTAGTGTTTTGTATGTAACATTTATCTTGTAAAAAAGCTAGGATTGCAATCCCAGGTTTTTTCAATTAATGCAAAACACTGACATGAAGCAAATACTCCCTGTGTATTTTAATGTTAATGTTTGGCCTGATGATGACTTCAGTAGAAAGCTGAAATATATAACCACCTTACCTTTAAGTAAATATTTATGTTGACTGAAATAACTTGTACTGGTTTTATAAAATAATACAGCAAAACACTGCCTCTTGGTCAGGTTTTAGTAATGTATGAAAAATGTAAAAAAAATCCAAACTTAACGCACCTTTTGATGCTTCTCCTGTATGAGCCTAAATATGTACTTCAGTTGTTAACAAAATCTTGAGCATTTTGTGCATGAGAAACAGGGCCATCAATGTTGAACATGTACCAGTGGAAATATAATGATCCATGATGCTTTGTTTTAGTACAGTAAGCACAAGAAAATTCTAGAATTTGTCCAGAATAGCTTTGAAGGTACATCATACCTTAAATAAGCAATCTTACAGAAGATGAGTTCAATCAGAGCTCCCACATGACAGTCCATAACCATCATTTCAGAGGGGAAGAAGGCAGGGAGACAGTTTTACTTAATAATACTGCCAATTGCTAAGATTATATACCATTGGTGGTAGATGAATGAAACATTTGGAGCATTGGGGAGGAATAATACTGACAAGGGAAAACCAACGTATCTTAGGAGAAGCCTGTCTCATTGCCATTCTCCCAAATCCCACTTGGATGACAGACCTGGAATCAAACCTGGACCTCTGCTGTGAGAGGCAAGCGATTTTCATCATTTCGTTGTTCCATGGTTTAATACCAATGTTCATGAACTCATTTACAAGTTAATATTTGTAAATAGTGTTCTCAGTCTTTGGCTGACAAGTAAGCAACATAACAACACAAATGTTGTAAGTAATCATGGATAAATTAACAAAGTGTGTGTTATTTTCTCATGTATATAACCCAGTCATGTGACTTTTCTCTCCCCTGTTATTGTGGCAGTAAATTGGCTGGCACTAGCCACCTGTTCTGCTGGGGCCTCATGGGAGTGTAGGAATCAGACTGGTCCTGTGATGGAAAGCAGTTCCTACTGAATCATTAACCCATCATGTTTGAATTTCTCACTGGTTTATGCAGACCAGAAGTATGTTATAGATAGAATAGTAAATTCCTAACGTTAACAATGATATATCAGTGTCTGATGATGCCATACCCTTCAAAAAGATGTAGACATAGTTTAATTTCAGAAAATAGTGTCTGAATTTATATGTAATTATGTTATACTAGAACATGTTTTTTGGACTTGAAGGATGATATGTATTTTCGTTGTTATACCGTGCATTGAATGATATGTATTGTTTGAATAATATTAGTAGTGGTAAATCATTATAGTCACTATTTATCTGGATATCCTTTTATTAAATCACACGGTTAGTAGGTTAGACTTTATAGCACTGGATGATTGGATGATTAATGAACAGTGAATCTGAAAAGTATAGATTGAAGATGTTGTGCCCTGTTTTGAGATAATGCCCCATCAATATCCAGAGTGACTCAGGAAACCCAAGAAAAGGATATTAATTTTTGTAGCCTGTGTCTGAACCAAGATTTGAACCTGAAACCTCTGAGTGCAGCCCCATCCATGAATTTTGTCCTTATGATCTACATTTATCATACTTCTAATAGCAGAGGCAGACTGTTGCAGCACAGTATGCACTAAGCATGAAAGGTTGGCAGTTGATCTGTCATCATACTCTGTGTGGTAACCCTGTTTACAGTTGAATTTTCCTGAAAATGTTCTAGGTTACCTGCAATGAAACTCATTAATGAGAGTGTTTGTTCCCATGGGTGAGATAAATTCTGCACTTGACACCAGCTAATTCTAATAAATTCTTTTATAAATATCTTTTTACTGTTATAGAAATTAACTCCCCCCAAATTATTTCATCCATAATTACTGAGTGAAAACATGTGTATGTTAGTATTGACAGTATGAAACATAATTTTAACTGCATAATGTGGTGCATCTAACAGTATTATTTGATTAGTGTGATTCTTCCAATTTATGTAGTTACCATTTTGTAAACCAAGGAACTTTGTACTTGGTTAATACTTTGTATTTCCAGACCCTTTAAGTATTGTTCATTTTATCCAGTACTTAATGGATATTATGGTGAATTAAACATTTGGAGTTCTGTTATGTTTCTTTCATCCAGGTTTAGACCCAGCTTGTCAGCATTGAATCATTTTTGTGTACACCACATAGGTTGGTAGATAAGGAGGGACTCATGGCTTTGGAGGATCATGCAGTCACCATTTCCAGAATGCACCCTGAGACCACAGGTTCCTCCAAAATGTTGCACTCTATCTACCATACTATAAGACATCACACTGTAGAAGATGAATATCTTAACATTTAGTACTTCTCATAATAGTCCTGGCTGTTAAGAGTATTTAAAAGTCAGTTCTTTGGACTTCATTGTACACAGACTAGTCATCCTGGCACCTAATGTACCTGTAAATTAGAGCTAAAGTAGTAGGTTTAAAGTGTGCTGTGTCTGTTGGCTGTGGATTGTGTATGGAGTGCCTGAATGTGAAATGCAGTTTAACCCTTTAAAGCACAGTGGTGACTGCATGTTACACCTGCTTTAACATTCAGTAACTCTATTTTGCCTGGTCAGTGTATTTATGTATTTTGTATGATTCTCACAATAAACAGCAACTATTTCTCAACTGCATTAACCAGTTGATTATTGTAATTGAGTGTCTGTGGTAGGGACTGATTTATTGATATGTTGACATTAAATTCAGGCTCCAGTATGATCATATGAAACCAACAAGTTGCAGGAAGATGGTCATGAATAAGAGTAGTAACAGCCAACAAATGTGAGGTGTGTTTGGGACATGTTGCACAGTGGACTTCAGTGTATGTTCATCCATCAAACCACTCTTGTAACATTGTTGCATTTGAAGTAACATGGAATAAACCTACTCTTTCTAAATGGGATAGAGAAGGCATTCTGGTGGCAGGAAACTGTACTATATGTTGTTCTGTAGTATTTTAGTTTAAGAAGTTACTGGAATAGAGGGTGTAAATGTTGAACTTTTGTGACGAGATATGCAGAATTATTGTACAGTAATAATTGAATTCTGTGATAATGCCTGTAAAAACGGTGCTAAAACTGTGGCTTCCAAAAGTATGAGTGCTCTGCAAGTGATAAAAGTTCAGCATTTATGTGTACAAGTCAGTCGTTTTGAATGCATTTTGTCTCAGGATGCATATTATGGATTTTAATATACTGTGTTGATTGCAGTCAGTATTAATTTTTGTGCTATGGAAGACTCAGGTCTTTATATAGTAGTTTGTTTTCATCTTCTTATTATGAAGTGGTTGGTGTTTAATTGCTGTCACACATTTCTTTGTTATGTAATAGAAGTTTGCAGTTCATTGCATTTATTATGTTTGAATTCTGAGCTTAAATTTGTAACATAAAAATTTTAAGAAGAGTTTGAATTTGTATGTGTGCATGTGTGTGTGTGTGTGTGTGTGTGTATACATTAAAATTTGGTCTACCTCCAAAGATAACAAGTCTTTTTATATACAGGAGCTTAAATTTTCTGCCTACATGAGCCTTACCTATAGTTACGCCTGGTAGAGAAATATTTAATCGGTAACCCTCATGCTTAGCATGTTGTTTACATGTATCATAAGGAAGCAGGGGTGTGATGGTCTAGAGCAGCAGTTTTGAGTTGGGATGCTTGGATTCTTGTCAAGAGGATGAATAACTAGGGAAGATTTTAAGAAAACAGGCTGTGCTGTGGATTGGAATGATGTGGCTTGGAATACATTCCAGGGGTAGGCTTTATTTTTATATTACAGTAACATTCCTTTGATCTGGCATCGATGGGACTGGATAGATGCTGGATTATTGAATATTCCAGATTATAAAACAGTAACAATACTGACCAATTTTCTTACAGGTAATTTTTGTTACTTTACAGCCAGTCATCAGAAAATGTGCAGTTGTTAGTTGTTTTCATTTAGTCATAAAAAGACCTGGGAGTTTTTAAATTATCAAAGTCACAGTCATGGGTTTTCCATGAGAATGCGTTGATGTAAACCACTTATATACAACACCTGATCGAACTGCCAAAGTATTAGGATTTCTGGATTAAGGGAATTCCACTGTACTAAAATTACAGGTCCTAATACCAGAGAATTAAGTGAGAAAGCTCAGCTGCATTAAGTGTCTTGGGCAAGGAGAATCTCAAGAATTTGACATCTCCTTCCCATTAAGTTTGTGCACAATCTGCATTTACCACGCTCTAAGTTCACTGTCTTTTCCTGTTGTTTTAATACTGCCATCCATTACCATGATGAAAAACGCTGGGATAAAACACTTCCATTACTAACTCCTCTAAAAGCTTACAATCATTCAGATTTGTTGCCACACTTTTGTCACATACATGAAAAGTATTTTCTTCCCATTTGCCCTTAAAACAGATTGTAGTAATTACTGAGAAATGTGTTGGGGTACACCATGTGGAATTTGACATATAGATAATTACTGATCAGATATCCGCATTTATCAAATGAGAAATAAAGGGAACACCATAGGTAAGTACATCAGCCATTTATAGACTTAAAGACATTGTATGATTCAATTATGGGGATGGGGGGGGGGGGGGGGTTAAAATTTCAGGGGGCTGGGTGTACCCTTGGGTTTTGTAGGGTTACAAAAAATTGTTTTAGAGAAAACTAATTTTT
>Ga0136643_10017694_pt1 | contig 10734 bp, 11 predicted proteins | sample TergutLab28metaG_FD_96883 | JGI IMG/M metagenome (GOLD analysis project Ga0136643, IMG submission 96883) | Labiotermes labralis P1 segment gut microbial communities from Petit-Saut dam, French Guiana - Lab288 P1 (version 3) (version 3) | ecosystem: Host-associated > Arthropoda: Insects >... | reverse complement strand
TTTGGTTCCTGAAATAATAAAGTTTTTTGTAAACCATGTACAAAAATTTAAATGCCAAGCGAAAATAATGTCGTACGTGAAGGTTGACTGTAGCCATTTAAATCCCGTTGCGTAAAGGTTAAACAGTTTTTAATTATATCAACCAAATGCACAATGTTTATTCATTATGTGCGTTTTTTGTATTTCTCCAACATGTTTAGAAAAAGTTATGTGCGCATAAGTTCTCCCTGACGATGGTGAATGTGACACTGAAACATGTAGGAGAAATACAATAAATGTATGTAATGAATAAACATTGTGCATTTGGTTAGTATATTTAAAAGGCATTTCCATTAAGTTTAATACTGGGGAGTTTCATGAAAATTGATTGCCCAATTTTGTTTGATAACAGACACTTAACATTCATGTCTGCCTGTGTCTTGAGCGTAAGTTGCCAAGTACATATGAGGGTGAGAAATGTTCCAAAGAAAAGTTGTAGAGAAAAAATGAAAAGCTTTATGTCAAATACTCATATTTTCTGTAAGTCATACTTTTTATGAAAGAAGGTAAAAATTAGGGTGTAGGATATTTAAAATTTTGAGCAAATAACAGTTCAAACACACAGAAGTTTTATTACCATGTGTATATCTCCTAACTGTTTTCTTTTGTTTTCAGTTTGGTGGAAAACTGGTGTCATTTTGCAATGAAGCACTTCATGCTGGTCAAACTAGTGTGATGTATACGGTATTTGTAAGTCAGGTGGTGACGGAGCATGAACTGATAGCACATTCTAACCAGCTGGAAACAGCTTTGCAGTATGGCCAGTATTCTGAGTTCTGTGAAGCCAAGATTTCATCCAGCACGACACCTCATGAACGTTCTGTATGGAATTTTGTGCATGCCAGCTTTAAAACTAATACCCGTGCAGATCTCCTTAGTTTGCTGGGATTTAAATCAGATGAAATAAATAACAAGGTAATGTAATAGAATATTTTTGTTAATAGAACTTTAAAATTGACCAGTTTATTGGAACTTGATGTTTAGTATTAAACATACCTTGACTCTATCACTGTCAGTGTCATCCTTCTAAATACAGTATTAGGTTTTGTGGTTGCAAAGTTATTTTAGAATTGTTGAAAATTGCTTTACTGAGTTGTGTACTGAATATTGAGGTCCGGTCTTAGGTCTTCTGTATTTGGGGAAGTTTGGGTTCATATCTCAGCCCACAGAGCAACTGTCTTGACTGAAGTGTTCTGTTTTTTGCCTTAGTAGTTCAGGAAAGCGCCAGTGTAGGGATCTGAGAATAGACCATCATCACTTCTGTCCAGATCCTTCTTAATTCACTCTTCAAAAATCATTCTGTCATTCAGTTGTACAAGGTGCGACCCAAAAGTTTTGAGACGAGGTGTTTTAAAAGAGTACTGAGCATTACATCTAGCAGCTGACACCGTAACTACGTAGTACTATGCTTCATGTAACACGTGACCAGGCTTCAATGGTTTTCGTTCAGTGGTCTGTGAGTACGAAATTGTTTTGCAAGTGAAGATTTTTTGCTTTGTCATCGGCGTCATGGAGGAGCAGAGAGTGGCAATTAAATTTTGTGTTAAAGCCGGTAAAAGTGCTGTGGAAATGATAGAACTGATTAATAAGGCTTATGGTAGCACTGCCATGAGTTGTGCTAATGTGTATCAGTGGTATGCTTGCTTTCGAGACAGTAGGGAGGACATGAAGGACAATGACAGATGTGGTCGTCCTTCGACTGCCAGAACAAACGAAAATATGGAATCTGTTCGTCGTCTGCTAGCAGAAGACCATCGTACCACTCTCCAAGTGATAGCAGATTATTTGAATATTGGTAAGGAGACAGTTCGCCGGATTGTAACCGAAGAATTGGGAAAAAGAAAGATCTATGCAAGATTTGTTCCTCACACCTTGACCACGGAGCAGAAACAAGAACGCGTTGTTTACTGCCAGGATCTTCTTTTAATGGGACAAGATGAACGTTTTTGGGAAAATATCATTACCGGTGACAAAACATGGTGTTTCGCCTACGATCTGGCCACCAAATGACGGAGTGCAGAGTGGGTGGGGCAAAACTCTCCAAAACCAAAGAAACTCGATTTCAAAAATCACGAGTGAAGACGATGTTAATCGTTTTTTCGACGCAGAAGGTGTAATTCATGGAGAGTTTGTTCCTGAAGGGCAGAAAGTAAATGCAGAATTCTGCGTGGGTGTTTTGGATCGGCTACTGAAGAGAATTCAGTGAGTTAGAACGGCCAAATTCCAATCCAGCGAGTGGTTCCTTCTTCACGATAACGTGCCATCTCATAACGCTGCAATTGTAAAGAAGTTTCTGGCAAACAGGATTGTTGCTGTTCTCCACCACCAACCTAACTCACCAGATCTTGCACCTGCTGACTACTTTCTCTTCCCCAAGTTAAAATTTTCCTTAAAAGGGTGGCATTCTCAAACAGTGAAAGAAATTCAGTGTGCAGTGACAAGGGAGCTTAACAACATTTCAAAAACTGCTTTCTTTGCGGGCATGACGAAGTTGAAGGAACGTGCAAACAAATGTATTGATCAAGGAGGAATGTATTTTGAAGAATAAAAATAAATCATGTCCATATAAGAAGTTATCTGTGTTTTATAACACTTGTCTAAAAACTTTTGGGTCACACCTTGTATGTAAGCCTCTGCTACTGGGCAGGTTGTTAAGTAAACTGCAAATAAATAAAATTTATAGGATTTGTGGCTGTAGTATGAACATTTAGCATGGACATGTGAAACTGTGACAGACATTGGAGCAGTAAAATAATGCTATGTAATCCACATACACTGCTTAGTATGTACAGCCATGAGAGGATGATCATATACAGTGGGACCTAATTATCCATCAGCTTTCCAATTCGTCATTTTTCATATCTTTCATCCAGTATTTACACCATTTTTTTCTGTATTCATCATTATGCTTTTTACTTCCTGTTGTTCAATGTCAGTCTAACAAGAACATTCTGGGGCACTCCCATTGTGAAGTTCTAAAATCACTTATTTACTGATCTTATTCGTGGGCTGATCATTTAATTCCGGGACTGATTTTTTTGTGAGTGAATGAGTAGACTTAACGGCTAGTTGGTCTTGTCTCCTTTGAAATAGTGTCCTTGTGCTTGTATGCACTTATTCCAGTGCTCCTGCCACTGACGAAAGCACCTGTGGTAGTCACTGTTTGTAATAGCCCTTAGTTGTCTCGTCGCGTTGGCTTGAATCTCTTCAACGTAATCGAATCGGCGACCTTTGGTTGTTATTTCAGTTGTGGGAACAATAAGTCACACAGAGCAAGGTCAGGGGAGTAGGGAGGTTGTGGGAGTGACGGAATGTTGTGCTTCGCCAGAAATTCATTTATGGTGACAGCCCTGTGGGCAGGGGCGTTGTCATGGTGCAGGATCCAGTTGCCGGAGTGCCACTTCTCAGGGCGATGTCTGCGCACAGTGTCGCGGAGGCATTGCAGGACTGTTTTGTAGAATTCCTTATTTACCGTCTGTCCTGTAGGGACGAACTCATGATGAACCAGCCCGTCAATGTCTAAGAACGCAGTCAACATGATCTTGATATTGGACTTCACCTGCCACGCTTTCTTCGGTTGAGGAGATGATGATGTGCTCCACTGGGAGGACATTTGCTTTGTTTCTGGGTCATACCCGTAAACCCAGCATTCGTCACCACTGATTACCGAGGACATGAAGTTGGGGTCGTTTTGGGCTCGATCACGGAGGTCAGTGCAAATTGACACGCGATCATCCTTCTGTTCCGCCGTTAGGAGAGGGGGCATAAATTTCGCTGTCACATGTCTCATTCGCAAATCTTCAGTTAGAATTTTCTGGAATGTACCAAATGCTATTCTGACTTCCTCTGCAACCTCTCTGATAGTCAGACGTCGGTCAGCATGAATGATTTCTCGCACACGTCCCATGGTCTCCTCGGTGTGGGAGGTGGAAGGCCTGCCTGGGCGGGGGTCGTCTTCAAAGGATCGGCATCCACTTTTGAAATGGGAATACCACTCAAATGTCTTTGATCGACTTAGGCAGGACTCTCCAAAAGCTGCTTGAAGCATTTCGTACGTTTCAGCACCAGTTTTCCCCAGACCGAAACAGAAATCAATGCACACATGCTGCTGCACTTTCTCCTCCATCGTGAAATGCGACGCACACTGTTGTAGACGTTCACACAAGGGCCTCCACAGAGCAAATGCGGGGAGATACCGACCTCTGGTTTTGCACATACACTTGTACAGAGTTGCCACATGTCCCACTCTGTTGCCATTTCGCTACATATTATAGTTTCCCAGAAAAAAAATCAGTCCCAGAATGAAATGATCAGCCCACGTATCTTTCTTATTTTACTTTTGTTATTTTATATAGATGGAGGGTTGACCCACTGTTCAAGGAGCAAGCCATTATTGGTGTTTATTTTCCAAATAAATGAGTTTCCCACATATGATTGTGATTTCTCTAGAGTGAATTGTCAATACATGGGGGTTTGGTGCTCCATATCTATTGTTTTCTTACATATCACACTTTTCAGGAACCAGTTAATGATGGATAGGGGCCCACTTTGTTGTGAACTGGGGCTCCCTCCCCCAGGAAGCTCTGAAATGATATAATCTCCAAAATATTAGTTAGATGTGTTACCAGTTGAATTGATTTTCACAGTAATAATTAATAAGTTATCTGTTTCCTTTTGCAGCTTGGTAGGTATGTTGGTAAACCTGCTAATGCTCGTCCTGCTGGGGATATAGACAGCTTAAGTTATCAAGTGGAAGCACTGGGACGTGATGTAAGTTTACTTTTATGATAATTTTGATCATTGCTTGCCCTTGGTACCCAGTGAACATTACACACATTGACATATTGTGTCTGTCATAATCCTTTGTGTGTGTTTTATGTAAAATGAATACTTCACTATTTTGTAACCAGCCATGTGTCAGGTTAGAGATGATACCCACCACTTGAATACAAAGGATGTGATAATGTGCTGCCTGGTAAGGATTATTGCATACCACAGGGGTCAGAGATAATAAAGCATTGGTGGAGTAGTGATTGGGAGAGGTAGATGGAAGAAACTGAGGGGAAAGCCTCCTCCATTTCCAGTTCATCCACACCACATCTCACACGAAATACTCAAGATTGACAAAACTTTCATATACCCATAATGTGGTGTTTGCCACAGGTTGATTGAAACGGTGTGAAATTAGGAATTTCATGAAAGGTAGAAGCCATGTGCATTAATTTTGGTATTAACGGATACAAATTTAAATATGTTAAGGAACGGCATAGATTATGGAAAAATTAACAGCCTGTGCTTGTGTTCATGCAAAAACGGTCAGTAAAATCCTGATTTTGTGTTCCTGCATTTACTGAAATCCCATATTTAGTGAATATTTTTTACATTTACAACCAAAGTACAAACTGAATAATGTTATTTGCCCAAATTTATTAAATATCAATTAGTAAATAACCTGAATGTAGTGAAAGATATTTTTCATGTTCCAGAACTTCTGCCATATTTAGTATGATTGTGTTGCTTCATTAATCACAGGGACAACTATAGCTTCACCTCTGTACTTTTCATGCTTACGCCTGTAAAAACCCTCTTACTCACCTTGCCGTAACTGAAGTAATTTAATCTGATTATATTTTTACAACAATTGGTACAGTCTTGATCATCATCTGTCTCTTCTGGCATGTTCTGATTTCCCAGTTATGTGAATTTGTTGTTATATTTTTTGAGGTCTTCTTCATTGTCTTCTTGCCTTTGTTATATAGTAATTTCTATTGAAATTGTTCCATTGAAATTCTTGTTGCATGCTCTTAAGTATTTTCTTTGGTGTTCTTTTATTTTGTGTGTTCTGTTGAATGTTTTGTTGGGTTAAAGTTCAGTATTGACTGATACGAGGAGAAATGGTATTTCTAGATTTCTGTAAAATTGTGCCAGTGTTGTTTAATTGTCCATGGGCATTTAACCATATGTAGTGTGTTTCTGAGAATTTAGGTTCTCACACCAGTGACTATGAAGATGACTGCATCAAGAATGTGAAACTGTGTAGTTTGGTTGCATTTGACAATTGTTTGAAAGGAATATAGTGACTTCAGCTTCAGGATAGGAAAGTGAGCCAATTAAAGTAGAAGCTTGCGTGATTTCTTGTGGCTTCTTGACCCTTGAAGATGGGACTAATAGGCTGTCCCATAATTCACAATTAGCTGTGTAATAACCCAGAAGAGTAGTTCTCATTGTTGAAGTGTGTATGAGCAATTTATCCATCCTGAAGGAGGTAGTGCATTCCTGCAAAGTATTGGTTAATTGCTACTAGTTTGCATGGTGTCACATCACAAAAGGTAGCGGGATGTAATCCTCTGTCAGTACCTATTTAAAGTGAAGCTAATCTGTTCATTTTTTTTTTCCCCATCTGCTGATGGTACAGCCATAACATTTTCTGCTCAGTAAATGTAGCAGTACTTTGACTGATGATGCATTTTAATTTCAGTTTGATACTGACATCAGATGTACCATTGAATATAGTATTTACTCCTGATTTATATTCTGAACATTCCTACAAAGTTTATATGAATATTTTTCTCTTACTTTTAGTGGGTTAAAAAAGTGAGAAACTTTATGACACTGCCTAACTTTGAAATTGTATGTCACATCCTTCAGGTAATGGAAGTCTCTAAGTTAATTTTAGTCACTGTGCACTGTGACAGAACACTTAAGATATACATGATTTCATACTATGGCTACCCTGAAGATGGAAACAATACATTGGTAAATTTGTACCAGACTGCATGGTGTCACATCTCGGAAGACAGTAATCTTGATATTCACTCCCATGTGAATGTCAGATCTTACATATTCAACCATGGTTTATAAGTGGTTCAACCAACATACCCAACATACAGGTTTTTGTTTACCTGGTGGTAGTCATCAAGTGAGTTTCCAGAATGTAGTGGTTTTAAAAGACTGGGAAAACAGACAGAGCTTACCAGAATCATTGCAAGGTCTTTCCAAACCCTGTGTTGGTAAGTGTATGTGTAAATACTTATGCAAAAACCAGAACCTTGACTCCTGTGTTTGTGGTGTTTTGGCACGGTGTTGTATGGGTGCTAGTTGTGTGGTGCAGAACACAGGCTTTGTTGGGTGTGTCATGTCCTAACCTGTCCTGCTTTATGTTGGGCCATTCTAGAGCAACTCTGATGGAGAGGCAGATGGCTCTGAGAGTACCCAGTCCTCCTCTATGGTAAGACATTCTCTAAGTACATCTTTGACTTGTGGCTTTGTATTTGTATTATTAACTGTTGTTTCAAAACTTTTTTCATAACCCCTTCCACTCCATTATTTATGTACTTTATCAATTTTACCCTTACCTCACTACATTTTTGTGCAAAACTTGCTCATTTGCTCAGAAGAGTCAATAAATGGATGATGAACAGATAAATGAACTTATATGGGATGGTTTCCATTGTCAACTAAAGAGTAAACTGCAAGGAAGATGGTATAAGCCGTGAGGTTGAATGTTTGCCCAACAAATGGCAGGAGAGTGTGGTAAATGTGTGTAAGGATTGTCAGCATGATTGAAAAGACAGATCTCACCACTTCTATAATACTGTATTTCATTCCATAATTCATGCACTCAATTTCTAAAAACTTGTAATGATAAGAGTATGTTTTTTATTTAAATTATATATGTGTATATTGAACCTTTTTGCATTCTGTACTGTGTTCTGCTCACCATTTCTTTTGTGCAGAGAAGTGTTTTGTCATTATAGATAATTGATGCAAAGTGTGCAGTAGAGACTGAACACTTGTATTCCTGAACAAGAGTGTACCATGCTTTGGTCACTGCCTCTGTCTAGGATTGTTTTGAACAGTGTTGAAGGAACTGAACCTGTTTCTGCTAGTCAACTGGGTCCCTTAAAAAGTACTAGTGTATGGGTCCTGTGATAGAGACTAGCCCTTTGTTAGGTTCAGAACTGAATGGGAACTTTTATAATTGATAATGGAAGAGAGCCAGTTTACGGAGTTTGTGTGTGAGAAAACCAAGGCAGTGGAAGACAGTGTTAAAAATAAATGCAATGTTTATTGTAACACATCATAATTAGAAATGTTTTCCTGCTCAGTGCTCTTGCTTGGATTTTATATGTGCTTCTTTTTATATATATATATATATATATATGTTACTGGGATAGTACAGTTGGTGTAGTGACTAAGAGTATTTGCTGGGCTACCAAGGAATTGTGTTTCGATTTCTGGCAGGGGCAAGAGATTATTGTCTTCTCCATAACACCCAGTATGGCTCTCAAGTCCACCCAACTTTCTAATCAGTGGGGACTGGGATTGTTTTCCCCAAGAAGCATGAAGCTGACCACTCACCTTCAACAAGTTCAGAGGTTACGAATGAGTGGAGCTATATCTCCTTTCCCCAGTATTCGTTCGTGACATGCGCAGAATTAATTATATTCATATTCTTATGTGTGTATACAGGGTGAAAAGAAGGATGTGCACAAGCTTTCCATAGTGTGATTTCTTGTTGAAAATTGAGTTGAAAAATGTCATACAACATATGTCCTCAGACATTTATTTTTTGAGATACATGCAGTCCAATGGGGTAATGCACTCTCAGATGATAAAGTGCATTGTTAGGTGTATTCAGGACACAGGGCACAGTGCGTGTCATGTCTGATTGAATTATGGAACACACAATGATGTGCTCTTAACCCTCAGTGTGTGTAATAATGTGGCTGGTACTGATGTGTGGGAATACATGATGTGTTAACGTATAGCACCTGCCAATGCAGGTCCCTGTAAAGCAATAATTGCAGTTGTCGAATGAGTGCTGTGGAGAAGCTAATGTGATATTGCACAAGCATTGGGTCTGTCCCAGCTGAGGGTTCTCATGGTGCTTATGTGGCAGTCAGTTACAAACGTACCACTACTTATGGCATGCACATTTGTGTCCAGATGATTGTCCTCTGTTGATGCAGTTTTATGAATGGCTATGTCATCAACATGATGTAGGTGAGCTCCTATTACAGAACAGTCTGTGGACATAAGGAACCATGTTTGATGTGTGAGTGTGTTCATTATCTATGACAGTACCCTCTGGGCACATGATAATTCTCATGCTTTCGAGGAATGTGGGTATCAGGTTCTCTTCAGTGTGAACATTGAGGTTGTTAGCAGTGGAGGCATTGTTGTTGGCTCTTATCTGCTACCTGGCAGATTTACTGCTCAAAAATACCACAATTTTGTGAACACTCCTCTACTAGGACTCGTTAAAGTTGTGTGGCAGAGTCTGTGGTTTCAACATGATGATGCGTCAGCACATTATGGGCAAAATGTCCAGTAGTGTTTGAATGTGACTTATCCCACTGTAACTGTCAAGTACCCATGGTTTGAACATTTCACACTTTGTGCTATTTGACGTTGATGTGCATCTCAGAAATTAAATATCCCAGTACATATGTTGTACAACATTTTCAGCTTATTTGTTTACAAGCAATCACACTATGGAGAGCTAGTGCAGGAATTTCCTTTCAGTGCACTTTCACACACACACACACACACACACACACACACACACACACACACACGCTCACGCGCATGTGCATGCGCATTTTTCTGAATGCATTCAGTTTTTATATTAGACTTGATATTTCTACATTTAATTTTATGCTATGGAATTTCTGGACCCAGGAAAGCAGTGATGGAATAAGTCAAGTACACTGTATGTTGGTCACATCATAACACATACCATGCTGTTCTATATGGAGTGTTCTATATGGAGTATTCATTTTGTCTGTGTCACCGGAAGGGTTAATGTAATGTAAAGTCAGGTTGGTGAACAGAGGTTGCTGTGATGCACTCTGTGTGGAAATAGAGAGATTGTATTTTAATCTTATGATTTTCACAGGTTCCAGATGGAGATGCTGCTGCAACATTTGATGCAATAGCAGCAACTTCAAGCTTTCAAATGACTGGACTGAGTAAAATCCCAGTTGACCCCTTCAAAATATCTGTCACGGATGGTAAGAACAGTGAATTATTGGCTTTAATTACGATATGAAAAGTATGGGAAAGGAGGAAAAATTGCATGGGTGATCTTGCTATTTATTTTCTCTAATGCTGTCATAGCACTTTGGAGCATCAGGACTTTCTCTACCAGACTTTATTGTGATATAATTTGAATAATTTTTATTTATATGTCTACACTGGTTTTATTATAATAATAATAATAATAATAATAATATTGCAATTGGGTTGTTACCCGGTGGCAGTGGTTATTTTACATGTAAACAAAACATGAAATTGGTTACTGCTAGATTTAAGTCGGGAGGGCTATATGAGAAGCATGTAGTGGCAACTTGGAATCTTGGGAACCATCTCAGTATTTGCTTATAGACAAAGGGTAACCAAGAAAAACCTGTGTCGAGATGGCCGGTCTCAGGACCTTCCGAATACTGACTTCTAGCCAGCAGTCCAATGCACACACAGTACAACAAATACACATAAGATAACTACAACAACACACATGGCCAACCAACAACAATTACACACAAGACAACTTAAAACTAGCAACCATACACACGAGACACATTAGAATTTTACAACATCTACAAAAGCAAGAGAATACTGTGTACAGTTTATTGTAATTTTTTTTTTTTTTTTTACAATCATTAATTCACTCACGCTTTCACCCCATTCTTT
>Ga0136643_10017690_pt1 | contig 10734 bp, 4 predicted proteins | sample TergutLab28metaG_FD_96883 | JGI IMG/M metagenome (GOLD analysis project Ga0136643, IMG submission 96883) | Labiotermes labralis P1 segment gut microbial communities from Petit-Saut dam, French Guiana - Lab288 P1 (version 3) (version 3) | ecosystem: Host-associated > Arthropoda: Insects >... | reverse complement strand
TTGTTACATTAAGCAATTGCTCAAGTAAAGTTAGCTATGACCCCGATTTTACTTCTCTTTGATGCATTAGTGTGAACGATATTTTAAATTATCTAACAACGTTCCTCCCCCCGCCTCAAAATGCCGAACACAAGTTAAAAGTGTAGCACTCGCGCATTGTGTTTTATTGTGTTTTTGATGTGTGGAGGAACGTCAAAGCCGAGAAGTTAGTTCTTGAACTTCGTGGTCGGAAGGTCTCGGTCTTACGTCTAGAATGTCATTCTGACTAATAATTTAGTGGAAGCACTCAGTTACTTCAAGATACTAATTAAAACAGGCCACCTTATCTACCTCCCACTTACTCCATGATTCATTATTAGGTAATCATCCAGTAATTTTATTAGGACGATCGAATCAAGGAGAAGAAGTGGGCGGAACATGTTTTCCGTTTGTATTGTTGTAGTTGTCCTATGTGTATTTGTTATACTGTGTGTGTATTGTTGTTTTTACTTTAGACGCCGGACTAGTGGCTAGAACTCATTATTCGGAAAGTCCTGCGACCGGCCACCTCGACACAGGTTTTTCTTGGTTTCCCTGTGTCTATAAGCAAATACTGAGATGGTTCCCAACATTCCAAGTTGCCACTACATGCTGCTCATGTAGCCCTCCCGATTTAAATTTAGTAGTAACCAATTTCATGTTTTGTTTACATGTAAAATAACCACTGCCACCGGGTAACAATCCAATTGCAGTAAATAAATATTATTATTTATTATTATTATTATTATTATTTATTATATGGGAGAAAAGAACAGTAAGTAAATGGTTTTATTAAGGCAACCTAAATTAAGTGGACACGTAGAAGACCTAGGCTTAGATGGGAGGATAATATTAAAACGTGTGTGAAAAATAAGAAAGGAAGCCGTGAACTGAATGTTTCTAATTCAGAATAAAACGAATTTGCGGTCTCTTTTGTACACAACAATAAAATTTTGGGTTCATGGAATGTGAATAATTTCTTAATTAGATGAGGAAACACTAGCTTTTCAAGAAGGACTCTGCTTCACTCTTATTTTGTGTGATTTTATTGGATTACATATTTCGACCCCTCGTAATTTGTGCTGTTGAAAGCATCAATAAAGAAAGCAACATTCAGGACATTAGATGACAATGAAACTTCCAATTCCAAAATCACCAGGGGCGTAGAATCTATAATTTAAAATATGTTTAATGTTCTTTATTATCAGGTCTCTTATGTGTTAGTGGCATTTACCAGTACGCTTATTAATTCGTATTTTGTATAATGGTGACTCTGTATATATAAAAATTGTGATTGCTTACTTTACCCGACTGTCAGAGAGAGAGATAGAGAGAGGGGGGGAGAGAAAGACACAGAAGACCTTTGTTAATAAAGTTGACTGTTGTTTTCCAGGTTCGTGAATAAAAATTTACAGAACTCTTATATATATATGCAAAATACACAAAAATCACCCACTAAAAAAGGGTAGCCTACCCTTAGGTTTTACACTTAATGCATTACATCCGGTTCAAAGTTAATCTGAATGACCATCAGACCACTTCTAAATTCTATCGTCATATTTACTAAAAATTAACTTTTCTTTTATGTTACTTATGAAATTTCAGAATGATTATTTTTTCTACTTTCAATGTAATCCGACTGTACTTTTGTACCTCTTATTCTGTCATTTCGATGGCAGTGGTATTGGTAAAGTACATTCTTACTCAAGTCACGTCTGAAACAAATTAAGGCCTAGAAAACAAGGGTGGTAGTAATTTTTACAAGGGGTGCATACAAATAGCACAGTTTGTAAACCTTCAGCTGAACACGCGGAAAGAACCGCAGCAGTATCGATAAATTGTAGGGACCTGCTGATAAAAGAATAATCTGGTAAGATGTATTCTTGGAAAATCTACTTCCAACAAAATTAAAAGTACTTAATATTTCCCTCCATTTTAAATAAATGCATAATATCTGTACATCTTATTTGCCTTAAAAAGAATTATGTATGTGTAGTTCAAATTAACTAATCAGTGTCTCAGTACTATCTGGTGCCACTAGCTCTCTGAACTAGGATTTCTTCTTTGTTATTCCCACTCATGTTTTCGTGATATTCCTCCATTCCTGTAGGTAAATAGCGAGAAAGTACTCAAAATTATATCGTAATTACTTCCTTCCACGTCCGTTTTAATGCATTATTTATTCAACATCTTGCCATTCGACTGCGTATTCTAGGTTTTTGACTACATCATGAAACGAACCATAAATAGGCAAATTTTACATTTACGTCTGAGCTTTCAATGTCACGCGCATTTCCCATCGTAACATTATTCGCGAAGAATTCACCGCGGTTTAGCGTCCGTCCTCTGTATATCCATGAGCTGCCCGCTCGATAAAGCTCTAACGCTGAAAGACATGACAGCCTCCTGTAAGTTCCCAACACCCACAGCTTCAGTTCGATTCCCCTGACAAGAGAGTTTGCTTTGTGCGGGATCTGGCCGCCGGAAGGGGCGGGGGCGGTGGGGAGGGACAGCCTGGCATGCAAAACGTGACGGAGACGAAGTACCGCACTAGGGATTTCATTTCACTAACTCCGTCGTGTGACGGTCACCTGTTGTCACTGTTATTGGCCGGAGCCAGCAGTCCTTTACTGGTATTGGCAGGTTCAATCCAGTGTCTTACATTACGTCGCCCTATAAAATACGATGGAGCAAACAGAATTTTCAGCTTGAAATGAATATAAAGATATGGTTCTCGAACTTTGTAAGTTAGTAGAGCTGCACTCCTTCCATGTCGAGTTCCAAGGGCAGCATTTCATATGGAACACATTACGCTACTCTGAGCCACATTCTGTATGTTTGACTGTCCTTCTGTACTGATTACACAAATTAAATACGGACAATATAAATGTAATGTTACCCGCAAAAGTAACAAACAAAGGAATGGAAGCCAAAAGTGTTTTTACAGGTGCCATAGGCCTAATCATTTTTTGTGACCAACACTGAAGAGTTGACGTACCTTCACTGAGGATTTCGTAAGAAGCCTGGCACGTCTCCTGCCTTTACCCATAGTTCTGCCTTCTCGCATTTGATCAACAGGGGCGTCTATATAGCCGCACAGCTCCTCAACAGCACATAATCTGCCTTACGACAGATCCACAAACCCTTTCAAAAGGAGATATCCACAACCTACGATCTAGTGTTTCCTCTTTCAATTTCCAGTAATTTCTCCTTTTTTACAGTCATCTATTAGTAGCTTAAGGCTCCGTCCTTGTCATTCTGTCCCCTCGATCCTTCCTTCTATACTTCCTTGCATAACGTCTTTTAGAACGCATTTCTTACACGAGATGTGACTAATCCAGTTAGCGTTTCTTCTTTTCATTACACGTAAGATATTCTTTTCTCCTTGCCCCATTGTAATTCTTCTTCATTTTCAACACGATCGGTCCGACTGATCTCCTACGTCCTTCTCCGCACCACATTCCGAACCTATCAAGTAATTCATGATCTACTTTCGGAAGTGTTCTAAATGTGTCATTTCTTAAGTTTATGTGTTAAATACAAGTCCAATTTGCTTTTGAAAAATTTATTCCTCTTTTTAACGTTGTTTTTGTTATTGTTATGCTGGATTTAATTTCAATTGCACTTCTTGCATCATTTATCAGGCTACCGAATAGTTGAAATATTCCACATCCTCCAGTTGCAGTTAACGTATCAAAACCTATACTGTTGATGTTTGTCTTGAGATCCTTATTACTTTAACCTCTTCCACAGTCCCTTCCATTACACTGCGACTTCTAAATCAATTAGTCTATCAACCCGTTTATTCCTTGGCCGTTAGCCGAAGGTCGTATGCATATTTCACATTTCGAATTGTTTGTCCTTCTATTCTGAATTCTCCAAACCCTTTAAAAGGTTTCATGGTAAATTATTCGGTATATACGTCGAACACAATCGGTGACAAACATCATACTTTTCTAACTCCTCTTCCAATCTTGTTGACGTGCTTGGACTGCGAACAATAGCCCTTAAAATTTCATTCAGTATAGCTTCAGTGTTTGGTCTTTTAGCGATGCCTGTCAGTTTAGAAGTACAAACAGTCTTATTGAAAAATCTATTACCTATTATGTGTTGAGATTTTTATTAGTGGTTTTTTACCGGCTCAGTAAGGTATCCCCTTTCAACCGAAGCCGCAGATTTCAATTCGTAATACCAGAGCACATAATGAGCTTGCTTTCAACTTCATTTTCACAAATCCTCTGTTAGCGGTGTCAGTGGCACAGTTCTTGTGGCAGAATTTCAAACTTTAAACTCATTCTGTAACTGAATACGTTTAGTTTTCCTTTCTATGCTCTACATTCAGTGATTATGATTAGGCCCATATTAAAATCGTCTACATTTAATGTGTTTATGGTACATTTGGGGACGACAAAACATAATGCAAGATGGCCACTGGCAGGCAGTGCCACAACACGGGACAGGTTTAGGGTCGAGCGGAAAGTATGAGGAAGGCTACTGGAGGTTCATCCGGGCACTCAAGAGCTAAAATTCACGTCTCCAAGCAGCAAAATTGTAAAAAATAATAAGTTTATTGTACACAAGAATTTGCAATATACATGGATTTGATTAGTAACGGATTTCACAAGTAGATATAGTCAAACTGTGCTGTGTGCTCTGTAGGATTTCGGTCACTTTATAATAGTAAGAAGGAATTGGGCAGGGATTCCAAAAGCCACCATGGTCGAGAAAATTCCCTAAGTCATCCATGTACTCTTTTAACATAGTGTCAAATCTTTGGGCGATGTGCGTTACACAGTTTTGGCTCAGCACATTCATCCCTTATTTTGTCATACCGGGTGACCGAGGTGCTATCTTTGCTCACAGCAAGCCGAATGCTAATTTCATTTAACCTTCGCGGTGGTTCGAGCAGAAAGTACTTACATGAAAGTAATCCGTTCGGAGCGAAACTTACTGAGTGTTTGTCGTTCTTCCGGCACGTTACATAGAATTATGCATTACACAATAACACAAGCACAACATACCCTCCTTACGACTTACCTGCATTTAAAAGGTGTAAACGCAGAATGCGACAATCTTTCTTTCAGGAATTTTATCAGAAATCTTTGGTATACGAAAGGTAAACTACGTGGGTTCTGGTATATAGGCGTACTATGTCACTTTACTTTTACGATGCTACCAACTTCACGTGTTAAACTTTAGGTGACATAGCAATTGTGAAGGATATCACTAATATTCCACTAAGACGATTCTACTAAACTCTGCCTGTGGTTAAAACTTTCCACACATTTTGTTCTTCGCGCTGAATGGATAGGATTGCAGAGTTGAAAGGTGAGGTCAGTTACCACAGGCGTTTGGACTTCGGACATTCTTAAAATTTTCCGTCTTTTAAAGTGGAGGAAAATGACATCATAAAAACCGTAACTGATGTTTAGCCGTCCGTAGGATTTTGTCACATTGGTCAGCGATACGGATTACTGTATTGTTGTTAATGATTTCTTTGAAATCATTACACCTACACTTTTACGTGGACCCACGTAATAAATTTCGTAAAACCATATTTTGTTCTTTCTGTTTTCAATTTAAGGACGTCAGTTCGAAACGACAGAATTCTGTGATGGATGTGAACCATAAATATCATCATTTACATTTGTCTACTCGTTTTGTGTCGTATTGTGTTCGTTAGTAGCGGCATGCGTATTATCTTTTGAAGTTTCATTATCGTGACATATACGGAACGAACATATCAAATAGCCCATGTGCTTCACAAGTATCACCGCTGAATACAGGGTGTCCCACTCGCTACCGAACCCGGCATTTCTTTAATAATTTTACAACTAATGAGGATATTGCAACGAAATTTGAAGCGGACTACAGACACATTCGTCTTCATTTCTCACACAACGAACATACTCCTGTTCAAATTTCGTTGCAATATCTTCATTGGTGTTACAATTGTTAAAGAAATGCTGGGTTCGGTAGCGAGTGGGACACACTGTATTACTGTCAGATGTCCGTATTTTCAGGCAACCGGTATATCCTGCCGACTGACTTCACTTTTGACACTACAGTGTTTCCTACGCTCACAACATTAGAAATTCATTTCAAAGTCAACACATAATTAAAATGTCGATAAATTCTAGCCAATTCTGTTACACAGACCCATACATTACTTGCCCTTCCTTCGTCCCCAAAACAAAACCCCGCTGTTTCTGTTTTTTTTTGTACCCCTTAGAAATGACTCGGAATTGTACACTCTGATCTAGCAGTCTAGAGTAGGAGAATGGTGTATTTTAGTTCCTTTTTTCTTACAACCACACACATTTGTCTGGGTGTTGTAGACTGAGAACTGATCAGACGAATATCTGCAGTTGCATTTTTTTTTGTGGCGCTGCGGCCCAACGCGGGCCTTGGCCTCCTCATTCTTGAGGTTTCTAGATCACACACAACGACGCATCACAGTCGGTAGGACTCCTCTGCACGAGTGATCAGCTCGTCGCAGAGACCTCTACCTGACAACACACAACACTCACAACAGACAAGCATCCATGCCCCCGGTGGGATTCGAACCCACGATCTTAGCAGGCGAGCGGCCGCAGACCTACGCCTTAGACCGCGCGACCACTGGGACCGCTGCAGTTGTATTAATTTAATATATATGTATATATATATATATATATGTGTGTGTGTGTGTGTGTGTGTGTGTGTGTGTGTGTGTAAAGTGATACCGTTACAGGCTCGGTTTGGTCCAGAGGGTGGAGAGAGGTATAGCTCTACTCTTCCACGACCGCGGCACTAGAAGGGGGTGAGTGGTCAGCAGCACGCCCCGGCCGCACTTTACCCCCTGGAAAGACCCTGTACCCATTTTACAGGAGACTGGGTGGGCCCCAAGGCCGATCTCGACGGGCGGAAAATCTCGTCCGCACCGAGATTCGATCCTGGTCCGTCCAGCGCTTAGTCATTCGCTATACCGACTGAGCTACTCGACACACACACACACACACACACACACACATATATATATATATATATATATATATATTAATAACGTTCTCGTTTGTTGTGAGTAACTGCTCAGTTTAGTAACTGAACCACGACTTTCATTTATGCCGCCTGATAATTTCTTGAATTTCAAGCTAACCGCTCGGTTAATTCGTTCAGAACTACCTGCCAACTTGTGATGTTACGACAAATAGATGGTTTACTAGTTGGTTATTTTGGTCAGTCAGACATTGAAATTATTAATAATAAAATTATTATTGTTGCATCTAGTTGGCTGTTTATATTATTGTATCAATGATGCACGGTCACACTAACATCAGACCGATATTCACTAGTGTACATTGTACGTAGACTGTTCCAAGAAAATTAAAAGGCCATGAGAGAATTTGATTATGAACAGGGCCAACAATAACGTATTGGGAAGTGACTCAAGTCCCTTATAAACTTCGACACTAGATCTAGGAGATTGATTAGCGGCACGTCTCAACCGCTTTAGCCGTGCGAAGTTATTGCTGGCACCAATTGGGCAGGAGAGTGAGTGGACACAGGGATGGTCCTAACAGATTGGCGAAGACAAAAACTTGGCCATCCGGAGTTGGACATACTTTCGAATCTCAAGGCGTCCAGGCTGAAAAATAGTCAGTACTATTGACTGAGCTGCTAAGATCAAAGTACATGTTACGTCACAGCCTTATTTTTTAACAAAACAGTATAACTTTATAATTTTTAATGAAATCAGTGTTTCAGCTAATTAAAATATGTTTCTACATATTTATCAGTAAGGCGAATACAATAAATCATAAAATATGATTATATGCAGAAAACCTCACTGAAATATAAATTTAATTTCTTCTTCAGGCTGATTATGTTTCGTGACTTTTTCAGATAATATAATTATATTAAGGTCTTTTGAATGAAGTTCAGGAGTAAATTATTTGGTGGCTGTGAAAAGTCTGATTTAGTATAAACTTAATGTGCATGCTGATCAAAGCGGTAACGCTTCGTGCGTCTATCGGGCTTGCAGTGGCTCGAAACTGGGCCGAGATTTAGACTTTCCTGGTTGACGTTTTTCAGGGTTTTGCTCAATCCTCCAAGTTAATACTCGTACTGTGCTAGTACCTCAAATTAAATTATAAATTTATTTTTTAAACCATCTAATTCACAATTCCTCTATCTTCCCATGATGTGACAGTACAGATTCAGGTGATGGCAGAGTCATTAAGCCATATGCAAAATGCAGTCCAAGTGACATCAAGTTGGTCTCTCTTTATTCAACTATCAAGATGATGCACGGTCAAATAAACATAAGTTTCACGTTAATAATTATTTGTATACAACAATTCATAGACGAAAGATGCGTCATTAAACAGAAGATAAAATTTCGCTATAAATAGTATTCCACATTAGTCTTCCAAGTGTGATGTAAGAAGCAAGTCGATAGTTTACCTACACGTGATGATAAGAAATGTGACAGCGTAATTATCGAATATGTGAGAGTTCTTACGAAGAAGATCATTCCAGTAGAAAAATTAATAATTACCCCGACTAGGAACAATTATAAGGAAATTGTTTCCCTTTTTTCTGGAAATTTTTAACTTCCGTACATCCTACAGCTCCGATTCTAACTCTTGGTTAGAAATGTAAGATATTGGAATCTTCCCAATATGGGTAGACCACCTTGTAGATGTTCGTATGCTCCCTGGAGTAAGAAAAGAAGGGAGGAAAAAGAATTTGACGTTGATTTTTCTCTCTACATCACTAGATACGGTTTTTATGAAGGCTTTTTCCTCGCCGCCAGAATTCTCAGTACGAATTGCTAATGAAATGCAAATTTTAGTATATGTATATATATATATATATATATATATGTCATTATCATCGTCCCTCTGCGTATTGTGCTTCAGAAACTTTAATATACCTCAGATCTTCAGAAAATGTAAGAAGGTACTCTGGACTTACTAAAATATCATACGTTATCTGTACATATTAGGGGCACGCGTTGGCGCAGTTGTTTGAGACACTGCGCTATAAGCTGGAAGGTTGCGGGTTCGATTCCCGATAGTGTCATTGGAATGTTTCATTGACATAATCCTTCCGGGCCGCACTATGGCCCTGGGGTTGACTCAGCCTCTAATATAAATGAGTGCCAGGAATATTTCCTGGAGGTAAAGAAGGCCGGTGCGTAGGACTGACAAACTTACCACCTTCATGTGCCGATTGCCTCGAAATCTGGAAGTCTCATCCTCCTGGAATGAGATTACTTTACTTTTACCTTTACCTGTATGTACTGAATATACTTTGCTAGATAATACATGTTAAGGGGCAAGTCACTGCACAAGGGACAGTGACTGCTTGGTGCTGTAATTTTGTCCAGGATTACTCAAGAAGTTGAAGTATTATAAGAATGAAATGTGCAGATTTGTTAAAGGGGTAAGTGGTTCCGTTACAGGCCCGGTGTGGCCCAGAGGGTGTGTAGAGGTATAGCTTCCTCTTCCGTAACCGCGCACTAGAAGGGGGTGAGTGATCAGCAGGATGCTCCAGCCGCACTTTACCCCCGGGAAAGACCTGGTACGCATTTTACAGGAGGCTGGGTAGGACCCAGGGCCGGTCAGGAGGGCGGAAAATCTCCTTTCCACCGGGAATCGATCCCGGACCTTCCAGCCCCTAGTCAGTCGCTATAACGACTGAGCTACCCGGCCCATTGCAGACTTATTAAAGATAGAGTAAATGGAGAAAGAATATCTCTTAATCACCCTCCTTTGTGCACAGATCTACACGTTCGTGCAGTAAACTGAGGCTGAACTTCAAAATGCAGTTTTAAATTCTTAAACTTCAGAGAGTTAAATCACAAAGTTTATTAACTTAACAAAAATAATGATCTGAAATAAAACTTCCTGTTTCTCACTAAAAAATTCGCTCAAGGACCTGGGCAGAAAATTTTGTATTTTGTACGTCTCAAGGCTTAGTATTTGTTACGAAGTTGACCCTGTAAGAAGCACATTGTATTAATTTTAAGAGACGAGAGAAATGCCACAGAAGGATATGCTTAGTTAAAGGAAACTAGCACATTCCACTTAAAATTATTCTGTATCAATTGTTAGCAGTATTTGCAGAAACGTTTGATGAAGTACTTAGTTACGCTTAGATCTGTGTAACTTTACTACTTTGTTTCAGCTATTTCCTACAGAATGTCGAATAATGAATGATGAATTGTAGGTAGACCTACTTGCAAAAAGCTATAGTAAGGCGAGGGTAAAGGTCTCATATAAGTGGGTGCTCCCTTGTGCTGGATTTGTTGTACCTTTCTTCGGTAAAATTTCAGTTTTCATTTCGTGCTCAAACCATCTTTGGCGCCGTCTATTAGATCATAACTGCAGGCATAATAAAATAATTCTTGTAGTTTTCCTTCTTGATTTCTTTGTCCTCCTTCCAATAAAAAAAAAGCGGTATATTTTGTTTAAAGAATTTGTCCAACCTCAAGAGAGTTCACTCAAAGTTCCGTTCCTTCCGTTTTCAGATAGACCATTTTCCCTTCAGTCGTTCAATGATGGACATTTCTTCTAAAAGCTGTCCATTTCATTTCCAAGTACCCCTCCTATACAGGGTGTTTCACGACTTTAGGGCATAACTGCAGGAGGTGATTTCCTAGGCCTTTGTGATCAAAAAAGTTCATATAAACATGTGTCCGATTTTGGACGGTTACGGAGTTATGACCGT
>Ga0136643_10017687_pt1 | contig 10735 bp, 12 predicted proteins | sample TergutLab28metaG_FD_96883 | JGI IMG/M metagenome (GOLD analysis project Ga0136643, IMG submission 96883) | Labiotermes labralis P1 segment gut microbial communities from Petit-Saut dam, French Guiana - Lab288 P1 (version 3) (version 3) | ecosystem: Host-associated > Arthropoda: Insects >... | reverse complement strand
GCATTGCCCTGATTATGCTGTAGAAAAAGTGTTGACAAAAGCGTGGTGGATTATTCCATTTACACTTAGAGAAATTCACTCCCATTTTTCAGCTTTTTTAATGGTTATGACCGTGTTAATGTTCAGTGGACTTACTGTAACAGCGGGTACATATGAGCCAGAACCACCCACATCTTACCCCTTGTGTTGTGCAGAGGGTTCGTTGGAGTATCTGGATGTGTATGAGGAAGGCGAAGTGTACATTCAGCCACTTGCTACAGATTGTGGTTGTGGTAGCTGGGGTAGATGTTGTGGTACTGCTTCTTGTTGGATGTGCCCACCACCGGGATGTAGATGTGGTTGGCTTTGTCACGGGTGGTTAAATCTCACCAATCCATGTGCTCCTGGCAGGATTTGTGTTTGCTGATAGTATCATTGAGTTTCTTTGGAATAGCAATGCATAATTCATGAAAGGGTGGCTATATTTGTTAAAAAATTCTTTTAGATGGTCTTTATCATGTTTACTTGTGATTACGCTCTTGGTTAGTGTATACGTTTCTTTAACGCACGCAACGTATACGAACTCAATGGAGCAACAGGGGATTGATTTACAAAGCCTCAATTTCCAATGGGGCTTCATTGAAAGTATCTACAACACAAGTGATTTTGATGAGTTCTTTGAAGCATTCTTAGAACATTCTCTTGGGGTTTTTACGACGACACAAGAAGAAGATACCCCCTTTAGTTGAGTCGATTGTTATAGAGGAGGGGCACATTGCTCTTTTATCAATAAGACAATTTCCTCGATACGATATGACTCCGGGAGTATTCGATGATGATATACATCGAATAGCTGCCTTTATCCAACAAGTGCAAAATTTTGAGCATCTTATAATTGATTTAAGAGGTAATCCCGGTGGAGACCAGAGATACTTTTTAAATCACATCGTAAGACCACTAATTAATTACCCAAAAACTGCCGATATTTTTTACTTCACTCCCCACGGTGAATACGCCAGAAGATTTACTGGTGAGCCAGAAGGGTTTATTACTGCTAACAATGGCGGCCGTAGGTCTTTGGCAACTGATTTTTTGGTAGATAGAAGCATTAGAGGCACAAGTGATATTTTAGATGAAAATTATATGCCAGAAATTCAAATCGAGGATTTTGAACGCTTGCCTTATGGTTTTCAAGGTCGTATTCAAGTTTCTCCTCAATCAGATTCTGGTTTTGACGGAAGCATTTGGTTATTGACTGATGGGCACATGTTCTCTGGGGCACAACTGGCTGCGTGGTTTTCTAAAGAAACTGGCTTTGCAACCCTTGTCGGGGAGATTACGGGCGGACACTATGGGGGTGCGCTTGTAGGAGTTTCTTTGCCAAACACAGGGATACCCTTTGTATTTGATATGTTTTATGCAACTGATAGCCGTGGTCGTCCTCTTGAGGCGGGTACTATACCACACCATTTTAATTTTCCAAACATGGATGCTTTGGAAACTGTACTTGTCTTAATTTCGGAGTTGATACCATAAAAGGAGGGGTTAAATATGCACAAAAGAGCAATTTTTAAAATGTTTTTAGCTACTATCCTACTACTTGCTTTAGTGGGATGCAATGCTGATTATACAACAGAAACTGGCCTAAGTATGCCCGAAAACCAAATTACCGAGACCGTTACATTTATGCCTATTGTTGTAAATGAAATGCCCATGGAAGTTATGTTTGTTAGGGCTTCTGATGGCACTATTCGTGTGGCTCTAAACACTTGTGAAAACTGCCATGCGTCTGGCAGGGGCTATTACGTACAGGATGGAGATGTAGTTATTTGTCAGCATTGTAATATGAGTTTTGACATTGACTATATTGGCCTTAACTCAGGTGGATGTCAGCCAATTCCGGTTGAATATTCTTTTGAGGGGAGTTACGTCATTATAACTCATGATACGCTTTCGGAAAACTACCATTGGTTTGCGAATTTTAGAAATTAGCATTATGAATATCACGCACCATACTCTACACCTTTTCTCTAAACCCTCTTCTCTGGTATAATCTTGCTTCAGATGCAATTTATCAAGGGTTTTAAATAACGCTAAATATGGATTTGTAATTTAAAACATCAATTCAAAACAAACAAAACAAACAACCCAACTTATTTAAGTTGGGTTGTTTGTTTACGGTCTAGTCTGGCAAATCAACCAGCCCAAAATTTAGCTGGTTAGCTTTGCAGCCTAAAGCATAAATGGATTTTCTCTAAGCCAAAATTGGACTTAGAGAAAATTGCGCACTATCCAGGCTTGGATAGTCGTTTACATCAATAGTACCGCTCCTAAGATGAAAAAGGGTTTTAATAGTTGTTCTTGTATTGACACATCTCAAATTTAAGAGTTGTGCTTGGACTGCCCAAAATAGGCAGCCCACTTAACACGCCCATTTTTAGGCTGGTTGATTTTTAGGTTTGCGCCTTGAAAAATGCAGAATAAACGATTTAAACCCTCTGCGAAGATTCCAGCCAAAAGCTGCGCTCAAAGTTGAGCCGCCCGCCCTGAAAAGTCACTCGAAAATACGTACCGACTCATTCAGTCCAACTTTGGGCTGAATATCAGGGTTGGTAATTGCCAAAAATTATATTGCATTACCTATAAAATAGGTATATAATAATAGCAAGGGTGAGATAATGAAAAGAGAATTTATTTACTTTAAGACTTTTGATAGAAGTTGGAATGAGATGGGGCTGACAGATACCGAACTTGCCGAATTAGAAAAAACCATAATGGAAAATCCGTATATTGGCGCAGTAATACAAGGAACAGGCGGAGTCAGAAAAATGCGCTTTGCTTTACCCGACAACAAAGGTAAAAGCGGGGGAGTTAGGGTTCTTTATGTTGACTATCTATCATACGAGAAAACTATATTATTAAATGCTTATGCCAAGGGCGTAAAAGACAACATAACGGACAGCGAGAAAAACCAGTTAAAGAAAATCGTTGATGAAATTTCAAAGGAGTTGAGAAAATGAGAAATGTATATCAAGAAATCATTGACGAAGGTAAGGAAATATTAGAAAACGGCATGGGGAACTTGCGGCGCAGCATACGAACATATGCACCGGTTTCACCTTTAAAAGAATACAAACCACATGAAATAAAAGCTATTAGAGAGAAAAACAATTATTCGCAATCATACTTTGGAGAATTTTTGGGCGTTTCGTTAAAAACCGTACAAGCATGGGAGGCCGGAACTAATAAGCCAACCGGAACAGCTCTAAGAATATTTCAGATATTAGAACAAGACCCTCATGCGCTAGATGGGTATATACTTGCAGAAGCGTAGGTGATATAATCAGCAAAGTGTTTGACATTTACGCACCGCAATATTTACAAGAAGGGTTTGGTCTTTTGGTTTTCAGCCCTCGGCAGAGCGCAGGACTTACGGATGTAAGTCATACTATGTTATGACTCGACTTGCAAATCGCTTCTGCTCCTGCTATAATGAGGTGTGTGGGAGTGATTTTTTCTTGCCATTTTGTTTGTGTAGGTGTGATAAATTATTTTTCCGGAGGTGTTCCCTTGGCATATCAAATTATCAGAGTAGCAGGCTATAGCTAACGACAACCAAAAGCATAAGCCAACCCATCCCAAAAACTATCAAACTTCTCTAAATGCAGTCTGAGCCAATTCTTGATATTCGCCCAGTATTTTTCGATTTTGTTTAGGTCTGGCGAATATTTCGGCAAGAAGATGATGGTTAGTCCATGTTCTTCGGCTATATCAAGGATTGTGTCTTTAGGATGATGAGTTGCGTTATCGATGAATAATACCGATTTTTTTGGATTTTTGAGGGCAGGAATGAATACTGTTTCTAGCCAACCCGTAAACAAATCGCCATTCATATATCCTTTGAACATGAAGCCTGCTAAAAAGTCATTGTTTCGGTCGATAGCACCAGCTACACTCACCCTGCCGTGACGAGTGCCCGGGATTTCACCATATACACGCTTACCACTTTTAGAATATCCATGCGTGCGAGAATAATGCTCTTCAAAGCCTGATTCATCTGCGTAAAAGATTTCGATGTCATCAGGAAGATTGTTTAGCTCTTCGATAAATTCGACTCTTGCTGACTCGTCTCGTTCTGCGTAATAAGTTGTCTTTTTTTACGCGTGATTCCGAGTTTATCTTTTGCATAACGAATCACACGCTCGCTGCAATTAAAATGAACCCCTGCTTCAATGTGAGTTGCAAAAGGGAAGTCTTCACAATATTTGCGAAGTGCATCAAGGTCTATACCAGGACTTCTATCAAGAGGTCTTTTATCAAGCGAACCTGTCTCTTCCTCAAGCTTCTCCCAACGCTTGAGGGTATGCGTACCAAGTCCGAACATCTCGTTGACTTCTTCTCTGGGCTTACCTTTGCGTAGAGCTTCCAAAGCTCTCTGTCTGAAAATTAGAGGATATGCCATGTGTTGTATTATAATGGATTTTTCTACTATTGTCAATGTCGTTGGCTATACAAAAACGCCGCAAAGGGGCAAAGAGGTTTTGGTGGTATTCAGATACATGACCAAAGAGAAAAAGGTGTCAGTCATACCAATGAGGATATAGATTGGGATAGGGTGCATCTTAATTATGATTTACATAATGGTGATAATAAAATTAATTTTGCAGATAAAATAAATGAGCGCATTGCCTCTTTGGATTTAAAAAAGGCGTTAAGAAAAGATGCTAATGTTATGGCACAGATTTTTATTTCAGCAAGCCCGGAATGGTTTAGGGTGTTAGACGAAAATAACAAAGATGAAGATGGTAAAAGCAAAGTTTTGTATGAGATAGACCCAGAAATCCAAAGAAAATATTTTAGGGATGCGTATAAGTGGGTTTGTGAAAGATACGGAGCAGAAAATATTATTTCAGCTATGGTTCATCTGGATGAAGCCACTCCACACATGCACATTAATCTCGTGCCGGTCGTAAACGGTAAGGTTTGTTACGCTGACCTCTTCACAGAAAAACCACAAAAAAGCCGGGGGAGAAATGGTGGTCAGCTGACTGCCTTACATGATGATTTTCATAAACACAACCAGAGCTGCGGCTATGATTTGGAGCGTGGAGAGTTACAAAGTGTCATGGGTAAGAAGGAGCATTTGTCTGTTTTGGATTTTAAAAAACAAGAGAGGGAAAAAGAGGTTGAAGAACTGAAAGCCACAAAGGAACAGGTTGCCAAAAGTGTGTCTGAGTTGCAAAACACGGCAGCAAAACTCCAAAATGATATAAATGATCTCGAAACAGAGAGAGGACAGATGGAAGGTCTTAAAATTGATTTACAAGAACAAATAAAAACAGAGCGAAAAAAATTGCAGGGAGTTGAAGGAAAAATAAAGACAAAGCAAGGAGTTGAAAAAATAATCGCCAACGCTGGCAAAACTTTGGGTGGTTACAGGACATTAACCCAAGAAAATCTCAACGACCTAAAACGGACGGCACTTGCATCAACAAGGATAGAAACTGAAGAAGCATTAAAAATGGCCAACTCCGAAGCAGAAGAATTAAAAAAATCAAATGAGAGTTTGCAGAAAGCTATCAAGAATAAAAATGCAGAAATAAGAGAACTTGAAAAGAAAATTCCAAAACCTTTAACTTTCGAACAGCAAAAAGAAGAAACTCAAATGGACGCATTCAGAAAATTATCCGAAAAGGAACGTATGGAAATTTTGAACTCAATTTGGAAGAAAAACAAGCAAAAAAATATTGGATGGTCAGAGCCGAGTTTATGATAGTTTTCAACTTGATTCCAAGCTGTGATAATGTTTATTTTTAAACAAATTCTAGGTTTGGTTTCAACCACTTTCAACCACTTTCAATCTTTCATTGAAACAGGTTGAAAGTGGTTGAAAGTGGTTGAAAGCCAGATTGAAACTTATGTAGTTTTTTACTTTAAATATAGGATTTATAAGAAAATTATACAAGTTGAAAAAGTTGAAAGTGAGGTTGAAAGGATTGAAAACAATACGAGAGGTTGCAGAGAGTATTGGAGTCAGCAAAACAAGCGTTTACAATCTGATTCAACGCCACAAAATAAAGACCTCAAAGCAAAACGGAATAACATGCGTGGATGAGGTCGGGGAAAAACTTATTGCTGGTTATTATTCAACCGAACGACAGGAAACCGTAAATGATATAGCATCCGAAGGGCAGAAGAATGATAATTCTCAGTCTAATTTTCAAGATAGTCAACTTGAGGGTTATAGACATTTCATCAAAACTTTAGAGGGGGAACTCAAAGAAAAAAACGAAACCATCAAAGGTCTAATACAAGCATTAACCGCTGAAAAAATCAACGAATCACGTCGTTTGTCAATACAAGAAAACCAACAAAGTCAAAACGATGCATTTGAACCATCTCAAAAGAGTGGAATCTTTAGAAAGTTTTTTAGAAAAAAATGAATCCAGATCAAGTTTTCGAGTAGTTTCATTTTCTATTTGCCTTTTTAGGAATATTATGCTAAAATCCAAATAACAACAAAAAAAGATGATGCGCCACCGACCAAAGTGATATCATCTCCTTTTGTACAAAACCAACACCCCTTGACACCTCTTAGGTTTCCCAAGGTCGTTCTGCCTATGGCAGAAGTTTAGTTGATTGATTTCTTAAGTTACAACAATTTTAACACGACACAGTCACTATGTCAACATCCAAATGATGAGAATAAATGGAGGACAACACATGAATAACAGAGCAAGGTACACGATGGATGAGGTGCAGCGTAATTCATTCTATCAATTACCAAAGTTTCTTTTTAGTGAAGAATTTAAGAGTCTTGGTAATGATGCAAGGGTTCTTTATTCCCTACTTCGCGACAGGCATCAGTTAAGTATAAAAAACCAATGGTTGAATGAAAAGGGTGAGGTATACCTAATTTTTTCTCGTGAAAACATGTGTGAAATGTTGCAATTATCAAAACCAACCATCATCAAAGCAATGAATGACCTCAAAAAACATAATCTTATCCAAGAAGAACGGCTAGGACAAGGCAAGGCAAATCGAATATATCTATTGGCAGTATGTGTAACCGATACACATCAAAGTATGCCCGAAAATCCTGATACTATCGAGAAGTCAAAATTCTTTACTTCAAGAAATAAAGAATTTTTACCTCAAGAAGTTAAGAATTTTTACCCTAATAAGACTGATATAAATGATATTGATAGGAGTCAAAGTCAAAGTCATGACATGACATCGACCATTGACACAGACTTCTTGACACAAGACAACACCACAAGAGCAAAAAAAGGCTCTTCCTTAAACCCTCAACCATCACGTAAAGAGAGAAAGGGAGAAGCCAAAACACAAGATGATTATATCAAATACAAATCAGTTTTGCAAGAAAACATTTCATATAATCAATTCTCAAAATGGGATAAGGAGCTCGTGGATGAGCTTGTGGATTGTGTCATTGACGTTATTTGCACCAAAGGAGAAACGGTAAGGGTAAATGGTGAAGAAAAAAATAGAGACATGGTCATAAGTCAGTATTTGAAATTGAATATGCATGATATAGAGCATGTATTAGACCGTTATAAAAATCAAAGACACAAAATAACCCACGTACATAATTACTTAAAGACCATGCTGTATACTGTTAAGCAAGAGAATGGCCATCACTATGCAAATGCTGTACGAGTAGATGGGTTGGTAAAATGAGAGAGTTATTGTTCGGATTTTAAATTTTAGCAAGGAGGGGTGGTACGGTGGCAGAATATGTCGTTGGAGAAATGATTAGACGATTACGTACACAAAAAGGAATAACCCAAGAAGAGTTGGCACGCTCTCTTTTGGAAAGAGGGCATCTTTCGAAAATCGAAAGAGGTCAAACTATTCCGAATAAAAAAACTCTGGAAATGCTGTTTGAAAGATTAGGGCATAATCCAGCGGTATTCGTGGATTTTATGGTAGACGAAGAAACGGCGAAAATTCAATCCATAATGAATGAGCTTGATAGTTTTTTAAAAAGGAAGAAAATACAAGAAGTTGATTTATTAATAGCACAACTAGAAAATGAAAAAAATTTTGAAAGTAATAAATTTTATACACAGTACCTTCTATCTGCCAAGGCGGGAAGTTTAAAAAAAGCCATCGACCTCATGGCGCAACTAAAGAAAAATTTTGATAATCGCTATATGGATAATATATCAAAAGGAATGCATTATCCGATGGTCATTTATAATCTCACGAAATACTTAGGTATGGCAGGGATGTACGAGGAGTCGATAGATTTATGCGACATTGGAAAAAAGGTGTGTTTGGATATCAATGCGTTGCGAATGTTACCCTTGATAACGCTAAATAAAGCGTGTTGTTTATACGAAATCGGCGATAAAGAGTCTTGTGAAAAGCTACTAAGACAATCGTATTATGCTAGTGAGATGTATGAAAGGTATGACACCAAGGATATAATAAAAAACTATGCCAAAGACAAGCTTGGTATAGTTTTTAGGTAAGTCCATATGAAACTTTATCGGAGATTAAGTTAGGTTTCGGGGTTTTATTTCCCCTGGTGCGATAAAGTGTGGCGGCAATGGATTATCACCACAGGTACAAACAGATGGGTTTTCACATTCAACTATCTCTGCAAAGACGGTCGTGTAATTTGCGAAGGATAGTGTTAATGTAAATACCAGCAATAATCCTAAAACTTTGGTTTTAATTCTGCTCATCATCATACCTCCCTTGATATATGTGATTGACATTCCGTTGGTTAACATTATACACAAGACATATTATGGTGTCATGTGTCAAGTTATGACCGAATTATGTCGAATTTCGGTCATAACTTGACACATGACGTTAATCTTGGATTTTGTTATAATAGAAATGGCTTATCTGTTACTAAGTATTTAAAATAAAAAATAGGGAGGTATTTTTAGTGAAAAAACGTATTTTTTCGAGGCTGTATTTTCTCCCGTGTAAATGGTAATAATCTCCATAAATAAAAATATGGAGGTTGTCAAATGAAAACATCAAAAAACATTCACACAGAACAAGAAATGGAGTTGGTGAAGCTGCTAATGGCAGACTGCCAAAGTACGGGAGACATACAAGAGAAATTGAAGAGATTGTTCGCTGGAACGATAGAGCAGATGCTTGATGCTGAAATGGATGAACATCTAGGACACGACAAAAACAGCATCTTGGGAAATAATAGCGGAAACTCTCGCAATGGGTATAATCGTAAGACTGTTATTAGCGATTATGGCGAAGCCGAAGTTATGGTACCAAGAGACAGAAATGGAGAATTTGAGCCGCAGGTTCTTGCCAAACGTCAAGTCCGTACTGATGAAATCGAACAAAAGATTGTTGCCATGTATGCCAAGGGGATGAGTACAAGGGACATAGAGGATTCAGTACGAGAAATATATGGTGCAGATGTGTCACCTGCACTTGTTTCTAAAATAACCGACAAGATATTGCCAGAGGTAAATGAATGGCAAAATCGCCCCCTTGAAAACATCTACCCTATAGTCTATTTCGATGGCATTTTCATCAAAAGTCGTAAGGATAATCAGATAATTAACAAATGTGTTTACACAGTACTCGGCATAGATATGGACGGACAAAAGGATATTCTAGGTACCTGGATAAGCGAAAATGAGTCTGCAAGTTTTTGGGCAGGAGTTTGCTCAGACCTGAAAAAACGGGGCGTTGCAGACATTTTTGTGGCTTGCCATGATAACCTCAAAGGTCTATCTGATGCCATAGCCACCACATTTCCAAAAACTAAGAGCCAGCTTTGTATAGTCCACCAAATCCGCAACTCTGTTAAGTTTGTACCCCACAAAGACCGTAAAGTCATATGTGCTGACCTAAAGAAAATCTATGGGGCTGTCAACCTCGATGATGCCGAGTATGCCCTTGAGGAGTTTAGGGAAAAATGGAATAAGAAGTATTCTGCCATCCTTAGAAGCTGGGATGCTAACTGGTCGGAGCTTACAACCTTTTTCCAATACCCACAAGAAATACGCCATCTCATCTACACCACAAACGCCATAGAAGCATACCATCGCCAACTGCGCAAGTTCACAAAAACCAAAACTATCTTTCCTACAGATGATTCTATACGTAAAGTTGTATACCTATCCGTTCGGGAAATAACTAAAAAATGGACACAGCCTGCCAGAAGCTGGACTATGGTCTACGGACAGATTATGATATATTTCGAGGATAGGTTTGCAGCCTAAAGGCCGCTATGAGTTTATCCCCTTGGGCTTACTGGTAAATGAAAAAGCGGCAAACCTGTATGTCTGCCGCCTTACCATATAAGCCACAACAAGGGTCGGGTTGCACTCCTGCATTGCCCTGATTATGCTGTAGAAAAAGTGTTGACAAAAGCGTGGTGGATTATTCCATTTACACTTAGAGAAATTCACTCCCGACCATAATACTAACGAGCCAATAGCCTATGTCTTCGGCACAAAAGAACATACCTATATTGACCATCTGCGAGATATGTTGGGTGTTTACTGCACCATTGGCACTTTCTAGACAGACGGCAATCCTGCATACCTAAACATTACCGAAAGTGATGTCGTTCAAGGTAAGGAAAATACACAGAAAATTGAAGGTCGTCATACAGGGCTACGCACTTGGTGCAGTCGGCTAGTCAGAAAAGGTATTCGATTTTCAAAGACACTTAAAATGCACAAGGTTGCGGTTGGGTTGGTTATCAATTATTGGTATTTTGGTAATAGATTTTGGTGAT
>Ga0136643_10017685_pt1 | contig 10736 bp, 6 predicted proteins | sample TergutLab28metaG_FD_96883 | JGI IMG/M metagenome (GOLD analysis project Ga0136643, IMG submission 96883) | Labiotermes labralis P1 segment gut microbial communities from Petit-Saut dam, French Guiana - Lab288 P1 (version 3) (version 3) | ecosystem: Host-associated > Arthropoda: Insects >... | reverse complement strand
CTTCCCAACTACCTGCACCTTTCGAGCCCAACCCCACCCTTCTACGGCCTCCCCTCCCTTCACAATGCCCTACTGAAAGTACGGAGGTTATTTTGCCCCACCCTGTAGTATCGGTGAATGTTAACCCTTCAAAACTGGCCTCTGTACAATGCACAGGTGTTAATTACCAACAAGTTACCACCTGTCAAGCAATATACTGTGTGAATGCATTTTAGGGTAAATTAAATTTAAAACTCTTCTACCCTTGGCAATAGGAATTTAAACCCCCATGTCAGTGAATGGTTAATTGAGTTGTGTAGTTGGACTATGTGGAACACATTGGTCCTGGATACACAAACACTGAAATATTACAATGTGACGCTTAGTCACAGACATGATACTCAGTTTGCAACTGAATTACATAAGTGTGCGTGTCTGTGTGTGTGTGTGTGTGGGGGGGGGGAGCACATGCATATATGCATGAGCACCCCAAATTCATAACCCTTGACTCTTTCCCCTTAAATAATGTAACAGTAACTTTCCACAAAACTAGACTTTACAACACAACTGAACTGTCAATAACATGGTACAGAACCAGATCCACCTTTCCTTCTTCACAGCCTGTTTCTTAAAGATCCATGCTAGCATTTCCTTCCATCTCTCTTGTGATCTTGCAGATGACCACTTTCAAAGCAGGATTTTTTCACCAAAATTCTATGTGCTAGTATTCTGGACTCACCAGTACCTTGCAGCCATTCACCAATCACAGAATGGCTGCTGGCAATTAAAATAAACTTGTATTATTCCAAGCCATATGGCACTAACATAACTCTGTATGTATACCTCACACTCTGATAAAGACCTGCTTGTCCACTCACTGCAAGATCCTAGACTACATTGCCATTACAATAATAAATGACCTTATAAATTACAAAGTTTCTTATTATTAAATATCCTAATTTAGCCTTTAAGCTCTAAATGACTCTGCTGGTTTAAATTTTAGCACATGGTTCAAGAGAAACATGTGTATTATTTGAACAGAAACAGGCAAAATTATGAAATAAACGGCATTTTGTGGAAAATAAAACAAATTATATAGCACACCTTAAAAATGCAGTAAATTACCTTGAGCCTAAATATATAAAATGAATTTCTATGGCGTGTCTCTTTAGTGCACTGAAATATGTCAACATACGTCATTTAAAGGTTAACCCCATCACTGTAGAACCATTTTCTTAGAACTTTGTTTTCAGCACTTGTACATTATACTCGTCTGTTAAAGTGAAAGACAACATTTTGACAGCTCACAGAATGAATGAAAAAATTAAAAGTAAAAATGGACTGCAATGCCATAAACATAAAACAAACTCACAAACCTACAAGATCCAGCTGACTGTCTGTCAGACTGATGCAAAGAAAACTTTGCCCATAATAACGTCCTGATTGAGGATAGCTATAATATGATTTATTGCGAGAACTGTTGGTCGGTGGTGGGGGGAATTTTGGAACACTGTGCACCAACCAGAGGCCTCCATCAGTCTCAGACATAACCACACCTTTAGTGTGGCCCAGCGCAGAGCTGTATGTCTTATTTGGTGCCTGATCATTATACAGTACCCACAGTAATGAATTTTTCTGGAACAAACAGTCAGATTGGTTAGAACAATGTTAATTTTCTGACAGTGTATCAACTACTGAGGTAACACATGGCAACAAATGTAATGTGCAAATTATGGAAACACACAATGATCAAAAATACCTTAAATGCACGTGATGATTTGTACAGGGGTTCAAGAGTACGGCCAGGTATTGACCTAGTGTCATTAATGGAAAAATTAGATACGACCCATCCTCTGGATACAGAGCCAGATGTGATATATGCATAGCCGAGTCCTTTTCGGATCAGGCTATTGCTGCTGGTCTTGATGACTGGCAGTTTATACAGCACATACCTGAAATTATGAGACATACATATTAAATAAATGCAAGTTCCAGACACTACGTGTATAAGGTGCAAGTAAGACTTTACCACACTAATAAATAGACATGCCCATATCAGAACAAGCAAAAAGCCTGTTGAAATTTTGGCTGAAAGTCGTTAAAAGAACACTTAATGTAAATATACACAACTTCAATAGGCTAAGAAGGTCTGCAGAGACCGCTACTTGAGCACTCAGACATCAAACCTCACTTAATAACAATACGCTACAAACCAGTGAAGACCAACCTGGGGGCTGTGCAAGTTTTCACCAAACATACTTGATTTGTGCTGTGCCATCAGAAAGGAGGACAGTTTTTTGAGTCTGGTAAACTTTTCATGCATGGTCAAGTTTAGTAAACAATATTTAAGCTGTAAGGGAGCATGTTCTAATAATACTGATTACAAGTGTATTTCAGTTATAATTCTGCAGAATGGAATTTTGTGTATTTCTTAAAAAAGTCACTGTCAAAAAAGAAAACAAGCTTCTGATTTGATTCACTGACGTTCTTACAGTCTTAAAAAAAGTGTCATTCCTGAAATTAAATTATAATTAATTACTCAGTTTTTATTTCAATAACATTAATAATTAATTAATACAGCTAGTAATTTTAGACCCTTACTTGCTTATTATAAAGTAGATTTTCATTCAAAAAAATAAAACTTTTAGTGTTAATAATTGGTTTGTGGCCTTCCCAGAGTTTGGAAATTTTTCAAATGGTGTTTGTGTAATAAAAGGTTGCTCTTATACTGCTCTAAATGCTGCTACCATCTCGACACTGACTTAGGCACACCTACAACTGCTTCCATCTTCTGCTGCTATTAGCAGCTACATATTAACATAAATTCTTATGAAATAGTGACATAACAGGAAGCCCCAGCATGGTGACTGCTTTGTGTGCCACACAATTTAACATTTAAAAACTCTGCATTTCACCAGTACAGTGTACTTATGGTTTTCATATAATTCTCCAAATAAACAGACCTTTCCATAAACAGCACGGAACTAAATTTCTATATTAAGAGAACCGACCACACACATCACTTTTCATTCAAACCCTCTCGCATGTCGGCAGGTGTAAAATGCTTGCCAATCGTCCAGTCTGCTGTAAGTCAGAATCCATGCGTTTTACTTCAGCATACTGCAGTTTAAAGTACATTTTTAACCAAAACATTTAAAGAAGGTACTGGAGATGTTACATCTGAAAGACACGTTGTTCATTGCACGTTAAATTAGGTAAGTTAAGCGAGATTATGGAAAGTAACTAGCTAAGTTGTCAAATTACATTTTTTTAATTAAATTCACGCTGCGGAGGGTTAAATATAAGGACGATATACACAGAAGTCACTTCATTACTCTGACACAGTACTGCTGCAATGTGAGCAAACACCACTGCATAGCACCAAAGAACTACAAGTCCCTGATACCCAACACATTACAATACACCTTATACTACAAAATTTTCTCTGTTTAAAAAACACTATTGCTGTAAATTATTTTATTGTGAACGCTGCAAGAAAGATGTTAACTAACTGCCAATACTGTATTCTTTGGCTGTAACAATGTTCCTACAAAAGCAGAAGACATGAAATTCACACACACAGCAACACTTCCAGTTGCTTTGCTGAGTTATTTGCCATGTTAGTACCCTCCATATCAACAACAGACTGGGAAGTTGATCGTGATCAATTGTTCTATTGAGATCAACCGTTTCTTCTTCCTCTGTTCTCATCTCACAGTGAACATGGTGTGTCTTCATTATAAATACTACCAGCATAAATATATGCAGGTCTTCATGTAAAGTGTCTGTTATTTTTATCCGTCAACAAATTTTATTAAAAATCCCAAAGATTAAATTTCATGAAATTGGATTTATGATGTTAAAAATAACTTTTCAGAGTATAAAATTCTTCCAATAACAGAATGACAGTCTCATTCCATACAGCCTGAAAGCAACTGAACCCGCCTAATGAAAGACAGGGCTTGACTGTGGTCACAGTGATCTGCGCAGTGGTGGGTGGTGGGGTGGGGGCTTGGGACGTTATGGCAGCCACGTGGACTCATCATAATTCGTCGGAACCGGTCGCGGTAGGCAGGTACAATGGCACTGAATGGGTCATCCCGATAGATCGGAACCCCGAACATCAAGGTTGGAGACTCGAATGTGTCAGAAGGTGAGAAGCCTCTCCCTTCCTCTCTGCCCCACGTCAAATTCATGTACCACGAATCACACACAGAATGACCGAGTCTTGAACTCAGCACGTTATACCCCATTTTATCTTACAACCGTCACTTATCACTTCCGCCGTTGCCCCACGTGCGTGTGGGCGGTCGGTTGAGTGGCCTACGTTATTACAACAAACAGCGAATATGAAATGAAAAATGATAGTTGTCAGATAAAATAATGACCCTACATTTCCATTGTGAGATCCTGTAGGACTGTGGGTCGACACCGACGTTTCGGAGGATCGTGTTGCACCTATCTTAGGGAAATGGAATTACGTCCAAGTACAATTCAGCTTGTAACACCCCAAAGTACTAACATGTTATCAATCAACACCTGCCGTGAAGGCTTTCAAACCCTAGACAGACACGTACAGTACATGATGCTTTGTCGGCCATGTCTACGAAATAAACGCACACACAAGCCGGTGGACTGTTATTGACCATAAAATAAACTGTCACTGCACGAATTTTCAAGAAATGCACCATCACTCAATAAATTTTCGTGGTCAAATTTTGTACCGAGTCGTTTCCAAATCGCAATACTTAATTGAATGGCGTAAATCATTTTACATCCGTATTCTCCACACCTAGTTCCGATTTGGGTGGTACTTGCTGTAGCACGCCTGCACGTGATGTCTTCAGCATTTGTACGTTCCAAAATCGGCACAGGTAAGGCCGCATTTGTGTGCTGCAAGTACAGCAGATCATGCAGTGCGTCAGAGAAGGCCTTCCTAAGAATCACACAACACACAACCAAGTCTGTATGGCAAAATGTATAGTTCTTAGCACCGCAGTGTACGTACGTACGTATGTATGTATGTATGTACGTACGTATGTATGTATGTATTTTGTATGTACGTGTGTATGTACGTATGTATGTAACTACTGCTTGACTCAAGCGGTTTAATTTTAACCTAAAACCCGTTAAAGCCGAGCTGCCTACTACCGGTTCGGCACTGATAATCAGGTCTGCCTCTCTCTTTGCCATGCATTTCCCGAGTTGCTAAGCCTTGCGCAGTCGTTTACACGTACATTTAAGTGTAATTTATGACAACAGCAACTGACGCACACACTTACCAGTCCACTGTATTGTTATTTTCATCCCTGCACTGTGGCAGACCCTGTGTAATGCCCACTACAGTCACAGTCACCAACAATAACAGTGCAGCCATCTCAGCCAGTCTGGAGACTCTTGTATCTCGGCACGAACGAACAGCGTGCAGAGTTCACATCCATCTGATTGGTAGATACATCACACCACTTCCCTTCACTTCCCGTGGTGGCGGAAATTGATCTTCTCCAAGGCCGTTTCACAGCTGAAGTCACTTCCAGTTGCCGGCTTCTTACAGAAGAAGCGCAGGTGGAGCAGTGAGGCTCTCTACATCGCCTGTAGCCAACGTGGACGAAGTAGCGCTGAGTTACCATTCTATCGATGCTCCGCAGCTGCATCACACGCTGTACATGTGACTGCAATGCAAAATGTCACGCCACTCAAATACAGTGACTGGCTGCTTGTAGTAGTATTTTAACAACTTTAAGAATGTGGGCTCGCTACAGCCGGACACAAGCAATCTCTGCGGCTTCCGACTAACCGAACGCAGATGCCACCACATGTGTACCACCCACCGTAACATTAAGAGGTTCTGTACTCTGCACACACGGTGTGTTCGGCACAAGTATCACAATAAACAGCATGTATATAACTATACTGAATTAACTGAACGGCATTTGTAATGAAGACACAAGGTGTTTTCTGTGAGGTGGGAACGACATTCTTAAATACAATTTGCGTTGACTTAATGTAGACTGATACAATACACACGGTCAGTCTAGGCACCGCGCACACACAGCGTCGCAACGTAAACAAAGAAACTAAATAAAACTTAGAATATGGTTTCCGGAATGTGCCGCCGTCTAGTCTGGTACTTACTGCCTCCATCTTCAGTGCAGAACAAAAACCACAGCTCACACAAATGCAATAAGCTCATGCAGCGTCCTTCTTCAGGGTCCACCAATCGCTCAGCTGACTGCTCAACATACTCCAGCCCGAAGGTTCGTTACTGTGCTCACAAAAAGCCTGCAACTAAATAAAATATAGTGAGTCTCAGTGTCGCAGAGTACCAAATGTCAACACCGCCACTGCTGCTACACGTTGACCTGCTTCACTGACTAGCTCAGTCATTTTAGTGACTACATTACACCCTGGACGGTCCGGGGTTCGAATGCCGGCAAGGACAAGAGACTTTTCGCTCCCTCAAACCGTCCAGGCCGACTCTGGGACCCACCCAGCCTCCTATTGAATGGGTAAACTGGCTATTCACCTCATTCCAGTGTCGAGGTTCAGAATGAATGGAGTTATACCTCCACCCCCCCCATACACTCACATGGTATGCACATTGACAGTAGTAATTTTACTTACTTATCTGCACTTGATGTTTATTTTGTGTTGATGTAACAATTGGATTCGTCTGGCTCGGAACAACGAGAAGTGGTGTGCAGTGACCAGTGGTGGGCAAAGTCACCAGCGGGGGAGTTGGCGCTCTCACCGACGTTTCGAAGGATTGCAATGCCGCTCTCTTGAGGAGTAAGCAGTGCAAATAGAGCGACAAATTACTCGACCCTGAACGCAGAGGCGCTACGTTCCTTCGAATCTTCGGAACTACTGACCAATTGTAACATCCCAGAAGACCAGAATCTTCACAGCAAAGCTGTCACATAAACAGAGCCCGCACATGTATAGACCGACAGTCTGACGTCAGCACACTGCCCATAGTCTGAGGCACGCCTAACGAACACGATGTTTCGGGAGCTGACTCTACTCTGGTCACACGGCAACACATTCCAATGTTTATAAATTTCGCCAGTAAAAGTAATATTAAGAGGCTGTATGTCTAACCATCAGCTACATGAACGCACAAATGCACATCTCGGTACACCCCGTGCTGCAGGTACAACCAATCCCGTACACATATATCTGTAAGTGCTGCGAGCTGCAGTACCACCCACAGAAAATATGAATAAAACAGTTTGTTCATGACTGCAACTTTGGGTGGCGAACCGAGTTCCTTTATACACTGCTCTCAATGTTTATGCACGTGTATTCACAAGCAACCTCTGTCCAGCGCCCGATCCGATCGGAATGGACAGACTCCGTCAAAAATATGCGCTGGTACGACACTGAACCTGAAGAAGATAGCACCCAGTTACCGTAACATACATACACACACACGTTCCATAGATCCATAATTGTCACAAAGTGGGAAGGACGTGGAACAAGTCATAAGTACACACACACACACACAATGTTTACAGTGCAAAATACTGTAAACATAAAAAACAGTGTCATAAATTATCTTTACACAGAAAATAATTCATTTACAGAGTAGACATAGTGTGTATGTAGGTATCTTCTTACAAATTTTATTGAAGTCCAATTCAAGTATCTTCTTACAGCTGCTTTAAATTTTGCTGTGTCTCTCTCTTTCTTCAGGATTGTCACACTACGTAGTGCAATGTTGAAAACTTTGATGCCAGCATAGAATGTACTTTTATTTTAAAAGAAGACAGGTTGGCATTTTGTGTATGAAGATTGTGCTTATTCCTTATACTAATATGGTGTATGGATGGTTTGAAAAATTTCCTGATTATTGATAATGAAGTTCATTAATAAACGTGCATATTGACAAGGAACAGGTAGAATCTGTATTTGCTTAAATGGAATTCTACAGAAGGTTCTGGATTGTGTTTGTTTGTTTGTTTGTTTTTGGCGGGACAGCCCCCAGTGGGCTAAGGCCTCCTCATTCACGAGGTTTCTAGATCACACACAGCGCCGCACCACAGTCGGTAGAACTCCTCTGGACGAATGATCAGCTCGTCGCAGAAACCTCAACCTGACAACACTCACAACAGACAAACTTCCATGCCCCCAGTGGGATTCGAACCCACAGTCTTAGCATGCGAGCCGCCGCAGACCTACGCTTCACACAGCGCGGCCACTGGAACCGGCTCCGAGTTGTGTACCGGCCATAATTCCGACAATTTTCATCTGTAAAGTGAAAATCTCCCCACTGTTGGAAAAGTTACCTAAAAAAATTATTCCATATTTTACAATAGAATGCAAATACACATACATAGTAAATTTATTGGGGGGGGGGGGGTGTTAATGTTACTAATATGGACCATCGACCTAACTGCATAACCTGCTCCACTTAACTTAGGAATCATTTGTTCAGTATGGTTCTTCCAATGTATGTGGTTATCAATCTGTAAACCAAGACATTTTGTATTCACTGTCTCTTCTATATACTTTTCTTTATAACCAATATGTAATGTAGAATGTGATGAATTCTTTGTTATGAATTTCATTATATTTGATTTATCTAAATTCAGAACTAATTTATTATCAGCAAACAATTTAATCATATGACAGAGCTGAAGAATACTTTAGACAGTCGCATTGTCCAGCTAATAGCGGTATAATAACCTAACACACCGCCAGAACAGTTTTGCAAACACCTATTAAGGTGTCAATGGACATCCAGTGTTCTCAACCTGCGCTGACAACTACAAACTCATTCAGTCGGTTTCTGTCTTACTATTCAGGACGCAAAATTTGCAAATGAGTGTCTTCAGCGCTCTTGTACAGCCTACAGAAGGCATGGACAGACGTTCTAACTGACGGGAGGGATTACAAGTTTCAGGTATTCTGGCGGACCGGAAAGCGAGGAGCAAAGTTTTAATCACCGTTCAACAAGCAGAAGATCACAGTTTACCTGAATACAAATACGAGTGCCAGAAATCACCATGTCATTGCAGCAGTGCTGCTGGCAGCGGCTGTTCAAAAGCTTCCCAAAATTTGGAGCAACTGTGGAAGCTGCAAGGGTGTCAAATGTACTCAGATGGTACTCTGCCATCCATGCCACATTTTCGGATTTCTTCCTCTCCATTACATATAATATTTGTTCACAAACGTAGATGGATACAAAGAATTCCTTCAGAAGTCCTTCAAATTACCTCTTGGACACATTTAACTACGGACAAATCCGACAAGCTTTAAGAAAATTCAGTTTTGATGTTTGGCATCCCATTGTGCTATCTGTATTAACAAACAGTCCTTATAGACCGTCAGACACAACTTGTGACATTACCTCTAGAAAAAAAATGTTTCACTTAAATTAGTCGCCTTCAGGCTAATCTGGTAATACAGAAAATGTAAAAAAAAATCCACAATTGTATGAAATATAAAATATGTGTGTGAATTTTGGAATGCGATCTAATTTCCTTGCTAACATTTTAACAGTGTAGATGGCTTTATGAACTCAATTCTGTATAAAGTTGCTACAGGAACGAAATGTCACAAACTGTTTATTAACAATAATGGAGAGTTGTGTTTGACGGTGTATAAGGACTCTTTATTAAAGGAAAATTTGTTGTGTTTAAGTTCTGACGGTGTAGGATTTCCAACTGAAGAGAGTACAGGCCATCAGGTCCATTGCACTTTCTATACGAATATTATTTTATCCGACAACTGTCGCTAGTCACTTTCCATCGGCTCGCTGAACTTACAAATTTCACGTACACTGCACAACGTGTTTGAGATGCGCATCTGCGAGCCGAAGGAAAACACTTCGGGAGCCTTATTTTAAATACGGCGAGTGAAAACGTAATAATGACAGCAGTACTTTGAACTAAAATGTGTGGAGCCCGGCCCATGGCAAACTGGAATAGTGGCAAGCGCTACACTTCCTCCGTTAACGCCAAACAGTTTGAGTGAAGAGTGATGCGAGTTGCTAGATAAAATAATATCCCGTTACTTCCTTGAAATCCCGGAATCGAAAACAGAATTCCTCATGCAGCTTCGGCAAAATTCCACCGTACGTATGGGCCACCCCAAGGCATTGGTTACAATAAATCATTACTCAGGTACATTCCATGAAATTTAAAAAAAAATTAATATTCACATTATTGGCAAACAATTCTAAAGAGCTTCAAGGGCCGGATCCGGTCCGCGGGTCGTAGTTTATATATCCTTGGCCGTGAGGCTCACAGGTGGATGACATGTAAATCCTACATTCTGCGAAACAACAATGACGTAACCTAAATTCTATGATTTCACAGTGCGCATAGCCGCAGGACTTCTCATGACTCGGAACCGTTCCCACGGGACGTACAGACAAATGTGCTGCGCTACTGACTGCTAAATACAAAGACAGTATTTGTCTTTAGAAGTGCCCTTAACAAACGAGCCAGTGCTGCCAGAACTTCACCAAGTTTCGTAAAATATTGATACTGCTGCCGTTGAGCTCTGGGCAGGTCTGCTGTTGGGGTCTCAGGCGGCACTCATCCCTGGAAGATTTTTTTTTTTCCTGGCGCAATGGCCTCCTCATTATCAAGGCTTCACGATCACATTCAGGCAGACCACACTCGGTAGGACTCCTCTGGACGAGTGATCAGCCCATCGCAGAGACCTTGACCTGACTACGCACACCACTCACAAGGAACACATCCACGCTCCGGGCAGATTTGAACCCTCAACCCCAGCAAGCGAGCGGT
>Ga0136643_10017684_pt1 | contig 10736 bp, 7 predicted proteins | sample TergutLab28metaG_FD_96883 | JGI IMG/M metagenome (GOLD analysis project Ga0136643, IMG submission 96883) | Labiotermes labralis P1 segment gut microbial communities from Petit-Saut dam, French Guiana - Lab288 P1 (version 3) (version 3) | ecosystem: Host-associated > Arthropoda: Insects >... | reverse complement strand
TTTATTGCTGCTCCCAACACCGCCGCACTTATTGCTGCTCCCCACACCGCCGCACATAATGCTGCTTCTCACACCGCCGCACTCAGTGCTGCTCCTCACACTGCCGCACATAGTGCTGCTCCTCACACCGCCTCACTCAGTGCTGCTACCCACACTGCCGCCCTCACTGCTGCTCCTCACAACGTCGCAATCTTTACTGCTCCCCACACCGCCCCACTCAGTGCTGCTACACACACCGCCGCATGTATTGCTTCTCCTTACACTGCCGCAAATAATAATGCCCCCCACACCGACACACTTAATGCTGCTCCTCTTATCGCCGCACTCAGTGCTGCTACCCACACCGCCGCAATCACTCCTAATCCTCAAACCCCCGCACTCTATCCTGCTCCCAAAACCGCCGCACTTAGTGCTGCTCCTAAAACTGCTGGACTTTGTGCTGCACCTCACACCGCCGCACTCGGTGCTGCTCATCACACCGCCGCACTCATTTCTGCTCATCACACCCCCGGCACTCAGTGCTGCTCCCCACACGTCTATATTTAGTGCTGCTTCTCGGAACGCCGCACACATTACTTGTCCTCACACCGCCGCAATTATTGCTGCACCACACACCTCCGTGCTCAGTGTTGCTCCTCACCCCACCGCATTTATTGCTACTCCTCACACCGCCGCACTTAATGCTGCTCCACACACCGCCGCACTCAGTTCTTCTCCCCACACCCTCACACATATTGCTGCCCCTCACACCGTCGCACTAAGTGCTGTCACCACACCGCAGCACTCAGTGCTGCTCCTCACACCGCCGCACTTGGTGCTGTTCCCACCCCGCCGCACTTAGTGCTTTTCCTCACACCGCCACACTTAGTTCTGCTCCACACACCGCCGCACTTAGTGCTGCTCCGTACAACGCCGCGCATTTTGCTGCTCCTCACACCGCCGCTCTCAGTGCTGCTCCCCGCACCACCACACGCAATGCAGCCCCTCAAACCGCCACAGTTAGTGATGCTCCTCACAACGCCGAAATCTGTGCTCCTCCCCACACCGCCGCACATAATGCTGCTCCTGACACCGGCGCTCTCAGTGCTGATTCCCACACCGCCGCAAATATTGCTGCTCCCCACATCGCCGCACATAATACTGCTTCTCACACCGCCGCACTCAGTGCTGCTCCCCACACCGCCGAACTTGGTGCTGCTCCCCACACCGCCGCACTCAGTGCTGCTCCTCACACTGCCGCACATAGTGCTGCTCCTCACACCGCCGTACTCACTGCTGCTCCTCACAACGTCGCCATCATTACTGCTCCCCACACCGCCCCACTCAGTGCTGTTACACCAAACGCCGCTACTCCTTACACTGTCGCAAATAGTAATGCTCCCCACACCTACACACTTAATGCTGCTCCTCATACCTCCGCACTCAGTGATGCTCCCCAAACCGCCGCACTCAGTGCTGCTCCTAAAACTGCTGGACTTAGTGCTGCTCTACACACCGTCGCACTCAGTGCTGCTCCTCATACTGCCGAAATTTGTGCTGCTTCCCACACCATCGCAGACACTGCTGCACCTCACACCGCCGCACTCAGTGCTGCTCCTCACACCGGCGCTCTCAGTGTTGCTCCTCACACCGCCGCAATCAGTGCTGCTCCACACACCGCCGCACTTACTGCTGCTCACCACACCACTGCACATATTGCTGTTCCTCACACCGCCGCACTGAGTGCTGCTCCTCACCCCGCCGCACTTATTGCTGCTCCTCACACCGCTGCACCCATTGCTGCTCCCAACACCGCCGCACACGGTGCTGCTCCCCACCTCGCCACACTCACTGCTGCTTCTCACAATGCTGCACTTAGCTCTGCTCCCCACACCGTCGCACTCAGTGCTGCTCCTCACACCGCTGTACTCAGTGCTGCTCCCCACACCGCCGCACTTAGTGCTGCTCCACACACTGCCGCAAATAATGTTGCTCCCCATACCACCGCACTCAGTGCTGCTCCTCACACTGCCGCAGTTAGTACTGCTCCCTACACCGCCGCACTGAGTGGTGCTCCCAACACCGCCGCACTCACTGCTGCTCCTCACACCGCCGCAATCTGTGCTGCTCTCCACACAGCCGCACCCAGTGCTGCTCCTCACACTGCCGCACTTACCGTCACACTCAGTGCTGCTCCCCATCCCGCCGCACTCCGTGCTGCTCCTCACACCGCCGCACTCAGTGCTGCTCCTCACACCGTCGCACTTAATGATGCTCCCCACACGGCCGCATTTATTGCTGCTCCTCACACCGCCGCACTCAATGCTGCTCCTCACACTGACGCACTTAGTGCTGCTCCTCACATCGCCGCACTCAATGCTGCTCCTCACACCGCAGCTCTCACTACTTCTCCCCACACCTTCGCACTGAGTGCTGCTCCTCACACTCCCGCACTTAGTGCTGCTCCTCACACCGCCGCACGTAATGCTGCTCCTCACTCCGCCGCACTCAGTGCTGCTCCCCACACCGGTGCCTGTTCACTATCTGTTACTTTTTTTCAGACTGGAACAAAGTTTCGATTTTCTCGACGGACTTCAGTAAAAGTTTTTGACATCCATTTTCACGGAAATCTGTCCAACTGGAGCTTTGCTCTTAGATACGGACGGACGGACAGATGGACGGACGGACGGACGAATGTACAGACGGCATTGCATTCTCTACGCACCATTTCTGTCCCTGTTACTGACAGCGGTACACTTATTTCGACATTGCATTCTTTACGCACAATTACTCTCCCTGTTCTGCACGTAGCAGCCACCACGCAAAACGTCCACCGTTTATGCAGTAGTTCTTTGCTTTTTTGCGGATTAGTTATTTCCGATACAGTCCATTGCGAGTGGTCTAATGCGCTGTATATTTGTGTGCAACTGACTGTGTCCGTTCTAATCTGCACCGGTGTCGGTGGTTGCCCGTTCGTGGCAGAGTGCATTCGTGTGTGTGTGGACTGGTCTAAACCGGCTCACGTTGTGTTACGGTAATGGGCCATTTTAAATTCCGCACCTTTATGCTTATGTGCTGACAAGCAACAGCACACCACTAGAGGTTTAAGTTTGTTTTATGAGTGTGGGATTAGCTGTCGGCGTTGCGTTTATCTTCAAGAGTCGGCATGTCCCAAGTGTTCCTTCCAGCCTGAAGAAACCCCCGAATAATTCCTCTGTAACCTCTTGACCCTTGGATATGGAGGAACTACTCCGTCGATGCTTCGGTACCCACTTACAAAACACACGTCTTCATATTCCATCAGACAGTTTAATTGGTTAAATGTTTCAGTGTGATTAATACTGTATTGTCTTCCACATGCGGTTGGGAAATGTGCTTAATAGCAACAGCTGTGTACAGTGTCTGAGTATCGCTACAGATACAGCACAGCAGGCTGTGTACACAGACAGACACCCCCCACACACTTAGGGCATGAAAGTGGAATGAAATGATGTTAGCCGTTCCATGAAATGTACTGCAGTGCTACCAACATTTTTATTATATTGAATTACGCAAAATTAATTGCAATGCGTAGAATTTTGTGTTTTTCTCTATTATCATTTGAATATACTTGTTGTTGTTGTCACTGACAATAATAGCAGAAAATAACTGCCCTGTGTTTTGACAAGTTCAAAGGATAAATCGGCCAGACCGTAATCCTACGAAGTACGAATTTGTGGATGATAAAACCGTTTGTTAGTCCCGCAATTTGGATTGGCCACTGACTGTTTTTGTTTCTGATGTTTCGTGCGAATTAATTATCTCTTTTACATTGTCATTCGCCACAGAAGCACGCTGCAGGATATCGCAGACTGTAGGCACAATATTAACATTTATATCAAAGGACTGTCAAACCGAAGGGATTAATATTTATATGTTTAAATATGAATATGTGTTTACCGCGCGTGTGGTGGTGGTGGTGGTGTCTGCATCTGTGTAGGGTGTTGTTACATGTAAGGCACGTAACAGAATTGTGGCTTGCCAATAGTGTGACTCTAAATCCAATGACAATTATATGCCAATAAAACGAAGTCTATAGCAAATTTTGGCTGGCTGTTCGGTGTGCCATGAAGACGTGTTGGGGGAGTCGAGGTACAGCTCAATTCATTAATTAATTACCTTGGAACTAGATGGAGGTGTCTGGCAAGCCTCACGCCGTGGCTGCTGTACCGCGCCGTCACTACGAGACTCGGTGGGACCCAGGTCGGGTCTGCTGCACAATTTGGAGGGAGAGAGAGAATTCCTTTCCCCGGCTGGGATTGGAACCGTGAGTCGTCCAGCCGTAGCGTTGCTGCTGTACCGACTGAACTGTTCCCCTGTAGCAGTGCGTTGGTAACGTGTTCCAGGATGCCAGTAAGATTGAGTTATACGTTTATGGAGTAAAGAAACATGCGGCATTTTGGGGACGAAAATAAGGGCGTCCGCCTTGACCCCACACACTTGCTCAGACAATTCCGAACGTTACACACACAAACACACACGCGCGCGCGTCTGTAGGCTCAACAGCGCTCCTCAGAAAGAACTTTGCGCGTTTATGCTAATCGCGGAAAGCAACTATTACTTGCGTCATGTCTGTCTGTCCGTTCACGTGGCACAGCAGGGCACCCAGTGGACAGATTTTCGTGAAATTCTGTATCGGTTGTATTTTACTACAATATGTCTACTCAATTCAATTCAGGAATTCCATTCAGTAATTTCTGTTTGTTACAGCAGCGGTACAAACAACTGTCGGTATGTTCTGAATTGTCAGTAAGCCATTTGACTGCACTCAAAACAGCGTCATTTTTAAACTGCATCAAATGTAGCGCTTGTTTGGTTTGTAAAGCTACAGTCAAGTACAGCAAAGTGCAATGAAGTGACGGATGGTGGGAATGTTGTAAATGAATGAATGAATAAATAAATACAGAAATTTAATTGTGGAATCTGAAAGTGCGAAACAAATTGGCCGGTCTAAACTTGGGTGGCAAGACAGCACTAACATTTTGTGTTTACATAATTAAGATCTGAGGCTATGGATTGGATTTATATGGCTAAGATAAAGATCATGGCCGGCAACTTGTGCAGGCGACGATGAAATGTTCATGTTCAATAGAGGGCAGGACGATGAAATGTTCATGTTCATTAGAGGGCAGGACGATGAAATGTTCATGTTCATTAGAGGGCAGGACGATGAAATGTTCATGTTCATTAGAGGGCAGGACGATGAAATGTTCGTGTTCATTAGAGGGCAGAGAATTTTTGACCAGCTTTTGGATTAAGAGAAGGGGGAGGGGGGATCATAATGGAAGGTTAATGGCGTAAAGTGAGTAGCAGCTGGCTACAAGATGTGAGACTGCTTGTTTGTGTGTGCGTGTGCGTCGCTTTTTGTACGTGAACATATGGGTCAACAGTACACACGTTAGCCTTAAACACACACATACACAAATTAGCCTTAAACACATAATAACATATACACATTAGCCTAAAGCACATGCAGTCACAATACAGACATTAGCCTTCAGTACCCGTTACTAAATATCTGTCCTTTTTCGATCCTTTCATAAGTACGTACGTTTTCGTGTCAGCCTTGGCAGTGCCACTTATTAGCCAGCAAACTTCTGACTGTTCACGATCGCTGTTTTTCGTAACATTTTGGAGATTTTAAACTAGCATTGCAAAACTGAGCTGTGTTCTGTAGTTGTGTTCATTCACGTAGAAGTGGAAGGAAGCACTCAGATACACTTTCGATTACACGAACATTTCTACGCCTCTGATACACCGTCCATCTTTGTCAGCGGGTGACGAAGACAGGTGACCACTGCTGGGATTGCTAGAGGCTTCAGTGTTGTTTGTTCATTTAGGTGCTACAGTGTGAGACGTGCGTTAGTGTTTAGTGCATAAGGGGGATACGGCGTAGTTAGTGATAGAGCACTGGAGAAAACTGCATAATGAGGAGCTTCATGAGTTGTAGTCCTCCCCAGATATTGTTCAACTTACCAAATCAAGGAGGTTGAAGTGGGCGGGGCACGTGGAACTTTAGGGAAAAAGAGATTTTGTTGGGGAAACTGTAAGGTACGGGAACAACTGGAAGACATAGTTGTAGATGGATCTGTGTTAATTAGACACTATGAAGATGTGGGGCAGACTAATCATGTGAGTGTGTGTGTGTGTGTGTGCGCGCGCGCGCGTTCTGTGTCTGTAAGGATAAGCATTGGAGGGATGTAATTGGTCATCTTTTGTACCTATATTCATGATAAATAGGCCATACTCCTGCGAACGCTTTTGTGTGTCATAGTCCTACAGTGACGTCACAGTTTGTAGCGTATGAGTTCCTGAGGGTCAAGTTGATAGCGCGATAGAACGTACAGCTGCATGCGCGAATTTTGCAGTGATGATAGTTTGTGGTTTGCAGTGCGTTCATGTTTATTGATGTAATGCTGTCGAGTGACGAAGTCGTACAAGAATTACTTCTGCAGACCACATTACATTCTGCATAATCACATTACATTTTGCGTGAACACATTACATTCTGCAGGTAACATCACATTCTGCAGACCACATTACACTGCAGACCACATTACGTTCTGCATGACCACATTACATTCTGCAGACCACATTACATTCTGCATTACCACATTACATTCTGCAGACCACGTTACACTCTGCATGACCACATTACATTCTGCCGGCCATATTACATTCTGCGTGACCACATTACATTCTGCAGGTCACATTACATTCTGCAGACCACATTACATTATGGAGGTCACAGTACATCCTACAGGTCACATCACATTCTGCATGGCCAAATTATATTCTGCAGGTCACATCACATTCTGCATGACCACGTTACACTCTGCATGACCACATTACATTCTGCAGGTCACATTACATTCTGCATGACCACATTAAATTCTGAATGACCACATTAATTTCTGCAGACCACATTACATTTTGCATAAACACATTACATTTTGCATGAACATATGACATTTGCATGAACACATTACATTCTACAGGTCACATTGCATTCTGCAGGGCCACGTTACATTCTGCAGGTCACATTACATTCCGCATGGCCACGTTACGTTCTTCATGACCACATTACATTCTGCATGGTCACGTTACATTCTGCATGTCGCGTTACATTGTGCATTCTGTAAGGACAATACAGTGCAACCCACCACAACAGCATAACACTGTATGTCACAATGAGGCCATCGTCAGGTCCAATACGTGCGTACGAACATGTGAGAAAATGTTAAATATTGACAAGATTTCGATTACATTGTAGAACGATTGATTGTTCCTTTGATAATACAACACATGACATGCCAGTATTTTGTGACGTGTTGTTATTGTTGTGTAGATGCAGCTTAATGAACTGTGAATTGCGCTCATGTGATTGTAGAGCTGAGATAAGTGTTTTGGTGAAGGCGCGGCGCGGCGCGACGCGGCGCAAGGTGGAGGCTGCTGCCGCCGGTCTGCCTGCAGGGTCAGTGTGTTCCTTTTCTACTTTTTGTCATAAAAACGGAGGAAATGTGATGGAGGAGAATATAATTTGGGAGAGACTTTACTTGTGATGACTTGCTAATTGGGTTTGCTGATCCTTGTTATGAGAAAACCGAAAGTTGCAGCGACAAAATCCAAAGGTGAAGTCTGACACACCTTTTAATAATATTAATAATAATAATAATAATAATAATAATGAAGCCGCATGTTTTGTGCTGTAGCGTTGCTAGATGATTTGGCTTAGCAGTAAGCAGTCATCAGGCTAATTGGCTTAAAACATCCAGAGGTGATGTTACAGCTTTGCAATCAGATGTGTGTCGTTTCAGAATTAGATGTATTGTTTCACCTATAAAATACGATCCTAAAATTGTCCCTGATGTGAAACAGGCAATATTAAAGTTGACTTCGCCTGCTCTCCTGCTGTGCCGCCAGCTAACTGTTTGCTCCGCTCAGAGTGTTTTAAGACTCACACCGACTGGCAGGCAAAGCGATGAAAAAGTGACAAATGGATTAATCAGGGGTGTCTTTAGCGTCTTGTTCATTGTGAAGACGGACGCGCCAACTGCATTCACACCGTGAATCGCCTTGTTGTTTGACCGGTCCCTGTAATTAGTTCTTGCGAAGAAACTTCACAACTTGGCACAGCAGATATTAATGTTCAACAGGAAGTGGACGAAAGGAAATTAAAAAACTTCACGTGGGCAATAGCAGACGTCTGCAGGCGACAAGTCGGTGGGTACTACCAACGTGACGCAAAGAAATATCCTTCGCACAACAAATTACCATATTGCGTGCGCTCTCGCGCGTCGCCGTGGTGAGCTCCACTTTGTGCTGTAATTGCGTAATGAAGAGTGAATTATCTTATGCTACCTGCAAATTGCAATTTATAATCGCCAGCGCTGAACGGGATATTAAAAACGGCGCTGGGAGACTGAGCGCAAGGCTTTGCCATCTCAGATGTACGTTTAACGTCGCTGAGACAAGCAGGAAGGCGATATGAAGTTGCCTGACGTGACTCAGCGAGCAAATGTGACGGAGGAAGAGGAGAGTGGGGGGAATTTGTTAGTGAGGGTACAGAAACTGTGGGACGTGACCCTTTGTCGTTGGTCGCCGTGCCGACGATCGCTGTAGCTCCATCTGTAGTGAAAGCCGACAGTCGACGGTTCTGCACGGACTGCTGGACCCCGAACATTGAGGCAGGCAGCAGCACGTTCTCTCGAAACGTCGGAAACTGCTGGCCCACCGGCATGGCGTCATATGCCGGGAGACTTGAAGCGAAGCTTCAGCAACACTGCTGTGAGAACCTACAATTTCGCGACGAAATTTGTGGGATTTGTACTATTCGAAAAATAGTGGGCTAATTTGAGGACGGTAAGATGGGCTGAACATACAGCACACAAGGGAGCGAAGAGAGCTGAGTGGAGATTTCGGTAAGGAAACGTAAGAAGATACCACATGAAGTGTTAGGTGGAGCTGACCTCCACGCAGTGCTCACTTTTAAGAACACTTGGCTTGACATGTCGTTATGGCGGGGCGTTGAATTCAGAATCGAGACAAATTTAGATTGAGCAGACACGCAAGCAAGCAAGCAACTAACAAACTAACTGACTAACTAACTAGTAAGTTACCGACGTCATGGAGCAGGTTCCTTCTTCCTCGGCTACAGAAAATTTCCCCGCATTTAATGCAGCCCAAAGCTCTATTACTGACGCTGCAACAGACTGCTGCCACTTGTCCTTCTCCCGAGCCAAATGAATTCACTCCACGCCCTCCCCTCTCCTCCCGCAGTCTTTAACATATTTCTCTATATTATATTCCCATACATTCCTCAACCTTCCAGGATTTCACTTTCTTGCAGTTTTTCCCCACCGAAAAGCTACGTGCATTTTTCAGTTTTGTGAATCCTTCTGGTAATCCCTGCCCCTTAATTCCAAGCATCTCTTTCCGAATGCCCCTGTGCCACAGGGTGCTCCTTAATGACATATACCAAGTGTTACTCGCACACAAACAGCTGGTCAAGGTCGTATTATTTGGGCAAGTTGCTGCGAGTTGGGGGGGGGGGGGGGGGTTGGGGACCCCGTGATTTAGGCGCCAGTGTGTTAGTGCCAACACTGCTAACTGGAACAGTAAATGAAACGTCTTGGTGCTGGAGTCCTGTTGAAACTGTCCGCTACTGTCGCTCGAAACAGAGGCGTTGAAATTTTTACAGTTGACAGTGTGAGGAAAAGAAGAGGTGAGTTCGGGCGTTTCGGAGTGCGGATATTGCGAAAGTGTGTGCACTGTTTGTTCCGTCTCTGCGGCGAGAAATGCTCGTATAGTGCCGTGCATTGACATTTGACATCACAGAGATAGTTGTGTTACATTCAGATAGTATGAACTGTATGCACACGGCGTCATATGACGCTTGGAAAAGACAACAGTAGTTACAGTAAACAGTAATGGGGAGTGCTTGGTCCTGAACAGGCGCACGGGATTCTCCGTGAGGAAGAAACTGAGTTGTATTTGGTCTTCTGTGCCATACAGGAACAAGAAATATATATATAAACATCCAGTCCGTACCGTGCAGTAAACACACTCCGTCTCGGTTACACAAACCAGTCAGTTAATGCTGTATAGGGAAATAATCGCTGTTTGTTCTGAGATCCACACAAAACACACAAATATACTGTGTGGGCAGAACGTGGAATTATTAAATGTTACATTTGATAGTGACCAGTGGGCTGTAGAGTGTTAACACTTTACGTTACGGTTATACAAATCACCCAGTTAATGATGTATAGGGAAATAATTGTCGGTTGTGGTGAGAATAACACAGACGGACACTGTGGGAAGAATGCGGAATGGTTTAACATTGGATTGTGTGGTACGTATAATTACCACTCTAAAAAAAGTTTTTAATAATTAATACACAGTGCGACCCATAAGTTTTAGAACTGTTTTTTTTTAAATAACAGAACCAGGGCGATCTGTCGGCCAAACAACTAACGCACTACTATCAACCAACATCCGTTCGCACACCGAGTTTCTTTTGTTTATCTTCGGCAGTGTACGAGTTATAACATCTTGTAAAGGCATGGCGGAAATGAACAGAGTTGCCACAACGTTTTGTTTCAAAGCCGGTCTATCTGCGACAGAAACACCAGTATTGGTGCAAAAGGCTTATGGGTATGAGGCTTTGAACCGATCAATGTTTTTAGGTGGTATTCTCGATTTCAAGACGGAAGGGA
>Ga0136643_10017679_pt1 | contig 10737 bp, 6 predicted proteins | sample TergutLab28metaG_FD_96883 | JGI IMG/M metagenome (GOLD analysis project Ga0136643, IMG submission 96883) | Labiotermes labralis P1 segment gut microbial communities from Petit-Saut dam, French Guiana - Lab288 P1 (version 3) (version 3) | ecosystem: Host-associated > Arthropoda: Insects >... | reverse complement strand
TTGTGTTTATTTGAAAATAATTTGTTTTTTTTAAGAAAATTGATAAAATCCAACGCATTACTAAGATTTTCGCCATCTAAAAGGTCTCCGATAACATCTTCTATCTTAGGTTTTTGTGTCACTTGTATCATCCTCTCTTCGGCTTTAGAATAATTGTACGACAATAAATGCGACAACAGCATGTCATATATAAAAAATAAATCATTTGTTTCGCAAATCCCTTGACGAAAGCGCAACCATTTGTATTCACGCAGCCGGTTATCATTTCATCAAATACGACAGTGATATCCAAAACAGCACAGATAAAATCATCGGCATTGCACTGAAATACGGCTACGAATCGCCAGCTACATTCACCCGTGCTTTTAGGGAACTACACGGCACCATGCCCACAGGATTGCGTTAAAGACGTTTGAACTGCCCAATGCCGGTATATTTTGATACGACAGCAACGGCGATGGGAGCTTTGAGGAAGATTTCGAAAAGAATTTTCCCGGTATGGGTTATATAAAATTTGGGGACACAAGCGGCGAATGGAGTCCACCCAGAGTTGTTGAAGTAAGTAATATTATGTAAGTAATCCCTGCAGCGGTTATTTCAGCGTTGCAGGGATTTTTAATGCTGTTGCTTAGAATCGTTATGATTAATAATTCACAGCACGCAATTCAAAGAAAGCCTGCGGGTGAACGCATACGGGGCAAAGCTTTGGGGCGTTATTTGCGTCTACAAGATGCCCGCAGTTACGGCATATCCATACTTCCTTCTGGTTTCTGGCAAACACCTTATCGGTTTTCACGTTTTCAAGAAGCGTAAGATAACGCTCCTCATGGTCTTTTTCGATTTTTCCTACCATCTCAAACATAGACGCAATATTATCGAAGCCTTCATTCTTGGCTTCATCTGCCATGCGCTTGTACATTTCGGCCCATTCTTCATGCTCGCCTTGTGCTGCTGTAACAAGATTATCGGCAGTTGACGGGATTTGGCCACCGCAAAGCAGCTTATACCACAGCTTGGCGTGTTCACGCTCGTTGCCAGCTGTTTCTTCAAAGATACCCGCAATCTGTTCATAGCCGTCTTTTTTTGCTTTGGAAGCAAAATATGTGTACTTGTTACGGGCCATGGACTCACCGGCGAAAGCTTCCCATAGGTTTTTTTCGGTTTGTGTACCTTTTAAATTGGGTTGGTTTGACATGCATATTCCTCCTTGGTTAATATTTTGATAATGATATTATTCCCATTTTTTGCTGTAGCATATGCAAATTTCTGTGTACAAAAATGCCACGCATAACAGGCATTTTTTCTGCAACCTTGATGCCCTATATGCGTGGCGCTTTATATTTACATTAGTTTAAACTTTAGCTTATTTATTTTTAAGATTAAACCAAGCCCCAAGTCCGGGATATTCGGCTACATCCTCCAGCTCTTCCTCGATGCGGATAAGCTGGTTGTACTTCGCTACCCTGTCCGAACGGGCGGGTGCGCCGGTTTTGATTTGGCCTGCGTTTACTGCTACGCAAATATCCGCGATTGTAGCATCTTCGGTTTCGCCGCTGCGGTGGCTGATTACTGTGGTCATGTTATTGCGATGTGCCAGCGCAATGGTTTCGAATGTCTCGGTCAGGCTGCCGATTTGATTAACTTTTACCAATATTGAGTTGCCTGTATCGGTGTCAATACCTTTTTGCAGGCGCTCGGTGTTGGTTACGAACAGGTCGTCGCCTACGATTTGTACGCTCTTGCCTATGCGCTCGGTCAGGAGTTTCCAACCTGCCCAGTCGTCTTCGTCTAGCCCGTCTTCAATAGAAATGATGGACGGGAACTTTTTGCAAAGCGCTTCATACATATCTACCATTTCTTCAGAGGTACGATATACTTCTTTGCCGGTCATTTTGCTTTCGCCGTCGAAGTAGTACATGCCTTCTTTGCCATTTTTCTTAGCGTCGCCGTAAAGCTCTGTCGCGGCTACGTCTAAGGCTAGGCGGATTTCTTCGCCGGGTTTGTAGCCGGCTTTTTCAACTGCCTCAAGGATAAGTTCAATAACTTCGTCCGGGGTAGCCATGTCAGGTGCGAAGCCGCCTTCGTCACCTATTGCGGTGGCTAAACCGCGGGCTTTTAGCAGTTTTTTCAGGTTATGATAGATTTCTGCACACCATTGCAGGGCTTCTTTGAAGCTGGTTGCGCCTACCGGCATAATCATAAACTCTTGGAAGTCTACAGTGTTATCTGCATGCTTGCCACCGTTTAAGATGTTCATCATTGGCACTGGGAGCTGTTTTGCATTGAAGCCGCCAAGGTACTGGTACAGCGGCATTTTAAGGGCTACAGCAGCGGCTTTGGCCACGGCCATAGATACGCCAAGGATTGCATTAGCACCTAAGCGGGCTTTGTTAGGGGTGCCGTCAAGTGCCAGCATGGCTTTGTCTATCGCGATTTGGTCAAGTGCGTTCATGCCACAAATTTCGTCTGAGATGATGTCGTTTACGTTGGACACTGCTTTTTCTACGCCAAGGCCAAGGTAGCGGTCTCCACCGTCTCTAAGTTCTACTGCCTCAAAAGCGCCGGTTGATGCGCCGGAAGGTACTGCAGCCATAGCGGTATAGTGTTTGCCTTCCTCGTCACACACGATTACTTGTACTTCTACTGTGGGATTGCCGCGTGAGTCCATGATTTCACGGCCGCGTACGTCTACTACTTCAATGAATGTTTTTAGCATTGGTTTGTCTCCTTTTATTTGTAGTTTATGGGTTTTGGTTTTGATACTTTAGTCAAAGGTTTAACTAGCTTATCAGTAATGATTTGCCTGTCATTTCCTGAGGAATGGGTAGGCCCATCAATTCTAGCAGCGTTGGAGCTATGTCTGCTAAGCGTCCGCCAGAGGCTAGTTTATAGCCGGGGCAATTGAATAGTACGAATGGGACTGGGTTTGTGGTGTGGGCTGTAAATGGGCCGCCTATGGTTTCGTCTATCATGTTATCGGCGTTGCCATGGTCTGAACAGAAGAACATACGGGTGCCGTTTTCTAACATTGCGCCCATTGCGCGGGCTACGCATTCATCCATGGTTTCTACTGCTTTTATGGCCGCAGACATGACACCTGTGTGTCCTACCATGTCACAGTTGGCGTAGTTTACCACAATCAGGTCATACTTTTGGGAGTTGATGGCTTCTACCAGCTTGTCTGTTACTTCGTGGGCGCTCATTTCCGGTTGTAGGTCATAGGTGGCCACTTTGGGTGAAGCTACCAGTATACGGTCTTCGCCGGTGTATGGGTCTTCGTTACCGCCGTTGAAGAAGAATGTTACGTGGGCATATTTTTCGGTTTCGGCTAGCCGTAGCTGGGTTAGCCCTTTGTCCGCCAAGTATTGGCCCAGTACGTTGTTCATAGTTTGGGCGCGGAAGGCTATGTGTTTACCCAGGATGGTAGTATCGTATTCAGTGAAGCAGACATAGTATAGCGGGAATTGGCCGTTTGCCCTTGTGAAACCATCGAAACTTGGGTCGCAGAAAGCGCGGGTTATTTCCCTCGCACGGTCTGGCCGGAAGTTAAAAAAGATTACAGAGTCATTGGCCTCAATCATGGCAGTGGAGCCATAGCCCGAAGTGATTGAGGTTGGAACTATGAATTCATCCGTGGTACCTGCGGCGTAGTTGGCTTCCATACATTCTACCGCACTTAGGAAGAATGGGCCTATGCCACCGGTTAGTGTATCGTAGGCCAGTTGTACACGTTCCCAGCGGTTATCTCTGTCCATGGCGTAGTAGCGGCCAGAAATGGTGGCTATTTTGCCTACGCCTATCTGGGCCATTTTAGCTTCTAATTCCTTTATATAACCTAGGCCGGATGAGGGTGGTGTGTCGCGGCCATCCATGAATGCGTGTACATACACTTTGGTTAGGCCGTGCATTTTCGCCAGCTCAAGCAATGCGTAAATGTGAGTGTTGTGGCTATGCACGCCGCCGTCAGACAGCAGGCCATATAGATGCAAGGCTGAGTCATGGGCTTTGGCGTTTTTGATCGCGCCAAGTAGCGCTTCGTTTTCGAAAAAATCCCGGTCAGTGATGGACTTAGTTATGCGGGTTAACTCTTGGTATACCACACGGCCTGCGCCGATATTGGTGTGGCCTACTTCGGAGTTGCCCATCTGGCCGTCTGGCAGGCCTACGTCCATGCCTGCGGCTGCTCCTGGCACGCATGGGAATTTTTTCATTAGCCAGTCTAGGTGTGGGGTTTCGGCTAGGTGGATTGCGTTACTTTCAGAATCTGGGGCAAAGCCGTAGCCGTCTAGTATCATTAGTACTACGGTGTCTTTGGCCATTAGCAGGCACCTGCTTTCACGACGTCTTCGAAGCTTGGCTTCATGCTTGCACCGCCTACCAGCCCGCCGTCGATATTGGGTTGTGAGAATAGGTCTTTGGCATTTGCGGGGTCTACGCTGCCACCATATTGTATACGTACTTTGTTGGCCGTATTGTTGCTGTGTATTTCTGCTATGCGACTGCGGATTGTTTTGCAGGCATCTTCGGCTTGTTCTACTGTGGCTACTTTGCCGGTGCCTATTGCCCATATTGGCTCGTAAGCTATTATAACATCGGCTACTTGTGCTGCAGTCATGCCATCAAGCGCGATATTTATTTGCTTCACTAATATTTCGTTTGTTCGTGCTGCATCGCGTTGTTTTAGACTTTCGCCAACGCAGATGATAGGGGTTATGCCGTGTTTAATCGCGTTCAATGCGCGTAGGTTTACCGTCGTGTCGGTTTCGCCGAATTTCTCACGACGCTCGGAGTGGCCGATTATTACATACTCAACACCCATGGATTTTAACATTGGTCCAGAAATTTCGGCTGTATATGCACCGCTATCCATGTAGTGCATGTTTTGTGCGCCTACTTTTATATTTGTGCCTTTAAGTGCATCCATTACTGGCTGTAGGGATACATATGGTACACAAAGCACCACGTCCGTGAAGTCTACGTTTATTTTATCCTTTACTTCGCTAGCAAATTTTACGGCTTCTGCCGGTGTGAAGTTCATTTTCCAGTTACCGGCAACTACCGTCCTGCGCTTATGCATTTTGCACCGCCACTACACCCGGTAACTCCTTACCCTCTAAGAACTCAAGCGACGCGCCGCCGCCTGTAGAGATATGGCTCATTTTGTCACCATAGCCAAGCTGGTTAACCGCTGCTGCAGAATCACCGCCGCCAATTATAGTGGTAGCATCAAGTGCAGCCATGGCCTGTGCTACTGCCAATGTGCCTTTGGCAAAGTTGGGGAATTCGAATACACCCATTGGGCCGTTCCATATAACGGTTTTTGCGCCTAGCAATGCATTTGTGAAGATTTCGCGGGTTTTTTCACCTATATCTAAGCCGCCCCAGCCGTCTTCTATTCCGCTTGACGGTACTGTTTTGTATGCGGCGTCTCTATTAAATTCTTGGGTAACAACAGTATCTACGGGAAGAAGAAGCTCTACACCTTTTTCTTTGGCAAGTTCTATCACTTCCTTTGCGTCTTTGACCCTATCTTTTTCCAGCAAGGAGTCGCCTACGGTGTGGCCTTGGGCAACAAAGAATGTATATGCCATGCCACCGCCAATGATTAGCTTGTCCACTTTGTTAAGCAGCTCTTTTATTACCAGTATCTTGTCGGAAACTTTTGCGCCACCCAGTATTGCCACAAAGGGGCGGGCAGGGTTTTCTATTGCGCTGCCTAGGAATTTCAGCTCTTCTTGCATAAGGTAGCCAACGGCTGATTCTGGTACAAATGACGCTACACCTACTGTAGAGCAGTGGGCACGGTGGGCTGTGCCAAAGGCATCGTTTACAAATATATCTGCCAGTGAGGCTAAATCTCTAGAGAATGTTTCGCCGTTTTTGGTTTCTTCGGCTCTAAAGCGTGTATTTTGCAGCAGGGCTATTTCGCCGTCTTTCATTTCGTTTACGGCATTGCGCACTGTGTCGCTTACTACTGCATCGTCAGCCAAGAATTTCACGGGTTGGCCTAGGTGCTGGCTAAGGCGTGCCGCTACGGGTTCCAGTGTTGATTTTGGATCTGGCCCCTTGGGTTTGCCTAGGTGCGAGCAAAGGATTAATCGTCCGCCATCTGCTATAAGCTTTTTAAGCGTAGGAAGTGCCGCCAGTATGCGGTTCTCATCTGTGATTGCGCCATCTTGGATTGGCACGTTAAAGTCGCAACGCACTAGTACGCGCTTACCCTTTACGTTTAGGCTGTTTACGGTTTTCTTGTTTAACATTTTGTAGCCCCTTTCAGGATATAGAAATTTATTTTTGTAAATCTTAGAACGTGTCTTAGGTTTTACGGATTATTCTAGCATTTACATGTAATGGATTGCAAGGCTTTCATATGCCTGAATAAAAATTCAAGCGATTTATCGTGCAGAAACATACCGCTTTGTTTACAGTGTTTCCATAACGGTGAGCAAAGTTTGATAACTGTCAATATCATGGTATTTCACTTCGTTTGTTGAGAATTTATTAAACAGCAGCTTAGCGCAATCAACCTTAGCTTTCTCAATCGGGCGTGTTTCAAGGGCATCCATAGTGCCTTTGGTTTCGGCAATAAAAAAAATATGCTTGACCTTGTCCTTTTTGAATGCTATCGCCCAGTCAGGGGAGTAGTTGCCAACGGGGGTAGGGATATAAAACCCACGCGGCCCGCGAGGAAGCTTAGCATAAACGACTACCTCATCCGCAACGTCTAAATCCTCCGCAAATCTTCTTTCTATGCTATCTGCCGATATGCCGTCCGTAAAGATGTAGTCTTGAATGGCACGTTTAGCCTTAAATGCCTTTGCGTATTCGTCAGAAGCACGGCTCATATTAAAAATATCCTGTGTGTACGGTTCTTCCGCACTTGGGGCATAGGTTATGTGGTTAACAATTACCGAGGCCTTTTGAGTATTGATAATCCGGGCAACTTTGGCGATAAACTCCTCTGGATTCTCGCTAAACAGCCACAGCTTATCTTTGCTTATCCCCGATAATATGGCGGCTACTGTTTTTCTCGTGAGGGATGTTCCCTCCGCAATTTTGCCTATAAGGTCATATGAGGCAAGCCCGCCTTTTGCTCTGTCAAGCCGCTTGGTTTCGGTTTTGGATATGTTAAAGTCCGTGCCGTCTTGCAAACCTTTTGTGATGGTGTAGGAAAGCCGGGCAACTTTCAAATCATAATCAATGGCGGCGATTGCTTTCATTGCCAATTCATCACTATCAAAATCAACGGTATACGCGTATTTCTTGTTTATGCGCTCCCACAATTCTTGGAAGTCTTTCCAATTGTCGTTGATAGGGTTGTCTTTGACTTTTGTTTCATGTCCGTTTGCCGTCATATCCTTTAAAATATTTGGGTCGAATATGGCTTGAACTAGCTTATGCACATTTTCGGCAAGTGGGGCAAGTTCCGGTTTCATTGGGGCGAAGCTACCAGATTCAGCCGCCTCACGATAAGTATCGGTTATATTGCCGTCATCATCTATATAATCATTCCGCACAAGATAATTGTAAATAGCGGTAGCTTCAGCAGCGGTGAACGTATGTGTTGTACCATCACCGACAGAAATACTCCTGCCCGTAAAATACTCCACGCTTGCTTTTGTTGGGCGTTCGTAGAGGTCAGACTTGATTTCGTTTTGCAGGCCGGAAACAAAGCCTGCGTAGCTTTCGCTTGCGACAACGGTCAGCATATTTACGCCATGCACAAAGGTTTCACCAAGGGCTTCGGTGTCTTGCCGTTCGCCGAAATTGTTTACGCTTAGGCGCAAGCCCCTGCCAACTTCTTGGCGTTTGGCGGCAGTATTGTATGAGTGTTTTAATGTGCAAATCTGAAACACATTTGGGTTGTCCCAGCCCTCACGCAATGCTGAGTGTGAGAATATAAACCTTGTAGGCTCGTCAAAAGACAGCAGGCGCTCTTTATTTTTGAGGATAAGATCGTATGCTGATATATCGTCAGATTCTTCAGAGCCTCGCTTGACTGCGCTGTTGATGGCGCGTCCTTTTTTGTCTATCGAAAAGTAACCTTTATGAGTGTCCGTGGTTTCGATGTTTCTAAGATAGGCTTGGTATGCCGATGGCACGATGGTCAGTCTCTCGTTGAGGGCGGCAACGTACTCTTCTTCGAAAATGCGCCCATACTCGCCTAGATGTTCTTCACCGCTGTCACCGTACTGGCGGTATTTCGCAACCTCGTCAATGAAAAAGAGGGAAAGGCACTTTATACCTTGCTCAAAAAGGCATTCCTCTTTGTCGAAGTGGGAGTAAATAGTTTCTCGTATTTGAATGCGCCGAATATCATCTTCATTTACATTGCCGCTTGCCTCGCCGGTAGACAACATATCGCCATTGGTAAATGTTATGGTCGCACGAATAGGGTCAATATCTGTGATGGATATACCTCTGTATTCTTCGAGTCCTTTTGATTCGGCAAATAGACTATCGCCTACTTGAAGCAACCGCATTTCACGCTTTGGCGAACCCCCAACTCGGCTGACTTCAAACTCTAACCGGGCGCGGGGCGGTTTCTTTTTGTCAAGCACAATAGCGGCGAGATACATGTAGCGATTTGTTCCGCTAAGATTTTTTAATTCAAATCCCTTGACTTCGATTTTCTTTACAAGCTTTTTCTTGAAAGCATCAAGGGCATCTAGAACATAGACAAGGTTGTGGCTTGTCTTATGGGTTGCAGAGAAGTTGATAGAAAATAGTGGCGCAATTTCTTTCTTTAATGCGTTTTGTGTAGCTGTGCCGCCCATCTTTTGAGGCTCATCTAATATGATAATGGGGCGGTTGGCTTTTATAACATCAATCGGGCGGCGGCTACCGAATTCATCACGCTTTCTAAAGATAATCCTTGCCGCCTCGTTACCGCTGCGCCCTTCCACATTCTTATCCTCATTTAGTGTAGTGTTGATGGCTTGCATGTTGATAATCATTACATTGATGCCGCTATTTTGTGAAAACTCGTCAAGCTGGTGCAGATTGGATGAATTGTACACAAAAAACCGGGCTTTTATGCCGTAATGCTCCATAAAGTGCTCCTGCGTGATTTCAAAGGACTTTTTCACGCCCTCACGGATGGCGATGCTAGGCACAACCACTATAAACTTGCTCCACCCGTAAGCTTTGTGCAACTCGAACATGGTCTTAATATACACATAGGTTTTACCTGTACCTGTTTCCATTTCTACATCAAGTGACACCGTGCCAAGGCCTGCGGCAAGGCCGGCAGAATATTTGATGTTGTTGCCGGCTTGTACTGCACGGATGTTTTTCAGCAGTTGCTCTTTACTAAGCGCAACCTCCGCATTACGGTATGCCGTTTCGTATTCTTCGTCAAGTTCATCAAGCGTACCTTTGAGTTTCCCAACATCACGGCGGTAGCGGTCTAATCCCGTTTTTGGCTGACCCGCAAAAACCCGGACGATGCTGTCGGTAGCTTCTGTTTGGAAGTCCTGTACCTTGAATTGAAATTTCATTCGGCTCACAATCCTTTTCCAGCAAAAATCTGTATTCTATGACTTCATGATTCATATGGCAATTCGATTTGCAATTCTTTCTCTGCTGGTAAATTGTCCATTTACAGAACCCTTCTTATCGTGTTGGGGCTGTATGTGTTAAACACTTGCTCGAAGTTTACCATTGCGCTGTCGCTGGCGAAACTGCTGTCACGGAAAACGGCGTAGTATGGCTTTTTCTTGGCTATCTGGGTAATGAGGCCGGTATCTACCCTGCCAAAGCAAGCGATGAGGTAGTTGTCGTTTACGTACCATAAATTATCTTTCAGCACGACTTTAGCAGAGAGGGGTATGCCGAGTTCTAGCATCACTTGGAATAGTAAATCTTCGGCTGTGCGGTCGGCTTTTATGTTATCGGTAAAACCATCAAGGTTAAAGCTCATTTGCGCCAGTTCGTCCGGCGTGTAGTAAACATCTTTCATGTTGGACGAATCCAGTTTTAGGACTCGGAAGCCGGTATCGAGATTTTGTGCGGTTACGCCAGTCTTTTCCTTGATTTTGCGACTTGCGCGGCGTATGCGTTCCTTGCCGATTTCGCAAATATTCTTGTAGCCCATTTTATATGCTTCACTCTTCTCGTCTATGGCTTCGGGTAGTTGCACCATTATGAATTTGCGCTTGCCGCCATCCTCTGCGTTTAATTGCATAACAGCATGGGCGGTAGTGGCACTTCCGCTAAAGAAATCAAGTATTATTGCGTTTGGGTCATTTGCTATGACCATCATTCTTTTAATGAGATCTATAGGTTTTGGAGTATCAAACGGCGCGCGTTCAAACAGTTTTTTCAATTCTCCCATTGCATCACGGGTACTTCCAACATCTTTAGCAAACCATATGCTTTCAGGGGTGCGCCCTTCTAAATTTTTTAAATATATTTTCCTAATGATGCGAGTTTCATCTGCACTAAAAATAATCTCGCCTGTTTTAATTTTTTCTTCGACTGTTTCCTTACTCCAGCGCCATCCATTATCGCACGGTTTGATTATGTTTCCGGAAGGCGAAATAATGTCGTAAATCAAGTTTGGGCGGTATAACGCGTTCCTTACATCGCCGCTTCGCCACGCCCCGTTTGGGTCATTGTCTGGATTGCTGTAGGCCTTGTTATCTTCATCGGTTCTTTCAAGCGAGCCAAGTTGATATTTACTTGATTTTTGATAGAACAATATATGATTGTGATGCAATGACATGGTGTTTGAAT
>Ga0136643_10017673_pt1 | contig 10739 bp, 9 predicted proteins | sample TergutLab28metaG_FD_96883 | JGI IMG/M metagenome (GOLD analysis project Ga0136643, IMG submission 96883) | Labiotermes labralis P1 segment gut microbial communities from Petit-Saut dam, French Guiana - Lab288 P1 (version 3) (version 3) | ecosystem: Host-associated > Arthropoda: Insects >... | reverse complement strand
TTGGATTATTCCGCTGATGATATTATTAGCGTTTGCGTTGCCGTTGATCACTAAGAGAGAATTCTATTGCACATACGTTTGTCCGTATGGTGCAGCACAGGAATTGGTTGCAAAACTAAACAAAAAGCATGTTCAAATTCCACAAAAAACATACCGTATTTTGATCAATTTAAGACCTGCATATTTGCTTGTGATTATCTTGTTATTATTTACCGGGATTCTCTTAGATTTCGTTAATTTCGAGCCTTTCGCAGGATTTATGCTTGACGCTTATTTGTGGATTCCGATGGTTATAGCAGGTGTTTTCTTGTTGGTATCACTGTTTGTTCCGAGATTTTGGTGCAAGTATTGCTGTCCGACGGGATATATTATTGATTTGACAAGATAATTCTTAGTAATTTGCAAATTTTTCGTATCTTTGCAGAACTATTGATAACAGAGAAATGAAAAAAACAGCACTTATCACAGGAATTACCGGACAGGACGGCGCTTATTTAGCCGAGTTTTTGTTGAAAAAAGGCTATATCGTTCACGGTATAAAGCGTCGCTCGTCGTTGTTCAACACCGAACGTATAGACCATTTGTATCAAGACCCAAGTGTAGAAAATAGAAATTTCATTCTGCACTATGGAGACATGACTGATTCGATGAATTTAACTCGAATTATTCAAGAAGTTCAACCCGATGAAATTTATAATTTGGCGGCAATGTCGCATGTCAAAGTTTCGTTCGACACGCCGGAATATACAGCAAATGCTGACGGTATTGGCACATTGAGATTGCTGGAAGCTGTTCGTTTGTTAGGATTAACTCACAAATCCAAAATTTATCAGGCCTCCACATCTGAGCTTTATGGCTTGGTGCAAGAAGTTCCTCAAACCGAGAAAACACCGTTTTATCCGCGCTCGCCGTACGCTGTAGCGAAAATGTATGCCTATTGGATTACGGTCAATTATCGCGAAGCATACAACATTCATGCAAGCAACGGAATTTTGTTCAATCACGAATCGCCGATTCGAGGCGAAACATTTGTAACTCGAAAAATCACTCGTGCTGCGGCACGCATTGTGATGGGCATGCAAGATAAACTTTTTTTAGGAAATCTTAGTTCCAAGCGTGATTGGGGGCATGCAAAGGACTATGTGGAGGCCATGTATTTGATTTTACAACAAGATGAACCCGATGATTATGTTATCGCAACAGGTATCACAACATCTATTCGGGATTTTGTTAAAATGACGTTCGAAAAATTGGGTGTAACCATTGAATTTAAAGGTGAAGGCGTAGATGAAAAAGGATTCATTTCGCATATTGATACCGATGTTTTTTCAAAATCGGTGGGTGAAAAATTTTTGGGAAATCTGCAAAACCGATTGAAAAACGACATTGTTGAAGTTGACTCGCAATATTTCCGTCCTACAGAAGTAGATTTGTTAATCGGCGACTCTACCAAAGCAAGAACCAAACTTGGTTGGAAGCCTAAATACAACCTTGACTCACTGATTGAAGACATGATTTCGAGCGATGTCAAATTGTTCAAAAAAGAAGATTACCTGAAAAAAGGTGGGTTTGTTACACTTAACTATTTTGAATAAAATTGGAAAAGCACGCAAAAATTTATGTGGCAGGGCATACAGGGCTTGTTGGCTCTGCGATTTGGAAAAATTTGCAACAAAAAGGATATACCAATTTGTTGGGAAAAACGTTGGATGAATTGGATTTGAGAAATCAATCCGATGTTGAACATTTCTTTGAAGCAGAAAAACCGGATTATGTTTTTTTAGCTGCTGCAAAAGTCGGCGGAATTGTTGCTAACAACATCTATAGAGCTGATTTTATCTATGAAAATCTACAAATTCAGAACAATATTATACATTCCTCGTGGAAATTTGGTGTAAAAAAATTGTTGTTTCTCGGCTCAACATGTATTTATCCGAAAAATGCACCACAGCCGATGTCGGAAGACGTTTTATTGATCGATATTTTGGAATATACCAACGAACCGTATGCTATAGCAAAAATAGCCGGAATCAAGCTTTGCGAAAGTTTTAATTTGCAATATGGAACTAATTTTTTGGCAGTTATGCCAACAAATTTATATGGTCCGAATGATAATTTTAATTTGGAAACCAGTCATGTTTTGCCTGCGTTGATTCGAAAAATGCACTTAGCTAAACTTCTGAATGAAGGAAATTTGGAAGGCATTCGAAAAGATTTGAACTTTCGTCCGATTGAACAGATTGATGGAACTGTTTCCGAAAAAATCATTTTGGAGAAATTGAAAAAATATGGAATCACTTCCGAAAGTGTAGAGATTTGGGGTACAGGAAAACCTTTGCGTGAATTTCTTTGGAGTGAGGACATGGCGGATGCTTGTGTATTTGTAATGGAAAATATCAATTTTTCAGATCTGACAAAAGGCAAGGAGGAAATTCGAAATTGTCATATCAACATTGGTACGGGAAAAGAAATATCGATCGCCGAATTGGCTTCGACAATTCAATCCATTGTTGACTATGACGGGCAAATTGTTTACAATTCCGAAAAACCGGACGGAACGATGCGAAAGCTCACAAACCCTGAAAAATTGCACTCATTGGGCTGGAAACATTCCGTAGAATTGCAGGATGGGATTCGGAAAATGTATGAATGGTATCAAAGAGTTTAGTAAAACAGATTAAAAAACGAACATTCAGACATCAAGATATAACACAAACTGCATTTTGCCTTCACTTAACGACCAGTCCACACTAGTGGCTTAACAGTAAAAACAAAACAAAATGGAAAAGAAAAAACATACTATCCTATTGAGAAACTTCAAAGTAGAAAAGCAGGGTACCCAGCATCTATATAGTGTACACGTATTTGGTGATGATACATACTCGTTTTTGTCTGATAGTAAAATGAACGATGAAATCGAAAACGCAAAAGCATCTGATAACGACAGATTGTTTCGGGAAAAGTTAGAATTTGCATGTAAAAAAATATTAATTCACAACGATTTCTTTTTTGATGAAATAGAAATGATTTAAGTGCAGAAACATGCTTTACTCCATTATTATTCCCGTATATAACCGCCCTGACGAAATAGCGGAATTGCTAGCAAGTTTGAGTCTGCAAACCATAAAACCATTCGAGGTTGTTATCGTGGAAGATGGCTCTACACAGCCCTGTCAACAAATTGTTGATAATTATACCCATTGTTTGAATATCACTTATCACACCAAACCCAACACTGGACGGAGCGATAGCCGTAATGTCGGTATGCAGTTGGCACGTAACGATTATTTTATTTTCACAGATTCCGATTGTGTATTTCCTCCACAATATTTTGAGTGCCTGAACAAACATTTGCAAGAAAATTACTGCGATTGTTTTGGCGGTCCAGATGCTGCGCATGAATCTTTTTCAGATTTGCAAAAAGCCATCAACTACGCCATGACATCTTTTTTCACAACAGGAGGTATTCGTGGCGGAAAGCAACAAATGGAAAAATTCAAACCGCGTACATTCAACATGGGATTTTCTAAACATGTTTTTGAAAAAGTAGGCGGTTTCAAAGACATGTTTGGTGAAGATATTGATCTTTCTATTCGCATAGCCGATGCAGGATTTAGGATATCGCTTTTTCAAGATGTGTTTGTTTATCACAAACGTAGAGTAAGTTTTCGCAAATTTTTCAAACAAGTTTTTAATTTCGGTACGGCACGTATAAATCTTGCCCTTTTGCACAAAGGCTCGTTGAAAATTGTACACACCTTTCCTGCGTTGTTTTTGTTGGGGGGTGTTGCCATCGTGTTTTTGGCGATTTTTCATTCGCTGTGGTGGCTACTATTGCCGGCGGCCTACTCTTTTTTGCTTTTTGCGGATTCGCTTTGTAAAACAAAGTCTTTGATAACAGCTTTGCTGTCTGTTTGGGCTTCTTATATTCAAATTATAGCGTATGGTTGGGGATTTTTGACCTCTTTTGTACAAAAAAATATTCTTCGACGAGGTTTAGAAACAGCCGAAGTGTTAAAGCAAAAATACAAATAAACCTTTATTTTCACATGAAATTATTAGGAATTGTAGTTTTATATTATCCGAATGAAGATTTAGTTGATAATATTTTATCATATCTTCCATTTTTGGATCAATTGGTTATTTGGGATAATACTCCGAAAGAATTCCAAAAAAAAATCCGTATTGAGGATGCCATTCTGCAGGATAAAATTTTATATTGGGGCGAAAATGATAATGTCGGACTAGGGAAGGCTTTTAACCAAGTCATAGATTACGCAACTAGAGAGGGGGGCACACATTTGCTTACTATGGATCAAGATAGTTTTTTTGTTGAAAATGACTTTGCAAAATACGTTGATGCTATAAAAGGAGAAGAGATAGCGATTTTCTCGCCTAACTATATTATTCAGGATAAGAAATTGTATCCGGAACAAAAAACCTTGCTTGAAGTTGAATATTCCATGACCTCTGGTTCAATATATCCTGTGGCAATCTTCAATGAGATAGGGGGATTTAGATGCGATTTTTTTATAGATATAATTGATATTGAGTTTTGTTTGCGAGCAAAAAAAAGTGGTATTCCAACCAAAATAATAACCGGGGTAAACTTGAACCATAAATTAGGATATAAAAAAAAGAAACATAGATTTTTATGGAAAACGATTTCGCCAAATGAATACTCTCCCATACGTTCTTACTATATGATAAGAAATTCACTGGTTACCAAAAAACTCTATCCTGAGGCAAACGTGTGGAAAGGCTATTTATCTTACTATTTTTATCAACGTATTTTCTTTGTCGTGCTATATGAAAAAAATAAAATTGAAAAAATAAAAAATTTATTACTTGGGTACATTCATGGCAAAAAGGGTATGACAGGAAAACAAGTAAATGACCAATCAAAATTTTAATGACTAAATAATGGAAAATTATATTTGTAAAATCTGCACAAACGCAAAATTCAATCGGACGTTTACTGTTCGTGAGATGATGTTTGCCTCTCGTGATGAATTTATTTATTTCCAATGTTCTGAATGTGGTTGTGTTCAAATTGTTAACCCTCCTAAAGCACTAGATAAATACTATCCTTCGGATAAATATTTTTCATTTCATCAAGCAAATAAGCGAAGTGGTGTTATAAGAACCTTTTTAATTCGACTACTGGTAAGAGCCTGTATGTTTGGAATTATTCCAACAAATGTGCGTTATTTACGACAATTTGAATGGCTGATTATGTTGAAAAAACACATCAGTAAAAGAGTGAAAGTTTTAGATATTGGCTGTGGAAGAGGTTATCTCTTAAAAGAAATGCGGTTATGGGGATTTAAGGATTTGACAGGTATAGATCCTTTTATTGAAAAAGAAACAAATGATCCAACCGGAATTAGAATATACAAACAATCCGTATTTGAACATAACTTACAATATGATATTATCATAATGAATCATTCGTTCGAGCATATGAGCAATCCTTTGGAGGTATTACAAAAGTGCTATGAATTGCTCACTCCGGATGGTTTGTTATTGATATGTATTCCTGTTTCAGATAGTTTTGCCTATCGAAAATACGGTGTTAATTGGTTCCAAATGGATTCCCCCCGTCATTTTTTTTTGCATACAACCAATAGTATGTCCTTATTGGCAAAATCAGCTGGCTTTACTATAGAAAAAATTATTTACGACTCAAAAATAGAGCAAATTTTGATAAGTGAAGAATATCAAAGCTATGAAACAGGTCTAAAAGCTGATAAATCTCCCCGAAGAAAAAAGCAATTACGAAAGTTCGTAAAACTTCTAAATACGTTAAAAGATGGAGATACAGCATGTTTCTCTTTTAGAAAGGCTAAAATAACTCAAGAATTATGCGAATAAAAATAGTCATACCTATCTACAAGCAGAACTTGTCTATAGAAGAACAGCGTTCTTTGAAACAGTGTTTTACAGTTTTAAATTCTTATGATTTTGTTTTTATTACTTGTAAGAACTTGGACCTTACTCAATATCTTTCTATGATAAGAGATGCTAATACAAACGCTGAATTTGAGTATTTCGATAAAAATTATTTTGACAGTGTAGAATCCTATAATAGGCTGTTATTGAGTCGTCAATTTTATGTGAAATTTCAGCAGGAAGACTATATTCTAATTTACCAATTGGATGCTTTTGTATTTAAAGATGAACTTCTTTTTTGGTGCGAAAAGAAATTCGATTATATCGGTGCACCGTGGTTTAAATATTATGGAAGTCACGAAAATGGAAATGTTTTATTTAAAGTCGGAAACGGGGGGGTATCGTTACGAAAAGTTGCGGCTTTTTTAGAGCGATTTGATAAACCGCTACCGTTATCTGTTTTTCTATTTTATGTAAAAAACATTCGAAAAAAGAAATTTGTTTCGATGTGTGTGCAGTCCATCAAAATACTTTTTTTACTTCTGTTTTCAAAACAAACAGTAGAGTATTATTTATTGAATTTGACAGACGAACGTATTAATGAGGATACATTTTGGGCAGAGGCTTTATCAGATACGCCACTCGCTTTAGATGTTCCGGATGTCATCACGGCAGCTCGATTCTGCATCGAGAAATCCCCCTCTTTTTTGTACGGTTTAATAGGCGAACAATTACCTTTCTCATGTCATGCTTACGAAAAGTATGAATATGAAAAATTTTGGCGTGAAAAAATAGAACAGTTCGAAAATTAAATTGATAATTTTTCGTATCTTTGCACAAAAAAAATCTAAATATGAAAAATCTAAATTTCAAACAAATTTTTCCCTACATCTCAGCGATTGTATTTTTTCTGCTTTTAACAGTGATTTTTTTTAGACCTATTGTATTCGACAATAAAGATCTTCCATCCAGTGATATGATCGGTGTTATCGGTATGACAAAAGCCACGGACGTTTTTTATAGTGAAACCGGCGAACACACCTTTTGGTCGCCGAATATGTTTGGTGGAATGCCGGAATTTATACGAGGACATCCGGATACAAGAAATATATTTAGTTTTTTTTCTAAAACGATTCGACTCAACTTGCCTCTATTTCATATGGGGATATTTTTTGTTTATTTTATCGGCTTTTTTATTTTTATGCTTTGTATTAAAGCCAATGTGTGGATGGCTGTTTTGGGGGCTTTGGCATACTCCTTAATGTCGTACAACATCATTATTATCGAGGCTGGTCATGTTAACAAAGGTTATGCTATGGCTTGGGTCGCACCGATATTTGGCGGAATTATTTTAGCCTTCCGAGGAAAATTGTTTCTCGGTTTTGTGGTGACTATGATATTTTTGGGGTTACAAATAAGTTCCTATCATGTGCAAATTACATATTATGCGATGCTTGCAATAGCTTTCGCAGGAATTGCATATTTTATAGAGTATATGCGTGTGGAGAAGAATTTGACGCAGTTTTCTAAAATTGTTGCTATATTGTGCATAAGTGCGATGCTTGCCTTTTTACCTTCAGTGGGAACGCTATTACCCAAGAAAGATTTTGCTCAAGACACCATGCGCGGCGGTTCGGAGCTAACCGTAAAACCTGATGGAACACCTTATTTAACGCCAAATCAAGCCGGTTTGGAAATTGACTATGCATTTGCATGGAGTTACGGAATAATGGAAACATTTACGTTACTTATTCCGAATTTGTATGGTAGTTCAAGTTGGACACCCATAGACCCTAATTCAGAAACTGCCAGACAATTGCGGCAAACAGGTGCGAATCTCAGTGGTTTACAAACATTTTGGGGCGACAAACCGTTTACATCGGGGCCGCACTATGCCGGAGCAGTGGTTATTTTCTTATTTATATTAAGTTTGTTCGTACTGAAAGGACCGGAAAAATGGTGGTTGCTCGCAGCAACCATATTTTCGATCATGCTGGCTTGGGGCAAAAATTTTCCATTGCTCAACAATTTCTTGTTTGAATACTTACCACTTTACAACAGATTTAGAGTCCCCGAAATGGCTCTAGTCATAGCAGAAACAACCATGCCTATTTTGGCTATGCTGGGGTTGAAAGAGATTATTGAAAACAAAGTCCCCAAAATTGATTTGGTAAAATACCTAAAATACACGCTGGGCATTGTTGGCGGAATATGCGTATTTTTCTTGTTGTTTGGTTCATCAATATTGTCGTTCTCTGGTCCCGGTGATCCGGTTTTTGCACACCGTTTAGTGAATGCGGGATTTCCACAAGCGTCAGTTGCACAGATTATGGATATTTTGCGTGATCATCGTCAGTCAATGATGATGGGCGATACGTGGCGTTCGTTGATCTTTGTGGTCTTAGCGTTTGGTTTGATGTGGTCATTTGTAAAAGGGAAAATTCAAAAAGCAAATTATTTAGTAATTGCGTTGATTGTGTTGGTTACTGTGGATATGTGGGGTGTTGCGAGGCGTTATCTGAACGAGCGTCACTTTGTGGACAGGCGACAAGCTTGGGTAATTATGCCTACTGAAGCGGATTTGTTGATTTTACAAGATCCTGATCCAAATTTCCGTGTGTTTAACGCCGCCTCAAACACATTTAATGAAGCCAATACATCGTACTTCCATCAATCAATTGGCGGTTATAGCCCAATAAAATTGCGTCGCTACCAAGATATTATTGACTTCCATTTGTCGCACAGACGAGGAATAAATATCGATGTTTTGAATATGCTAAACACGAGATACTTCATTGCTCCGAATGGTCAGGTGCAACACAATGTGGCGGCTCTTGGACATGCGTGGTTTGTAGATTCCGTACGCTTTGTAGCAAATCCGGATGAAGATATTTTAGCATTAGACGATTTTGATCCGAGTTCGGTTGCAATTATAGATGCTTCGCTATTTGGAAATATTTTCGGAAATTTTACCTTCGAGCGAGATACAACGGCAACTATTGTCATGACACATTGGCAACCTAACAAAATAATTTACGAAACATTTGCCGAAACACCGCAATTTGCTGTGTTTTCAGAGGTCTTTTATCGTCATTGGCGTGCAACAATTAATGGCGAATTAGTTCCGATTATTCGTGTGAATTATATTTTGAGAGCACTCATTATTCCGGAAGGCGAACACGAAATTGTATTCTCATACCCGATGCCTCGAATTTTTAAAATTTCGAGAACTATTGCTACTTTTGGCTCTATCCTCGTTATTCTGGTGTTGATAGGCGGTGCTGTGCATTATGTCAGACGAAAGAAAAAAGAATAACGTTGCTTTGGCTCCAAAAATTTCCATAATAACGGTTTGCTATAATGCTGAAACCTTAATTGAACGCACCATTCTGAGCGTTCTCAGTCAAACGTATGACAATATCGAATATATTATTGTTGACGGCAACAGCACGGACAAAACAATGGAAATTATTCAATCAAAAATCAAAAATCAAAAGCCTGCCCTGAGTGTAGCCGAAGGGTCAAAAATCATTTCCGAACCCGACACCGGAATTTACGATGCCATGAACAAAGGGCTTGACTTGGCAACCGGCGACTACGTGTGGTTTATGAATGCCGGCGATGAAATTTATGAGCCGACAACATTAGAAAAATTAATCCCATATTTTGAAAAAAAAGCCGATGTCATTTATGGAGACACTGTGAGAGTGGACGAACTAAGAAATGTATTAGGTTTGCGAGAAAAACGACCACCAAAAAAATTCACATGGAAATCGTTTCGAAAGGGTATGATGGTCTGTCACCAATCCATCTTAATTTCTCGAAAGATTGCCCCAAAATACGATTTGCAATATAAGATTTCTGCTGATATAGATTGGGTTATTCGAGTCATGAAACAAGCAAAAATTGTTTGCAATTCGCACCTGGTTTTGTCGCGTTATCTGATTGGAGGTATCTCTAATCAACGTGAAAAACAAGCATGGAAAGAGCGTTTTGCGATTATGAAAAAGCATTACGGACTTCTACAAACGTTTCTATTTCATATTTTTATCGGATTTCGCTATTTGTTCAAGTAAAAATCTCGCATGCCAAAAGTATCCGTAATAATACCTGTTTACAATGCAAAAAAAACTATTCTTCGTTGTGTTGATTCACTATTGAATCAAACACTAAAAGACATGGAAGTCATCATTATTGACGATCACGGACAAGACGATAGCATAAAAATCATACAAAATCACATTGCTGAACATCCACGAAAAAATATGTTTCGATTTGCGGAGACTGCTGTAAATTCCGGTCCCGGGCCGGCTCGAAATGTGGGGTTACAAATTGCTCAATGCGAATACGTCGCTTTTCTTGATAGTGACGACTGGGTGGGAAAAGAAATGTATTCAACTTTGTACGAAATAGCAACTCAACATTCAGCAGATTTGTGCTATTGCAGTGCTGTTTTGGAAAATCTAAAAAAGAAACAACAACGTATTTTGTCGAATATCTCTGTTGAATCAGGAACTTTCTCTGATGAAGTCAAACGGCATTTTTTGTCGCATTTCAGAAGTTATTTTTGGTTCTATATTTTTCGGCGTGAAATCATAACCAAAAACAACATTACATTTCTTTCCGAAAAAGCAGCAGAAGATGTCTGTTTTTTAGCGTGTAACATTTTGTACGCCGAGTGTGTTGCATATGTAGATAAACCGATGCATCACTACACGTATGATTCAAATTCATTGAGCAGATTTAAAAATGAAAAACGCTATCTCGACAAATTGTCAGCCTTTCGACGATTGTTCGATTTTGCAAAAACACATAATCTTTACGAAAAATATCGGCAAGAATTAGAA
>Ga0136643_10017669_pt1 | contig 10740 bp, 6 predicted proteins | sample TergutLab28metaG_FD_96883 | JGI IMG/M metagenome (GOLD analysis project Ga0136643, IMG submission 96883) | Labiotermes labralis P1 segment gut microbial communities from Petit-Saut dam, French Guiana - Lab288 P1 (version 3) (version 3) | ecosystem: Host-associated > Arthropoda: Insects >... | reverse complement strand
TTCCTGACGGTCAACTGCATGCATACAATTACTCACGGAGCGCATACCTCTTACTTCCTGACGGTCAACTGCATGCATAAAATTACTCACGGAGCGCATACCTCCTACTTCCTGACGGTCAACTGCATGCATACAATTACTCACGGAGCGCATACCTCCTACTTCCTGACGGTCAACTGCATGCATACAATTACTCACGGAGCGCACACCTGTTACTTCCTGACGGTCAACTGCATGCATACAATTACTCACGGAGCGCATACCTCTTACTTCCTGACGATCAATTACACGCATAAAATATCTATGCAAATGTCTATGAAGAACTGAAACTGAAAGGAAAAAGGAAAAAATCTTCAAATAATATTTTGGAAGAAAATAGAAAATTAGTTATAATATATCGCCAACCTAAGCTAAAACCTTTGTGAAAGAAAAACTACGTAAGATTCTACCGGATTCTACCGGCTTCCCTAGTAGTAGCTAACCTCATTGCGATCAGGGAACTCAAGTACGCCCGAACTTCAAAACGTCTCCGCTGTCTTCATTTGTCGCACATTCCATTCACATCACTTCCAGTTATTTCTTTATACTTGATGTTAATTCGCTTTATAAACTCCTGGCTTCATTCCAGCCTACCTGCTGACTCTCTTCATGAGAATTTACCCAGTTATACAGTAATTTTTCTTAAAAAAAAATCTTTTCATCTCTTTAACTTCCCGAAGCTGCACGCTTTGGCAGTGTGTCTGTTTTAGCAACATATTTTCCACCACATTTGCAGGGAACACCATCAGTTGGGCTGTCGTTTCAGTTTGGTTGTCGTGACAGAGCTCCAGAGGGAGAGTATTTTGAAGTTAGTAGACATGCAATATTTTTAAGATATCCAGTAGTACCCCAGGTGGAGATCACTTCTGGGAATCTCAGATACATGATTCTCTTACCGAATATTGTCTAATTACTGGAGTACATGAATATTAGTGCGCTGGACTATTATGAAAGGAAACGTATCTGTCAGCCTATTGCTCTAAGTAACAATGTACCTAGGAATATGAAGCATCTGTTTAATAAAGAAGTGTTACGGTAATGGGTACAAACTTTGACACTGTAACTGGACATTCACCTTATGAGATGATCAAAAAAAGGGCACTTAATCGTGGCTTAGGAACGAAGATCATAGAATTGCCTGTGGAACTCACGTATTATTGCAATGTTACGTCGCTTTGGTCATAGAAACATTTCGAAAAATATTTTCCTGTCCAAATTAACTCTGTGGTGTTGACAGTACCATCCTTGAACAGTTTCTCAGCTTCTCAACAATTCATGTGTTCTTGAAGTAACCAAGCATCTATCAGGGGTCCAAGGAAGTCGTGTATGAGATAAAATGTGTAAATTATTAAAAATTTCTTATCAGGCTTTCTGTATTCTTCTCTTCGTTCCTCTCTCTTAGGCCCCCCAAATGTTCTTCATTCTCAACAGCCCCAACTAAGGTCCTTTCCACACGTGAGCAGACAAAAATCTCCTCCTCAGTCTGCATCGTATTCATTCTGAGTTTTTCCAATCCGAGGACATTCATATTTCTTGCTTTCAGCACCACCAAATGAAAACGGAAACAATTTGTTACGGACAGTAACACGTTCTGAATAGTAATTTCAGAAGAAAAATTATACCGAACTTTTTTTTTTGTTAAGTGCCTTTCTGAATCGCTGGCCTTTTTACATATAAGCCATGAGACATGCGGTATTAATGCATTACGTAAGGCACTGTGTTAGATATCGTTGTATGCAAGTCTTTAATGCCATTATCATATTTTTCCGCTAGATGTTTTGGCCACAGTTTAATGGTCAATGTCAGATGGGACCGGAAATTCACGTGCAGCAGTCGTGATTATCAAAAAGGTATACGTCACTACACGTCGCACAATAAAGAACAGGTTTTATGTCCTGTTCTGAAGGATCATTGAGGATCAAAAAATTAGGTGTTTACATCTTCTCTCACATAACAATTTAACATTATTTTCCGCGAAATGTTAATGTCCTTATCTAAATAACACTAAAATCTGGTTTTGGGAATTTGAAAGTAAAATTGTGATTGGAAATTGTAAATATTTATCTCTTACAACTAGTTTATAAGTGCAACAAGTAATGAGTAGCAAACACACATTACTTAAGGTGTTTCACTCGCAAATACAGCGCACTCGCTCTTTTTTGTGGGGGGGTAGAAAATATAAGATAATACATGGAGTTTGTAGCACACGACTTTTGAGCGTGAATATTAATGACTCTTATTTTGCAAATATATATTAATTATGTTTAATTTGATATGTTAGTTAACAACAAAACTTTAAAACAATTTTAGCACTTAACGTCTGTTTTTCCCCTTCATTTTTAAAACCAATGAAATTTTCAAAGTAGATGTGATGACTATTATTGTTTTAGTAATTGGCTTTCAATACTCATCAGCTTCCCTGCTACTATAAAGAAAATGAGGGAGACGTTGTTTACGGTCAGCAACAAATGTAGGTCAACGTGACATGTCAAATTATGGTGAAGTCAGCTGCGGACTTCCGGTCTTGTGTTTTCCTTGCAGGTTCTTGTTGTTATAGGGGTTTTTAAGACGGTTAAATAAACAACTGACCTGTGTAATTTTGACGTTTTGCTGACCGTGCATCTCAGTGTATTTATCTCAGTAATTAACCAACTTGATGCACAAAATCTTTGTTTTAAATAAGTTTATTTCATGCCTCTACATGTTTCGAGCACATGTGCTTATCATCAGGAGGTCAAAATTGTATTATACAGCCTCTGGTATCATCACACCTCGTGCACGAGACGGCCACCTATAGGTGTGTTGATACCAGAGGCTGTGTAATGCAATTTTGACCTCCTGAAGATGATCACATATGCTCGAAACATGTAGATGCATGAAATAAAACTTATTGTGAAACAAAAATTTTGTGCATCAAGTTGGTTAATTACTGAGATAAATGACCTATTTAAGTAAAAAAGCAGCTAGACCATTACATTATTAAGATCATGGGAGGCCCTTTCAGGGCTTGACTATTATTTGAACCTAACTGTACGGTATTTCGGAAGTTTGCTGTCCTCCAAATCGTCTCAAAGAAGGTGATAACTAATCGATGATGAGTCAAAATTCAGTCGTCCTGACAGCAGTGCAAGAAGGCTACAAAGCTTCCAGCTCGACATTCTGTACTTCTCCGTGTTTAATTAATAAAATATATTAATTCGTAGTCCAACACAACTTTATTCTGTAAAATATATGTAATTAAATGAATATAGCAGCTATAATGTTTCTGCTTTCATGAAGCCATCTTCAGGTTGTAACTTAAAAGGGGTTTTATATAAAATTTGCAGTGGCTTAAAATTACGGGATATTGTTTATATTTCTTGGTAAATAAACTATATTAGAACATAAAATGTAAAAGGAAAAATATAAAATAGTATAGGAATGATAGAGGCACATTTCTCTATCATTCCTATATTATATTATATAAAACTCCTTTTCATTTATAGCCTGAAGTTGGCTTTACGAAATCCGAAGCATTGTAGCTGCAGTGTTCCTTTAATTAATTATATTTTACATAACAAAACTATGTTGGACTGTAAATTTATATGTCGTATTAGTTATTGAAAACGCAACGGAATGCCTCGCCCGAAAATTCCCCGTGTTTAGCCTAACCTATTGAGACTTCTGCAACTTTCAGATTGCAAAAGAAAACAAGTAGGGCCTAGAGCCTTCCGCTGAGTTGCCAAGTCATGAGATTTATTGAAACCAGAGGGTATGGCTTCCGTTTGTGCCAGCCGAAATTAGATACCACAATGTACCAATTGCATCTGGAGCCAGAGTTTGGTCAAAACTATAGGTGCATGTACGTATAGAAGGGGTTCCGAGCTGAATAAATTTCGGGAAAAAAATTCCCCACATAATGACGTATTCGTTTATGAAGTCTGTCACATTTTTTAAAATATACCTTGTAGTCGTGCTTTCTAAATTTTTACAAAACAAAGTTTTGGTGCCCCTTTGTTAAAGTGAGCCTACCTTATATAAACGACAAGCTTGGCTCACTTGACGTATGTGTTGACTGACTCATCGTGTTGTTTTCTGAAAAATCCATTCGAACAGCTTTTTATTTTATTATACAACAAGTTAACCCACACATTACTATCTAACTTGTTTGCTAGATAGCTAGCTAGCTAACTAACTAGCTAAAACTCTAACTAAATCCATGAAATAGTCCTTCTTGGGAAGCTAAGAAGTTCTCAGTTAGTAAAGAAATTTCCCGCATTTGATGAAACCCGGAAGTTCATTACAGCTTTCTCAACAGCCCACCTTCTGTCTCTATCCTAAACCAGATCAATCAAGTCCATGTCTCTCCCTTCCTTTTCTTGAAGATTCATTTTATATTAAAAGTTCACCTGGGACAGGCCACGAAAGCCCAGATGGGGAATAGAGGTATTGCTTTACTCTTTCTTTAATCTCGGCGCCAGACGGAGTGGGTGATCAGCGTCACGCCCGGCCGCTTTACCCTGGGAATCCTCCGGTACCCGTTGAATAGAAGGCTGCCTGGGCCCCAGGGTCGGTCTGGACGGGCGCCGAAAATATCGCCCCCACGGGATTCGATCCAGATTGCATTGACATTTGCCATTTTGCCACAGACTGAACTGTGAGGCAAACAGGGCACATGTCAGTGCACTGTGGATGTTGACTGACTTTACATTCACGCGGTCCCACATTTGTCACTGCACATGTTGCCGCAAATGTCTGCACCAGAAAGGCGACATATATTGCGTGGCGTTGTCGGAAACAACGCCTGCTTTAATAAATAAGAAACTGTTCTTACGACAAATACGCGACCCATCGGAATGTCTTTCCGCACTCCACTTTGGTCGCAAATCACAGGTTTATAACCAGCAATTTTTGTATCAACTAAAGCTAGAAGACGCATGACTGTAATCTTACCTAACGTCCAATGTTCCAGCTGCTCTGACATTGCGTTGGAACAATGCAGGTGCCTGAGTTCCTGAACTGTGTAGGAGGCTTTCCATATAGGCTTGGACGTAACGATGGTACTAATAGTAGAGGACACCTGAGCGGGTTCGATTTGTCTTACTTACTGTCATGCTAAATTCCTTTCTCCCACTTCACTTCTTTCTTACTTGCTCCATTCTTATTGTCTCCTTTCCACTTCTCATCACATACATTTCATTTGTTTACCCAATCTGCCTCGGCGTCTTTTTTTTCACTCTTTTCCTACTCGATTTCTACACACGCTCCCTTTCTTATCCTTTCTTATTTCTTATTCTTTCATTTCCTTTTTTCACTTGCTTTCTTACTTTATTTATTTCTTTATACGTTCCTTCAACGACCCAAATATTAAGCTATAGGCCTAATTAGCTAGCACTGAAACAATAAAACATTTCTACATTTTCTTTCACTTCACGCATCAGGTAAAATTCTTTCAGTTTTACGGCTAATTGAATAATGTGTATAGCTTGCTCTGATCGTTGCGAGAAGCCTGTGAAACACTAAGCGAAAATAACACCTGAATTCTATTAAAGTCCTATCGTGAAACTATGCCAAGAATTTAATTGTTTCTTAAGGTGCTAGGCATTAATAGGTTCCCATTGCAGATTCTGTTTCACTTGCAAGCTGTACATAGAGAAATCCCCCCCCCCCCCTTCCTCCCCCCCCCCCCCCGTTACAGATGATGGGAAAAACGTGTCTTCGCCGACAGCCGGTTCATTTATTAAGGGCCCCTTAATAACCAGAACCACTCCACTTCGTTCACTAAATTACCTTTCCCACATAAAATAGAACACTCAAGTCATGAGACAAAAGACAGAACATGTAACACAAGGGTAGAGAGTAAAGTATGGTAGAGGGTAAAGTTCAAGCAAATCGGGCAATGAAGGCCCAGAGGGGTAGTAGACTGATAGGTGAACTCGTTCTCCAACATCGACGCTAGATGTAGGTGGGTGGTCAACGCCACGCCCCGGCCCCTAAACCCAAGGAAAAGAGAAAAGTGCCGATTGTACAGGAGGATGGGTGAGCCCCAGGACCGGCCTAGACTGGTGTAGAAAACCTCACCCATACCGGGATTTGATCCCCAGCCCGTCCATCCCCAAGCGGGTCACTACACCCACTGCACTATCCCGGCCTACCAGAGAATATGGAGAAGCAAGGAACGCATATATAGGTGCACAGGCTTGTTGTTCAAGTGACCGTCATGTGTTTGGTTTAGCGCTCTGTATTGCATGTTTGTTACACTTTACAGAATAACGTACTGCCTCTAGCTGCAGAATGAATTAATGTTATTCATCTTCCGCCTGAAACAGGGTCACTCACCCTGAAGAAGGAGCAGGTCGTTCCTCTAAACCTTGGGACAAGAATTTACTAGACTGTTAAAGACCCCAACATCGGTCGTGACAAGAAACACGTATTTTGTACCGGTTAAAAAGACACAAGGAATGTTATCAACTGAAACACATATAAGGAAAGATAATATTAAAACATATTAAAGAAATTAAGCAATATTATATCTAAAATAGCTAAGGGTAGAGCCGTACTTCGGGGGTCTATAGAAATTGTCATGAAATTTCAAGTTTCCTACCAGCACAGTAACCTCTTACATTGGAATACACGGGAACTGATCGACACAGGCGATATGCAGTGGTCTCAACTTCAGCCCTCTTGTCAGCTAGACAGACAGTCAGTCAGTCAGTCTGTGTGTCTGTCGATTTGTTATAGTCAGTCTGTCAGCGAGCCGAACGTTAGTGTACATCCAACAACTTAAGGTGACTCAGAGCGCAACATTTCAAGATGCCATCTTGTTTTCACTGGCACTACCGAAGTTTCAACGCCAAAACTTCAATATAAGGCGTCAGTAACGACTCTATTGGTAGCTTCCTGCAGCCATTCTTACAGAACGAATTGCTTTCAGTGGGACACAGAAGGAAGACGTCTTGAAATAGGGAGTATATATCATGCAATATCAGGTGCGGAAATGGAGATGCGAATTTACATTTTGAATTCAAATCCTAATCATTATGTCCGAGTCTACCAAGTGTAGCCGGTGCTGCATTAAGACACAGACACACACACACACACACACACATACACACACACTATATATATATATGTGTGTGTGTATATATATATGTGTATACAAATATATATATATATATATATATATATATATATATATATACGTGCATGACATCTTTTTTCTTGGAATTCTTTTATCCTAAAAATGGAGGCAATTAGCTCAGTTGAAACGTCGCAACTATTTGCCAGTTTACACAGCGCAACTTCCCACAAGACTTGGCCTTCATCAGCAATGCAACGAGAACCTTAAATCTCTTGTACGCACTACATTAAAGCAGAAAACTGGTACTTAAGAAAGAAGAGATACAACATTGGACAGATTACACAGTCAGGGGCTTCACAGCCTGGAATCATAACCTTATTATTGTAGGTTAAATGATCATATCGTGGAATAACAGACGCAAGAGATATGAGCACGTAGTGGTACATACGGGCATGCACAACGAACTATGATCCCAAAATCGCAATGAAAGGTGCCAGTCCGACCACTGAGGTGTACTGAATGCTACAAGTGAGGCAAGATACGATTTCTGTGTGAACAGCAATTCCTGCCATTTATATCACTATCGTTTAATCGTCTAAAAATTCGTCAAGAATTTCAGACAAATTTGTTGGTCATAAATATTCCGGATTTTAGCTTAAGAACAGTTCACTTTAGGCCACATCTTTTGGGCCATCGCTTGATGACAATCTCTCTCCTGTGCAAGAAACAAACTTACAGTTGATACAACCTGCTGCAAAACACCAAGAAACTAAGAAGCAACACAGACGGCAAGCAAACAAATAAGAGCCAATTAGACTTTCAAATCCGTTACCAAATTAGGCCTAAACGCAAAAATGTTGACACGGAAGGCGTGCATGTCCAATGCGAGAAGATGCAACATTGCTGACCGGTGCCGCGTTTCAAGGGACGGTGTAGGCCAGGCCCACCAAAAAACAGCACACTAATTTGTGTAACATTCTTAACGGCAGTGGATTTTGCAAGCCTGTTCCATATTTGTCAGAAGTAGGTGAGAGCTCCCTGACATTTCCAGACAGCACGCCGGTCTAATCATTCAAGAGCTGAAATTCCAACGAAGACTTCTTCATTTGACTTTTCGAGCTTGGGAGATGAGACCAGCATGCTGCCTCGAAAGGTCGGAGACCTATCAACAAGCAACGCGTTTCTCAATCCCAGAAGGACAGAGATTTTTTTCTGCACCGTTGTGCAAGCCTAAAAATTCACAATTACAAATATGCCAGGTAAAAAATAATAAATAATTATATTTATATTTGCTAATGTTCAATACGTTTGTTATGAATTTGCATAGACGTTCTAATTAATCTGCATTGAAAGGAAGTGGAGGAATAGGAAACTCAAAGAAAGTAGGCCTACTCTTCCTTTGTCACTTTCATGTTACTCACTTAGAACGTCTGTGTTTAAGGTTACATAAGTGTAAGTTGCAAATTAACAGGCCTTAACATTGTTGAATGAATTCAATTTCACTTCGAAAATTCACCGAAGTAAAGAGTACTTTTGCCGGTCCCAGTGACCGCGCGGTTTAAGGTCTGCGGCCGCTCGCCTGCTGAGATTGTGAGTTCAAATCCCACCGGGGCATGGATGTCTGTCTCTTGTGAGTGTTTTGTGTTGCCAGGTAGAGGTCTCTGCGACGAGCCGATCACCCATCCATAGGAATCCTACAGAATGTGGCGCGTCGTTTCGTGTGATCTAGAAACTGCAAGAATGAGGAGGCCCTGGCCCACTGGGGGCTGTTGCGCCAAATAAAAAAAGGGGCTGCAAATTTTCTTGAGAGTTTGTGTTTGCAGTTAAAGTGAGCAGGATATCAGTAATTCAAACTGTAAAGCCTCTAGTAATTGGAAAGGACGTGAAATGAAGGTCTCGGGCTAATTTAAAGTACCAATGCTCGCATTTTCCTAGAGAAACGGAGGAAAAACACGAAGAACCTCAATCAGAATATTCGGTGTCCAGGCCTAGGTTCAAACTGATCACTTCCAGTACACAAGTCACAGGCGTCGCGGTCTGAGCAAACTGGCCACTTGCAAAGCTTTTAAGCAATATTTAATTAGCACACCAACTAATGCACATGCATACAATTTTTTACGTTAAAACATTTAAAATCGCTCCAACATGTTTCGATCCTAAGATCATCTTCAGGGAGCTACACTGTTCCTTGCTAAAATCACATTATTAAAAACACTCACTGATTAATTTCCTTATATTAACAGGATGCTATGGCAGCAGATTGTATTGTGTAAGTCGTACGCCGCTGAGTATTAGTTGGTGTGCCAATTAAATTACTGTACGAAGTGCACGGCGCAACGATGAAGACTTTTAAGCAATATTTTACCTGCACATGCAACACAAAGTTTCACTATTAATAAAAATATATATAAAATTTGCATAATACATTATTTTAGTGTGTGGAGCAGAGAGACTTTGGACTTTAAAGTAATTAACTTGTGTGTACTTTATATAAATTCTTGTACTTAAAATGGGAAAACTCCTCTGAACCACAACAAATTATTTTACAAATTATTCTAACAGTCCATTTCCTTGTGCGGCATTTCGCATGGAAGTTATAATACGATTGGTAACCAAACAGTCGCAGTGACAGGTGCCATAATCTGCCAAGACAATCTCCCGGGACATTAAACAAGAATGACAAAGTGAGCACAACAGTAGGGGAAAGTGTCGTTGCAACGTTCTAAAAACGAACCGTATTATTCAGTTGTTTTCTAATCGTACAGAAGGAAAGTTTTGGTTGACAGTCAGTGCCAGCAAGTTCTCCACAGTGGAAGAATTAGTAAGTATTAATAGAAACATTTGTGCTTCTCAGATCAGCCGACACAGTGTTAAGGCATTTACTGTGCAAAGTCTCTCTTGAAAGGGCTCGTTTCGAAATCCCTATATTTATGGAAACTGAAAAGTAATTGTTATGTCCGTAAAAGTAAACATTGTAGCCCAACCTAAGCCAGAATAATCCACTGCACACAACCACACTCTATCTTGCTAAGATCCATTTTAATAATATCGTGCAGTCTACACCAAGCAATCACAAACCCCAGCCCCCAAATCCGTCCCTCTTGAAGATTTTTCAAAAACAACATCTACATACATTCCTTCCGCCTCAACGCCCCTGCCCCTCGATAGTCTTCAGAAAGTCACCCTCACTATACCAATATGTATTGAAAACAAATTTATGACGATATTGCAATTTAGGCTTCTTATGGCTGTGTCTCCTACACTGAAGGAAGAAGCAGCAGATTCCGCCAAAACAGAGGTTCCAGTATATCAAAGTTTAAGTCTTTGCATAGCAGGGCATCTTAATTCAAGTTAGGAAGCTCTTCCCCCCGAAATTTTCTACATCGTCCTATTACTCACTCACTCCATGGTGCAGAGTCCTTGAGAAGCTAACTGGTTTGCAGCTAGTCAAGAAATTCCCCGCATTTCACGGAATACGAAGGTTCATTACCGCACTCACAAGCGTCCGCCACCTGTCTCTATCCTGGGCCCGCCCAATCCAGTCCATATACCCACATCCCACCTCCTGAAGATCCATCCTAATATTATCCACCCATCTACGCCTAGGTCTCCCCATTGGTCTCCTTCCCTCCGGTTTCCCC
>Ga0136643_10017668_pt1 | contig 10741 bp, 10 predicted proteins | sample TergutLab28metaG_FD_96883 | JGI IMG/M metagenome (GOLD analysis project Ga0136643, IMG submission 96883) | Labiotermes labralis P1 segment gut microbial communities from Petit-Saut dam, French Guiana - Lab288 P1 (version 3) (version 3) | ecosystem: Host-associated > Arthropoda: Insects >... | reverse complement strand
GGGGGGGGGAGGGTGTTTGTTTATTGTGGGGAGGGGGGGGGGGGGTTGTTTCGGGCGGGGGGGGGGGGGGGGGGGGGGGGGGCGCCTATGAACTTACCAGACATGATTGTCCTGCACAAAGTGAGTTAATTTTGATTACAGAATTAACATAGAAAAGGAGGAATCGTTTACCGTTCATATTCGTCTTGGTAAACACGGACATTTGTACTAATGTACCATGACAATGTGACCTGCCACACCGGCTTTGTTTGTGGTGTTACATTGTGCCCAGGCTGTTGTTACAGTATACAGGCTGTTGTTACTGTATACAGGCTGTTGTTACTATATACAGGCTGTTGTTACTGTATACAGGCTGCTGTTACTGTATACAGGCTGTTGTTACTATATACAGGCTGTTGTTACTATATACAGGCTGTTGTTACTGTATACACACTGTTGTTACTATATACAGGTTGTTGTTACTCTACAGAGGCTGTTGTTACTGTATACAGGCTGTTGTTACTGTACAAAGGCTTTTGTTACTGTATACAGGCTTTTGTTACTGTATACAGGCTGTTGTTACTGTACACAGGCTGTTGTTACTGTATACATGCTGTTGTTACTGTATACAGGCTGTTGTTACTGTAGACAGGCTTTTGTTACTGTATACAGGCTTTTGTTACTGTACACAGGCTTTTGTTACTGTATACAAGCTTTTGTTACTGTATACATGCTGTTGTTACTGTATACAGGCTGTTGCTAGTGTACGCAGGCTTTTGTTACTGTATACAGGCTGTTGCTAGTGTACGCAGGCTTTTGTTACTGTATACAGGCTGTTGCTACTGTACACACGCTTTTGTTACTGTATACAGACTGTTGTTACTGTATACAGGCTGTTGCTACTGTACACAGGCTTTTGTTACTGTATACAGACTGTTGTTAATGTATACAGGCTGTTGTTACTCTATACAGACTGTTGCTACTGTACACAGGCTTTTGTTACTGTATACAGGCTGTTGTTACTGTACACAAGCTGTTGTTACTGTATACAGGCTGTTGCTACTGTACACAGGCTTTTGTTACTGTATACAGACTGTTGTTAATGTATACAGGCTGTTGTTACTGTACACAGGCTGTTGTTACTGTACACAGGCTTTTGTTACTGTACACAGGGTTTTGTTACTGTATACAAACTGTTGTTACTGTACACACGCTGTTGTTACTGTATACAGACTGTTGTTACTGTATACAGACTGTTGTTACTGTACACAGGCTTTTGTTACTGTATACAGACTGTTATTACTGTATATAGACTGTTGTTACTTTACAAGGCAGGGAAAAGGCAATAATTTTGTTCCTTTCCTCCTTTCGTTCTTATTATTTATAAACAGCTTTGCAATTAAACACAGTGCGTTAATAAAATAAGATAACGATTACTAACGCTTCCGTCTACCCTAACGGCGTTAGCAGAATAACAAGAAAAAGATGGAGGATCTTATTAAAAATCTGTATGTGTTGTAGAATTGTTACAGAGCATTCCGTCAGAAGCATTCTCAGACATGAGATTGTCCGGGTTTATCTGAAATTTCGGGAGGGCTCTGGTAACGGATGAAAAATGCGTTGGACGAGAGAAAAGCAACGGGGAATCTTTTAGTATCCATATAAGGAAAGGCCGTAAAACAATTTCATTGAAGGAAATCTCCCTGACAAATTCCTGTAATATGTTTCACGTTCTCGTGCAGGGAACCAGACAGGGCGGCCAAATTCACAAAGTTAAATTACGGATGTCTTCACTTGAGACTTTTATGGCAGGCGTGCTAACTTTCGTCGAAGGCATCTCCTATAGAACAGGCATAGCACGCATATACGAACAGCTGTCCTTGGAAATGATCCAGTCCCGTAGAGACAGACGGTAGCACGATGTTGCTGTTACTACTGCCATACCGATAACACGCACGTACCGTTCTGTGCTGTCCTGTCCTGTCAACAGGGTGTGCCGTCTACAGACCACGCAGTTGTCAGTTACATCACAGTCTGCAGCGAAATACTATTTGCCTGGAAAGATGTATTTAGGTTGCTAGTTTCTGTAACTCGGTACTACTTGCTGCAAAGCGGAAGACATCAACCGCTGCATACCGACAGATGATGCCGTTAGCTCTGAGGTACTCACTTTCGCACTAAACAAAACTCCCTGTATAAGTTCATTACTTCATGAAGCGCACGCGGTTCGCACTACCTCTAATAATTTACGTTGGAAGAAACCTGTAAAGCTGGCCGAAGGCAAATTTGACATTGCAGTTATCTTGTGCACGGTGTTCACCTGACGTCACGTGACTGTATACGTAACGCCAGATTAGGAAATGTAGTCTGCACAAACAGCCGGTCCCAGCGGCCGCACGGTCTAAGGCGTAGGTCTGCGGCCGCTCGCCTGTTGAGATCGTGGGTTCGAATTCCACCGGGGGCATGGACGTGTTGTGAGTGTTGTGTGTTGTCAGGTAGAGGTCTCTGCGACGAGCTGATCCCTCGTCCAGAGGAGTCCTACCGACTGCGGTGCGTCGTTGTGTGTGATCTAGAAACCTCGTGAATGTGAGGTCCTGGCTTACTGGGGAGGGGGGGGGAGGGGAAGCTGTCGCGCAAAACAAAATCTGTACCAATATGTTAAAGCAGAGGGCGTGGACAGGCACGTGGCACAAAATTCTACTTTAGATGACTGAATATTCGTCAACCGGCCACAAACCGTGCGGTGTCAGAGTGGGCGAAGTGCGCGAGCAGCGAACCTAAATGAATAACACAAAGTTTCGTTATTTTCCGGACTGTTTAACTACAACCAAAATGGCGTGTAATTACCGTCATGCCACGCGTGCTTCGCGGGATTCTGCAAGCAACTTTGGCATCTCACGGCTGGCACATTTGTGTGTCACAATTTCCTGCGCACTTTAAGACAAAAATGGCCGTTACGACGAATTCGGAACAGGAAAGTAAGAAACCAAAAGGCGCCACAAAACAAAACAAAACAAACTAGCTACACGGTTCACATGCAATTTATACCGAGTTATGCCACGTCTCCTTCGTCTCGTGCTGTGCTTTACTGCCCTTCACAATTTATCGTTTCCCCTCCTCATTCGTTTAATTCATGTCCCGTCGCGTGCCGTCTACTGCCCTTCCTTTGTATAAGTCTTAGCTGCCGCGTCCATCTCTGTGATAGAAATATGGAGCAAAACAGAGCACATTCGATACACCTGATTTTCCTCAGGTCCTCAGAAAATAATATCACAACTTATGTACATCAACAAACAGCGCTGCACTAATCTTCCTACCTCAGTTAGCTCTTCCGTTGGTTGCTTTTTAAATTCTTTTAGGGCACCAGAACCCTTGAAGATGACGACACTAAGTTCCATTGAAACGTCCAGAAACACTAACCCACCGACAGAGCGTCACGACTCATAAGCTACGATGAATAGGCTACCTGTTCGTTCCTAACATTATTTAACGACGCTGTTCCACATGAAGAATATTTATTTGTGGCTTATTTGACGACGCTATCAACAGTTCATTACACAGCGATCGTGGCCTGATCGGAAGCGGCATCCGGGAAATTCTGTGGGATGGCTGAGGAAAACCACGAAGAATGTCAGTCGAGACAGCTGGTCTCCGAACTAAAACTTGAACCGGGGATAACACAGCAGCCGTGGCTGTTCGGAGGCGAAGTGTGGAGCAGTACGAAGGATCTGTATAGGAACTGACAGTGTGTGTCATGCACCACAGGACACGAGGATGGGAATCCGATACCTTCTGGCATAAGGTTCAGATGGACATCATTATACCAGCATAATCTCTACCGCATGTAACGGTTGGTGCCAAGTTCCTTAGTTGGTACGCAGTACATACTGCCACGTTTCAACAAACCTCCACATCTGCCCGCAAAGCTCACAACATACGTCTTGTGTTTCCCCATAAAGCAGCACTGACTAGTGTTCACTGTGAGGTACGAACTGACCACTTATACGTAATGTAGACTGACTGTAGTGTGCGTAGGGTTACGTCAGTTGAGTGCTGACAGATTTGTTTAGTGCCCAAACGACACTGAGGAAAGGACAAGGACAGACAAGTGCCTAGTCTGCTGGGGTTCGACATGACGGTTTGATGAAACACATTACTGGTACCTTGGCTGTGAGTGCAAAGAGGTACTGCCAAAATAAATTTGGAATTAGCAATCACTGAGTGGGTGGATTCTTTGTACGTACACGGCGCAGTTCCCTTCAAAAGGAACTATAGTTCAATGTTCGAAATTAAAAATCAGTCTAATTACATACAAAGATCGCGTTCTTACCTCACAGAGAACACAATGTGTTTATATAGTAAAGGTCAAACAGCCAATATTGAATAAGGGAAAACTGATCGTTTACTGCGAGAATCACACAGAACACACAAATTGCAGTTTTGGTGTTGGACAAGGCGGTACACAGAGTTACCACCGGGCTTTGACAGTTATAATGCGCATGCACAAAATGGTTTTAGTGTTGGGCAGTGCTGACTGTGTTTTAAGGTGGAACGGAATTTCTTGTGGCCTGATCAGCGATCAGCGTGGGCAAAAGGGCAGATCGCAACACCGGGCACTACAGTGGGTCACTTCAGGTGCGAATATGGGATGACGTTTGTTCTGTGCAAATCAAAAGAACCTCGCCAAGCTGCAACGCGTCTCACACGCATTCACAAAAGCAGACGTTGAGTAGCCGGCAGTCTTGAGAGGATCTCCAATACGCGGCCCGCGAGCCGCATGTCAGTTCTCTCAATGATATCATTCTAACTACAGAACGCGGTCATTTTCAATTTTAAGAGTTGAAAATGATTTTCGTTACGGCCTCAAAGATTTTCGCTATCCGCGGTCCGCAATCTGCATCGTACGGCAGGAAGGTTAGTGCAATGAACTGAAGTTCAAATTAAGTAATTAAGCACACTTCCTGTTGTTATTAACAGTGCAAGCTAACGGTGGGTTTAGTTTAAAGAAAATAATCACTTCATTGCTTAAAATGACGCTTTGGATCCTGTTGGCACGTACTCCGTCTCCCAGTCCTGTTAGCACGTACTGCTTCTCCCAGTCCTGTTAGTACGTACTCCGTCTCCCAGTCCTGTTAGCACGTACTGCTTCTCCCAGTCCTGTTAGCACGTACTCCGTCTCCCAGTCCTGTTAGCACGTACTCCGTCTCCCAGTCCTGTTAGCACGTACTGCGTCTCCCAGTCCTGTTAGCACGTACTCCGTCTCCCAGTCCTGTTAGCACGTACTGCTTCTCCCAGTCCTGTTAGCACGTACTCCGTCTCCCAATTCCACAAGTTTTCTATTAGTCTCTAGATCCCCAATTATACTGCCGTTTATCTTCCTGCGATATTCGTCATATCCGATACGTTACACCGCACACTGGCGAAGCCACTCTTGCACAGTCTTGCTGTAACTGAAAAAAAGCTGACCACTTCAGATTCTTAAACCCTCAGACCGACGGTTTAATCCGGCCGTTCGTACAAAAACAAGTTTAATTACTTTCACTCGGCCGGCCGGCCGGCAGCAGCAGCAGCACGCTACGTTGCTTAGCTGAACAGCAGTGTTTTAATGACACAGCTCTCAGGCGCTCGCCTTTTTTCAGATGCTAGCGAATCAAAATGACTTCCAGAGGTAGCTCCAATTCGTTATGTTCCAACTCCAAACGAGGCTGTTCTTGCATGCGAAACAACACGGCTCGTTGGATGAATTCAAAATGAACGTTTGCACTCGCTACGCTCCTATCAGACTCCATTTGTCTACATCCTGTATCGCCGTGTATATATAACTGACGCACGTCACGCCACATTGCTAACCTTCACCTTTCCAATCGCACATTAACACAATTTTATTCGTACCGTTACCAGCACCTAACGTCATCAACAACCACATTACACAGATTCAAAATATCTGGAGTGAAACAGAGTGCGTTAGTTACCGACTGTCACAGAACACAGCGGTCGCTGCTGGCTGTGGCGCATTACAACGTGTTGCAAGGCACCTGAATCTCGAATTCTAAACATTTTCGGTGCACGAATATTCTTTCCGTATTTTTCCTTGATATGCTGTCACGGTATGCGTCTAACTGGGCTTATCCCTCAACCAGGGGTTAATATCTCATGAATTAATAAGATTCGGTGCGAAATGTCAATGCCACAGACTGAAACTGCAATGTCGGGGAACAAAGGTTCGTTACAGAAAACGAACACGCGTGTTGCGTGCTGCTCACAAACGGCACAGCATTCCAACTGACCAGTCGCAGCCTGTTCCAACTGACCAGTCGCAGCCTGTTCCAACTGACCAGTCGCAGCCTGTTCCAACTGACATCCATTTCTCGCACCAGATATTGGGCCGTACAAAGAACGTTCACGATGGGCTGAATAGCGATGGCCAAGCTGCACACCGTGCCGACTGGGCAGCTGGACACAGCATCACTGTCCCAAGGTGCAAGACACACAAAATCTCCAACAGCGAATTGAGACTAACCGGAGTCACGTGAAGTCAACCATATGTTCAGTCGGTAATGCAGACGTCTTGCTGGGGACGTAGTGGACTGACCTACCTCACGTCACTAGTGCCGGATTGGAAACGGCGTGACGTAACTGCGCTAATGTGACCAGCCGATGTTAATGGCAGTCAGTGGGAGGCTATGTCATGCACAGGGTAGCTACCTGCTGCACAGCACCGAACGAGTACAGCGTGTAGGGAACGTTCAGACATACTGACTCTATGCAACAGAGAACTTCTGGCGAAGCTGCTAGTTGTTCAGCTATTCAACACTGTTCGGTTGATACTGAACATCAAGCCCAATTGCTTCTCACACAAAACCCCACTAGTAACTGCTGTGAGCTAGGTAAATAAGCATAGTGCATTTTTCACACTAACGGATAGCAAGATTCATTTTAGTATTATCACATACACATCCACTCCTGGCTCTTCCAAGTGAAATTTTCACTGATATCTTCATAACTGCTGGTGGATTGCGGACGATGAAGTCACAATTTTGAGACTCGTATCTTTAGGTGAAAATCTACTTTTTTTTTTGGCAGAAGTGACTGTGAGAGCAAAGCATGTCGTGCATGGAACTAAGTGACTAACAATTTGCTTATCAGAGGGTTTACGGAGGGGAAGATGACACGTGGTCAAATGGAACTTGGTCCATGCTCATTCACGCAGACGCCCGCCGCCACCCCCACCGATAGCCGGTCACAAGTTACTCGTAAAAGCATCTCAAATAAGTAGGGAAGTGAGTGAGGCTGAACAGAAGCGACGCTGCAGTAACATGTCCTACCGCCGGTACAAAAACCGAGCTCGACAGCGGTATTCTTTACAGACCGCAGTCGTGAACCCTACGGCCGTGAATGTGACGACTGACGACGTCCATATGGAGGCACCAGTTTCGTCCACCAGACAACACGGCGTCTTACACTATAAAACATAAATCTTCGCAGCTGTTCTGTCCGCTGCTACCTGAACAGCAGTCCTACTTTCCCTGCGCAGAGCACCGCCAAGATCAGCACCGTCTGACGCCGTGCCACTTCCCAGCCGACCAGGCTCCTCACAACTCAACACAGTTCCACGACAGCCACACACAGCTGTTCCTTCCTACTGTCTGAACAACCACATGCGATCGGCACATACAGCACTGCTCTGACAGAACGATTATGGATGACGGACGATTCGAATACAATATGGGGGGAGAGAGCGGTCAATGTCTGTCGCAACATGACGACAGACAGCTGCGGGTTGGGGCTTCGAACTAGGGACCTACCGCAATTAGGTTCATTTTCCAGATGAAACTCCACGACTGTAGACACGCTCACGTGTAGACTGCTCACGTGTAGACCGCTCACGTGTAGACTGCGCATTATTCGCCTACTTAGCATATTCTTTGACATTCGTTCTTACTTCCAGTCACGCATTTGTGTGTTCGTGCGCCTTGTGCTATGCACTCCCGGATAAGAAAATCCAACCATTAAGAAAGAAGACACAAGAAGTACTGAGTGTTGCTGTGAGCCGTCCGTTTCCGGATCGGCTCCAGGCTTGCTCCCGGGCAAGCACGACCGGTTTGTTTTTTCCTATACCGTTCCCTGTGTGAGACTAACGTCTGATCATTGGCTGCTGTGGGGAAAGGTGAAAGGCAAGGGTGTTGCCCCGAACTTTCCTTATGGATTTTGATTTTCATGTTAAGTACCCGTCTTCTTGGTTTCTTCCTATCAACATCTGGGTTTTCTGGCTGGCCGGACCGGAGCAGGAGGCTCCTTCTACAGTTAATCAACTCGAGAGGGCTACGCAGACGTCCGCGATATGTTGCAAGGTAAAGTTTTGTTTTCGGTTTTATTTTTCTAAATTGAAGTTCTGATTATGTTTGTAACGATCCCTGACGTCTGCCTAGCGGTTGCCTCGGAGGGACAGGTACGAGGTCCCCCCCCCCCTAAGTAGGATTTCTTTATTTGTTTGTACGAGTCAAAATGATGTACTTGGTTACTGTATTGTTTTCTGTTTCGACTGTATGTTACGTTACGCACGATAGATTTAATGTCTAGCCGACGGTTATGTTAAATGATATATGTGTTATTTGATGGGCTGAGGGTTGAGCTTTTTGTGATGTAAGTTTACATGTGGCCGACAGTTGTATTGTTTCTTTGTTCTGTTGTGGTTTTTCTGTGTATATTTTGTAAAATTAGGCCGCGCCGATTAATATGTCATTGTAATGGGCAATTCACGTCGGCTGTGTGCGTGTCTGTGAGGTTATGTTTTTATTCAACTATTCATTACTTTGCTCATTGTTTTCTATTATTCCATGTTGGGATTGTTAATATAATTATTTTGGTTATTTTATTTTGCCTAGTATTTTGGTTGGCTAACTGTTCCCCACAAGACCCCATCATCCAGAGCTCGCCGGCTCAAAGCCCGAGGGCTGATATTGTGCCAGTCCTCGGAACGACACCCAGTATCGCTACCCTGTTGGGTAAGCGACCCGAGGGTTCAGCTGTCAAGTGACTGAGGCTACAGACAGACACGACAGTAATTCAGTCACCTCTCCTCTCCTCTCCCCTCCTATTAGTGCCCCATTTAAGTGCTAAGGCGTCGCCCCCCCCCCCACCTTGAAATTTATTTACATACGATATATGTCTGTCTGTCTGGCTTCCTGGCCAATCCAAAAAATCAAATTTAAATTCCCTCCCCACCCCCCTTTCGGTCAGCCCAGTAACGTGATGGTCACTGTGTCACTTTGCACATCAGTCTCTGACGATGTCGCACAGATAGTCCCGAAACGTCCGAATGATAGCCAGAGGGTGCCTCGCATTACTGGGCCACACTAACTACAATTCTACCGGTGGTCGCCACTCTCACAAAGCTTCGTACAGGGTGTTTGCCAGAAGAGCACAATGAGAGAGGACAGACAGCGTACAGGCCGCTGCCACACAGCACACCTACACAGAGGAAGCCAATGCTGTCTCAAGACCCCGCACACCTCTGCGGCTTTATGTTTGTTTGCTGCAGACACAAATCTATCTCAAATCACCAACCACACAGTTCCATGGAGGCACAAAATATCTTTCATGCTCTTTCGCCAAATACTGGCCCAATGCAAAAAAAAACGCTGACATGAGTGGCTCGACACGCTAAATTGGTTCAGACAACACGCCACGTGTCAGTTCCTTATGAACTCACTCGTTTTGGAGACTGGGGAAAAAGACAGAAGGTTCGGCTTCGGCTTCCGATAAGTGAGGTTAGGTCAGGTTATGATGAACTGACAAAACTGAAACAGAATTTGCCAAACAGTGCACAACTCAGTACCAAATGTATGTGAAATTAGTCGAGTAACTTTCGGATACGAAATACGCGAAAGAATGGATAAAACCTCCGCATTGTGCTCTCATTTTATGGATTTCTTGCAAAGAAAGCGTAAGAATACCTAAACCCAGGAAACATTTCGGAAGAGAGAAGAAAGGCAGGTGAGAGAGATCGGAGGGTCTCTGTGCAGAGGGCGTGGTTTGTAACATATTGTACGGAGCGGGTCGGGTCGGCACGGGTCGGGCGGGCGGGCAGCAAGCGATGTGGCCTGTACGTCTGCTTTTTAGGGCGCCATTAGTTTATCCACAACAGACGCTCTGATATCATTGTTCACGGACAATAGGAAGCACACTCCAAACTGCTGGTCGTGCCTCGTGCCCAACACTAAGCGACCCCTCCCTCCCGCCCCGCGGTCAAACTCGCCCCCTTGCTGATGGATCCCCAAACTTTACTGCATCCACGCACAAAAGTACTTTTTGGGTAGAATTTTGGTATCACACACAGGCGATCGTTCTTCCTGGAATGAAGACTTTAAAAATTTATTTCAGCACTTGTTCCTCCATGTTGCACATTAAAATTAAATTTCCTGTATTTTTCTCTCTCTCTGGTTTGCAATTAACCTACGCTACACTGCAAACACTGCTACCTGACTCGCTTGTTCTGGTGTTCAAAATGTTTCCAGAACATCACAAAATTGCGATATTTTAAATACTCGTGTGTCCCGCCCAATGCTGGCAGCACTCTGCGCCCTGTCTTAATCTAGGGCAGCATTCATACAATGTTGTGACGGCGCGAGTCACGGTTAACTGCCCTGGCAGCTTACAGCCTGAGGAAATTGGACTGCACACTATTATTATTATTATTATTATTATTATTATTATTATACAATATGTATGTCTCCTGTCACAGGCATTTCTTCCTGGTACT
>Ga0136643_10017664_pt1 | contig 10742 bp, 8 predicted proteins | sample TergutLab28metaG_FD_96883 | JGI IMG/M metagenome (GOLD analysis project Ga0136643, IMG submission 96883) | Labiotermes labralis P1 segment gut microbial communities from Petit-Saut dam, French Guiana - Lab288 P1 (version 3) (version 3) | ecosystem: Host-associated > Arthropoda: Insects >... | reverse complement strand
GGCCACCGTGGGGCGTGGTGACCCGGAATCGACAGCGGTTGAGGTCTGCCGACGGCGCCCAGTGTTGATCCGCACCCGACCGCTGTCAACAGTTTCGGCAACATCTGCGAAACGATCGCCGCGCCCACAGGCCCGCGAATTCGGCTTATTCCCAGCTCAGTTGAATAAGTGAACCGGTCAACCCGCCCGACATTCCTGGTGAGTCGGACCGTCCGAGCAGGAACCGGCGGATGCGCATCGAAAGTTTCGGAAGATGGTGACGATGCCTCAGCCGTCCCGGGACCGCCCCCTCGTTCCGCCTCCACCGCCGGAGCCACAGGTCTACCGCACGGGCCTCCCTCGGGGTGAGGGGAAGGCGGTGTGATGGGGTGGGGGCATGAGCGAGATCATCATCAGGCCGGCGGTCGCCGGCGACGTGGCGGCCATCGTGGCGCTGCTGGCCGACGACGAGCTGGGACGCCTGCGGGAGTCGCCGGACGACCTGGGGCCTTACGAGGCGGCGTTCGCCGAGATCGACGGCGATCCTCAGCATGTGCTGGTGGTGGCCGAGGCGGCCGGCGCGGTGATCGGCACGGCCCAGCTGACGTATCTGCCGGGCCTGTCCCACAAGGGGGCGACCCGCGCGCAGATCGAGGCGGTGCGCATCGGCAGTGCGGCCCGCGGGACGGGGCTCGGCAGCACCCTCATCCAGTGGTGCGTCGACCGGGCGCGCGAGCGGGGCTGCGCGCTGGTCCAGCTGACGTCGGACGCCACCCGGTCCGACGCCCACCGCTTCTACGAGCGGCTCGGCTTCCGGCCCACCCATGTCGGCTTCAAGCTCACCCTCGACCCGCCCCGCTGACGGCACGCGCCGGAGGGCGCGGCCGCCGTCCGCGGGTCAGGTCGAGCTGATCCGGCCGTGCGCGTCGACCCGTGCCGTCCCGTGGTCGCCCACCAGGTTCTTGCAGCGGCCGCCGTCCGTGTAGTGGACCGCCAGCTCGCCCGTGGTGGTGAGCACCCGCTGCCCCGCGGCGTTGTCCAGCGCCACGCGGATGCGGTAGGTGCCCGCGTCCAGGCCGGAGAGCTCGAACAGCACCGGCCCGGCGCTCGGCGCCTTGTCCCGGCCCGCCCCGAACGCCTCGTCGCACGACTTCACGCGGTCCAGGAGGCAGACCCCCATGGACGCGACCTCCCCTGGATGCGCCTCCACGTACGACGTGGCGTCCACCGTGACCGCCGGGATCCCGCGCCACATCGGGCAGGGGTCCTCCGCATGGAGTGCCCCGCACCCGCTCACCATCACGCCCGCGCCCGCCACGGCCGCGGTCACGACCGCCGTCCGGCGCCTTCTCCGTCTCGTCGACGTCCTCGTCCCACCCATGCCGCTTGGACGGGACGGCGGTTGCCGCGGTTCCCCGGCGGCCGGCGCGTGACGTCGTTCCGGCCACCCGCCCGCCGGGCCGGCCGGGGGCCCGCTCAGCCCTCCTGGCGGATCACCGCGGCGCCCCCGGCGGGGAGGGTGAGGCCGTCGAGAGGGACGTCGTGGCCGGTCAGGATGTCGTGGCCGCCGGCGAGGGCGGAGGTGGGGAGATGGACGGGCTCCGCGGTGTGGTTGAGGAGGAACAGCCAGCTGCGTTTCGTGCCGTCGGCCGCGCGGCGCCGGACGGCTTCGACGCCGGGCCCCTCCCCGTGCACCGTCCGTGCCTGCGGCGGCAGTTCGGGCCCTGTCCCGGCCTCGTCGGTGAGCCGGGCGAGCAGGGCCCGGTACGCGTCGTCGTCCAGGTGGGTGGAGACGTACCAGGCGGTGCCCGCGCCGTGGGCGTGGCGGGTGACGGCGGGCTGCCCGGCGAGCATGCCCTCGGTGTAGGCGGCGACGGTCTCGGCGGCCGGACCGCCTCTGGCACCGGCACCCGCGCCGAGCCGCACCGACTCGCTCCACGCCGTCCCGCTGGAGCCGTCGGACAGCCGCAGCCGCGCCCCGGCGGCCAGTGGCCGCAGCTCCTCCACCCGGATGCCGAGGGCCTCGCGCAGGGGTGCGGCGGGGTAGCCGCCGAGCCGCGCCTGGTGGTGCTCGTCCACGACGCCGCTGAAGCACTGGACGAGCAGCGTCCCGCCCCCCGCCACGTAGCGCCGCAGCGACGCGGCGGCCTCGTCGGACAGCAGGTACAGGGCGGGCGCGACGACGAGCGCGTACCGGTCCAGGTCGGGGTCGCCGGGGTGCGCGAAGTCGGTGGTGACGCCGGCGTCCCACAGGGTGCGGTGGGCGCGCCGCAGGGTGCCCAAGTAGTCGGGTTCCGGGGAGGGTTGGCCCTGGGTGTCCCTCGCCCACCAGGCGTCCGCGTCGTGCAGGACCGCGGCCCCGGCGTGCACGCGGGAGCCGGCGACCTCCGCGAGCCGTGCGACCGCGGCCCCGGCCTCGGCGGCCTCGCGGAAGATCCGCGAGTCAGGGCCGGCGTGCGGCACCATCGCCGAGTGCCACAGCTCTGCCCCTGCCTTGGACTGCCGCCACTGGAAGAACAGCGCGCCCTCGGAGCCGCGGGCGATGTGGCCGAGGGTGTGCCGCAGCATCTCCCCCGGCTCCTTGGGCAGGGTGCGGTCGCCCGCGTACACGGTGCTGGCGCCCTGCTCGACGAGCAGCCACGGCTTGCCGCCGCCGAAGCAGCGGGCGCGGTCCGCGCCGAAGGCGATGTCGGCGGCGGCGCCCGTACCCGGGGTGTCGGGGTAGTGGTCGATGCCGACGAAGTCGACCTCGCGGCCGAACGCCCACAGGTCCAGGGTCTGGTAGCCGGGCAGCATGAGGTTGGTGGTGATCGGACGCTCGGGCCCGGCAGCGGCGCGGATCGCGTCGCGCTGCTCGCGATAGGCGGCCAGCGCCTCGTCGGACCAGAACCTGCGGTAGTCCAGGGTGAGTCCGGGGTTGCGGTGCCACTGGGTGGCCCGAGGCGGCTGGATCTCCTCCCACGTTGCGTAGTGCTGGCTCCAGAAGGCCGTCCCCCAGGCGTCGTTGACGGCGTCGAGCGTGCCGTAGCGGTCCTGTAGCCAGCGGCGGAACGCGGCGGCGGCGTGGTCGCACCAGCACACGGTGGCGTACTCGTTGTGGACGTGCCACATGGCCACCGCTGGGTGGTCGGCGTAGCGCTCTGCCAGGGCCGTGGCGATCGCGCGGGCCGCCCGGCGGTAGGCGGGTGCGGCCAGGCAGTACGTGTCACGACTGCCGTGGGTCAGCCGTACGCCGTCCGCGGTGACGGGCATCGCGTCGGGGTGGGCGAGGGTGAACCAGGGCGGCGGCGAGGCCGTCGGGGTGGCCAGGTCGACGGCGACGCCCTGCGCGTGCAGCCGGTCCAGCTGGGCGTCCAGCCACCCGAACGCGTACTCGCCCTCGGCGGGTTCGAGCAGCGCCCAGGAGAACACCCCGACCGTGGCGAGGTTGACCCGGGCGCGGCGCATCAGCTCGTCGTCCTCGCGCCAGACGGCCTCGTCCCACTGCTCGGGGTTGTAGTCGCCGCCGAAGGCCAGCCGGCCGCCGAGGTGCCGCACCAGGCGGGCGGTCACGCCTCCTCCGGTGGGGCGATGGGCAGGACGGCCCCGTCGCGCAGGAACAGCGGGATCCGCTCCAGCGGCGCGGCCACCCGCACCACCGCACCGCCGGCATGGCGCTGTCCGGTCCACGCGTCGGTCCACTCGGCGCCGGCCGGCAGGTACACCTCGCGCTCGCGGGCGCCGGCCTCCGTCACCGGGGCGACCAGCAGGTCGGGGCCGAGCAGGAACGAGGTCCCGCCCTCGGTCCAACTGCCCGGATCCTGCGGGAAGTCCACGAACAGCGGACGCATGGGCGGCAGTCCCGTGCCGGCTGCCTCCCGCATCTGCTCCATGACGTACGGGCGCAGCCGGTCCCGCAGGTGCAGGTAGTCGCGCAGGATCGGGTACGCCTCCTCGCCGTACGACCAGACCTCGTTGGGCAGGCCGGTCATGGCCGGTTCGAGTTTCTGCTCGGGGCCGCGGAAGCCGTGCAGGCGGAACAGCGGGCAGAACGCGCCGTACTGGAACCAGCGGACGAGCAGTTCGCGGTAGGCGGGGTCGTCCGGGTCGCCGCCGTGGAAGCCGCCGATGTCGGTGGTCCACCAGGGGATGCCGGAGAGCATGACGTTGAGCCCGGCCTTGATCTGGGCGCGCAGCGAGGCGAACGTGGTGGCGATGTCGCCGGACCACAGGGCCGCGCCGTAGCGCTGCGCGCCGGCCCAGGTGGAGCGGTTGAGGGAGACGATCTCCGTCTCGCCCTCGGCTTGCAGGCCCTCCCAGACCATCCGCGCGTTCTCCCGCGGGTACAGGTTGCCGACCTCCAGGCCGGGGCCCGCGTGGTAGCGGAGGTTGGCGGGGTGGCCGGGCTTGAGTTCCGGCTCGCAGGCGTCCAGCCAGAACGTCGTGATGCCGTGCCGGTGGTAGTGGTCCCTGAGCCGGTCCCAGACGAAGGCGCGCCCCTCGGGATGGGTCGCGTCGTAGAACGCGACCTGGGCGGAGTAGGCCGCCAGCCCCTTGTCGGGCCAGTCGGCGTGGGCGATCGGGCCCTGTTCGGTGCCGATCAGCAGGCCGTGGTCCAGCATCGTGGCGTAGTTCTCGCTGAGCGGGCTCACCGACGGCCACACCGAGACCATCAACCGGACGCCCATGGCGGCGAGTTCGTCGACCATGGCCTGCGGGTCGGGCCATTCCGCCGGGTCGAAGCGCCATTCGCCGAGGTGCGTCCAGTGGAAGAAGTCGCAGACGATGACGTCGAGCGGCAGGCCGCGCCGCTTGTACTCCCGGGCGACGCCGAGGAGTTCGTCCTGGGTGCGGTAGCGCAGCTTGCACTGCCAGAAGCCGGCGGCCCACTCGGGGAGCACCGGCGGGTGGCCGGTGGCGTCGGCGTAGCGGCGCAGGATGTCGGCGGGCTCCCCCGCGGTCACCCAGTAGTCGATCTGGCGGGCGCTGTCGGCGACCCAGCGGGTGCCGGTCTCGGCGAGTTCGACCCGGCCGATCGCCGGGGAGTTCCACAGCAGGCCGTAGCCACGGCTGGAGAGCAGGAACGGGACGGTGACCTCGGCGTTGCGCTGCACCAGGTCGATGACCGCGCCCTTCTGGTCGAGCAGGCCGTGGGTGTGCTGGCCGAGCCCGTACATCCGCTCCCCGTCGTAGGCGCGGAAGCGCTGCTCCAGACGGTGGTAGCCGTTGCCGGTGGAGGTGGCGAGCCGGGCGCCCGGCCACCAGAAGTGGTGCGGCTCCTCGGCGAGCAGCTCGCTTCCGTCGTCGGTCCGCAGGAACGTCACCTGCCCGGCGGAGGGCAGCAGTTCGGGGACGATCTTGCCCTCGGTGCGGGCGTCGATCCGCACGGTCAGGGCGCCGTTGACGAGGGTGGCGGTGTGTGCGCCGATGGTGATGACGGGCTTGTCCCCCGTGGCCGCGGCCTCGGGCAGCAGGGCCCCGGGCAGGTCGTGCAGCAGCGGGCCGCCGGGCGTCGCGCGGACGCGTACGGCGTCGGGGCCCCACGCCTCGACGCGCAGGGTCTCGCCCTTGGCGCGCCATTCCAGGGCGTGGCCGAGGTCGTGGAAGAACGTGGCCATGTGGCAGGGCTCCAAAGGGGGTACGGGGAAAGGGCGTTGGAGTGGGGGGGGGGGGGCGGGGCGAGCGGCCGTCAGCGGACCGGGGCCGGCCCCGAGCTCTCGCGGCGGGTCAGCTCGGGGGTGAGCAGGGTGACCTCCTGCACCGGGCGGCCGTTGAGCCGGTTCATCACCAGGTCGACGGCCTGGCGGCCGAGTTCGCGGGCCGGGCCGGCGACCGCGGTGAGCGCCGGGGAGTACTGCTCGGCGAGCGGGTCGGAGCACAGGGCGACGACGGACGCGTCCTCCGGGACGATCCGGCCGCTGGTGCGCAGCAGGCTCAGCAAGGGCCCGATGGCGCCCTCGTTCTGCACGACGAATCCGGTGGTGGCCGGCCGGTCGGCGAGGATGCGGGCGAGGGCGCCCGCGGTGCTCTCGTACGAGCCCTCGCACGGGCGGTGCAGGATCCGCAGGCCGCGGGCGTCGGCGGCGCGGCGGAAGCCGGTCAGGGTGCGTTCGGCGTAGCCGGCGTGCCGCTGGTAGACGGCCGGGGCGTAGCCGATGAACGCGATGTCGCGGTGGCCGAGGTCGGCCAGGTGCTCGGCGCACAGCGCGCCGGCCCGCTCGAAGTCGTGGTCGACGCAGGCCAGCCTGCTGCTGTCGGCGGGCAGCCCGATGAGGGCGGCGTGGGTGCCGGTCTCGCGCAGCACGGGGATGCGCGCGTCGTCCATCTCGACGTCCATCAGGATGACGCCGTCGGCCAGGCCGCTGGCGGCGACCCGGCGGACCCCGTCGGGGCCCTCGTCGTTCGTGAGCAGCAGCACGTCGTAGCCGTACTCGCGGGCGGCGACGGTGACCGACAGGGCGATCTCCATCATCACCGGCACGTACACGTCGATGCGCAGCGGGACGACCAGGGCGATGATGTGCGAGCGCTTGCCCGCCAGCGCCCGCGCGCCGGCGTGCGGGTGGTAGCCGAGTTCGCTGATCGCCAGTTCGACGCGCTTGCGGGTGGCCGTCGAGATCGAGCGCTTGCCGCTCAGGACGTAGCTGACGGTGCTCGGGGAGACGCCCGCGTGCCGGGCCACCTCGGCCAGTGTCACCATCCCGGTGGACCTCATCCCTTGATCGCCCCGGTGAGCATGCCCTTGGCGAAGTGCTTCTGCATGAACGGGAACACGAGCATGATCGGGAGCAGGGTGAGCACCACGACGGCCATCTGCAGCGACAGCGGGGCGGTCTGCGAATGCGCGCCGCCGAAGCCGGAGTTGACCTGTCCGGGCATGTTCATCCCGAGGTTGACGTACTCGTAGAGCACGTACTGCAGCGGCCACTTGGTGCTCTCGGTGGGCATGTAGAGCATCACGTTGAAGAAGGTGTTCCAGTAGCCGACCGCGTAGAACAGGGTGATCACCGCGGTGACCGCGCGGGAGGTCGGCAGCACCACGGACCACAGGATCCGCCACTCGCTCGCGCCGTCCATGCGGGCGGCGTCGATGAGTTCGGCGGCGGTCCCGGAGTAGAAGCTGCGCAGCACCAGGATGTTGAAGACGCTCACCGCGCTCGGCAGGATCAGCGCCCAGTACTTGCCGTAGCCGCCGAGGTCGCTGACCACCAGGAAGGTGGGGATCAGCCCGCCGCTGACGAACATGGTGACCACCAGAATCATCAGCAGGAAGCGGTGGCCGAGCGAACGGGACCGGGACAGGCCGTACGCGCACAGCACCGACACCACCATGGAGATGGCCGTTCCCACGAGGGTGACGCCGAGGGTGACCAGCAGGGCCTGCCGCACCGGCCCGCCGGTGAGCATCGTGGTGTACGCGTCGAAGGTGATGCCGTCGGGCACGAGCACCAGCCCGCCGGCCCGGTTGATGGAGCCCGGGGTGGAGATGCTGGTGAGCACCACGCAGTACACCGGGACCAGGATCAGCAGCACCACCACGCCGAGGGTCAGGCCCTTGGCGCCCTGGCCGGCAGCACTCGGCGGCTCCTCCCACACCGGCCGCCGGGAGGGGCGGCGAGCCGGGCGTGCGGCAGCAGTTGACGTCGTCGCAGTCGTCATTTCCGGTACAGTCCGTCCTCGCCGAAGCGGTGGGCCAGGGTGTTCGCGCCCCAGATCAGCAGCAGCGAGATGACGCTCTTGAAGATGCCGGCCGCCGCGCCGTAGCTGTAGTTCTGGGTGCCGATGCCGTAGTAGTAGGCGAACGTGTCGAGGACGTCGGCCGCGTCGTGCCCGACCGCGAAGCGCTGGATGAGCATCTGCTCGAAGCCGACGGACAGCGCGTTGCCCAGGCGCAGGACGAGCATCAGCACGATGATGCCGCGCATGCCGGGCAGGGTGATGTGCCACATCCGCCGCCAGCGTCCCGCGCCGTCCGCCGCCGCGGCCTCGTACAGGTTCTGGTCGATGGCGGACAGCGCGGCGAGGAAGACGATGATGCCCCAGCCGGCGTCCTTCCAGACCACCTGCGAGGTGACCAGCAGCACGAAGGTGTGCGGGTTGGTCATGAAGTCCCAGGTCCCCATGTCGTGCTGGCGCAGGAACTGGTTGAGCAGCCCGGCGCCGCCGATCATCTGCTGGAACAGGGTGACGACCAGCACCCACGAGTAGAAGTGCGGCAGGAAGGTGATGGCCTGGATCACCGAGCGGATCCGCTGGTTCAGCACCGAGTTGAGCAGCAGCGCCAGCAGGATCGGGATCGGGAAGAACAGCACCAGCTGGACCGCGCTGATGTAGAGGGTGTTCTCCAGGGCGTGCCAGAACAGCGGATCGCCGAACAGCTGGCGGAAGTTGTCCAGCCCGGCCCACTCGCTGTGCCGTACGCCGTCCAGCGGGTCGTAGTACTGGAACGCGGTGAGCGTGCCCACCATCGGCAGGTAGTTGAACACCACCAGCAGCGCCACCGCGGGCAGCGTCATCAGGATCAGCGACTTGTCCCGGCGCAGCCGGATCCGCCAGGTCAGCCTCCTGGCCGGTGGCGGTTCCACGGGGGGTTCGCCGTCGGCGCCCTCCTCGCCGTTGCGGTGTTCATTGCCGTCTGTGGCGACAGTCGAGGCCACGGTTCCTCCTTCGTGCGGCGCGTGCCGGCCGGGCCGCGCCGCGTGCCCGCCGGGGAGGACGGGCACGCGGAGTCGCGGCTGCTGGGGTTACTGGCCGGAGCCGAACTTGTCCAGGACGGTGCTCTGGTACCAGGCGACCAGCCGGTCGCCGCCGCCGCTGCCCTTCCAGGTGCTGAGGGCGTCCTGGAAGGCGGACACGGGCTTGATGCCGTGGTAGACGTCCTTGATGGTGTCCTCGACCGCCTGCGCCGCGTCGGCGGTGGCGAAGCGGGACGGCACGGTGATGTTCATGTTCCAGAACACCGGCTTGTAGGCGTACTTGGCAGCCTCGGAGTTCCACGCGCAGCGGTCCTGGGTCAGCTGCGGGAAGTCCGGGTTGTTGACCACGTTGACCCCTGTGGCCAGGAAGGGGAACGTCTGCGCCTGGACCTGCGCCTGGCCGGCCTTGGTGGGCGTCGGGCCGTTGGTACCGCGGGTGTAGTGGACGCCCTCGACGCCGAAGTTGACCAGGGTGTACTCCGCCGTCCCGAACGGCGCCGCCAGGTAGTTGGCGATGCGCAGGCACTCCTCGATCTGTGCCGGCTTCAGCTTGGCGTTGAGGTAGCTGAACATCCCGGCGGACGGGTTCATGAAGAGCTGCGGCGTGGCCTTGCCGTCGGCGGAGAACGGGGTGAGGGAGGCACGCCGGTAGTTCTTGTCGGCGGCGATCCCGGACTGCGCGTCGGCCTCGTTCCAGGCGCCCTGGCCGTCGGCGGTGATGAGCACCTTCCCGGCGAAGAACCGGGTCTTGGCGTCGTTGTTGTTGCCGGCCAGCGCGTCGGGGTGCATGAGCCCGGACTTCGCCAGCTTGTAGCACCAGTTGAGCGCCTCGATGAACTCCGGCTGCTCGTACTTGTGCATCAGCTTCCCGCCGCTGATGGTGAACTTCTGCGCGTAGCCGAAGATCTGGTCGGTGTACTGCCACACGTCGTCGAAGGCCCACACCCCGGCCTTCGCGCTGGTCAGTTCCTTGCCGAGGCTCACCAGGTCGTCGGCGGACTTCACGTCGGCGGCGTTGATGCCCTTCGACGCGAACACGTCGCCGCGGTAGTAGTACTGGCCCGGCAGGGCGAACCCGCTGGCGAAGGTGGGGATGCCGTACAGCTTGTCCTGCCACATGCCGGCCTGCCACGCGCCGGTGGGCTGGGCCGCCAGGTTGGGGTACTTCTTGATCTTGTCGCCGGCCAGGTACGGCGTGAGGTCGGCCAGTTGGGTGCCGGCCAGCTCGCCGACCTTGAACAGCGGGTTCCACCAGCCGGGCAGTTGCACCCAGTCGGGGAGCTTGCGGGCGGCGGTCAGCGTGGGGATCGTCGTGTTGTAGGTGTTGCCGTTGCCGGGCTTCATCGTCAGCGTGGCGCCCAGCGCCTTGTTCATCGCCTCGTAGAAGGCGTTGCCCGGCGCCGGGACGGTGGCCCACAGCGGGGTGATCGCGGTGTAGTGGCCGCCGGCGCCCGGGACTTCGGTGACGGACTTGGCCGGGTTCGCCGGGTATGTCACGAAGCCGGGGTCGGTGAGGGCGTCGTGGGCACCGCTCGTCGAGGCGATGTCGGGGTGGACGGCGGAGCTGGGCACGTACGCCGGCAGCGCCGCGGCGCTGCCGGCCTTGCTGTTCGTGCCTCCGTGGCTCTTGCTGCCGCCTCCGCCGCACGCGGACAGCAGGGGTGCCAGCGCTGCGGTGCCGGCGACGGCGGCCGCGCCGGTCACGAAGGTTCTGCGGTTCAACTCGCTGCTCATGGTGGACGGCCCTTCGCCTGTGAGGTTCCGTGACGAGCGTGATGGGGGGTGCATGGGGTGCATGCGGATGCCTGGTGCACGCGGAGGACGTGCGGGAAGCGCGCAGTGCTTCGAAGGGGAGGGTGTCGAAGCGCTTCAACGTTGCGGCGAGAGTAATCACGCATTACGGGTTCGACAAGTGGCTGAGCAGAAAATCTTCCGGATGCGGCGCGCGGCGACCCTGGCCGCCATCGTGCCTGATCAGCACGACAATTCCTGATCAGGGCGGCGAGCGGTGACCCGGGGACGACATGGCGGCGGAACATCCGGTTGACACGATCGCCACCTGCGTGTCAGCTTCGAAGCGTTTCAACT
>Ga0136643_10017663_pt1 | contig 10742 bp, 5 predicted proteins | sample TergutLab28metaG_FD_96883 | JGI IMG/M metagenome (GOLD analysis project Ga0136643, IMG submission 96883) | Labiotermes labralis P1 segment gut microbial communities from Petit-Saut dam, French Guiana - Lab288 P1 (version 3) (version 3) | ecosystem: Host-associated > Arthropoda: Insects >... | reverse complement strand
ATACAGCTTCTGTTTTCACTTTTAGGTGTGATGATACCAGAGGCTGTTTAATGCAATGTTGCTCTTCTGATGATGAGCACATGTACTCGAAACACGTAGAGGCATGAAATAAAACTTACTGTGAAACAAATTTTGTGCATCAAGTTGGTTAAATACTGAGATAAATATGTAATAATTGTTGCTTTTCAGCGACAACAATGGTTACGCGAACTCGCCTCAATGTTAGGTTACACGTGCTTAATTTTGACGAGATTCGATTAAAGCTCCATAGATTAATGTGCATTAATTTAATCAGTACGAATTCCAACTATGTTAAGCTTTATTACATATGTGCCCAAAATTTCATTTTGCTACCATATTTGTAAGTATGGGCCGGGGCAGCGTTGCCGGTATAGCGCCTCGCTAAGGGCTGGACGGTCCGGGGATCGAATTCCGGTTGGGGAGCGAAATTTTCCGCACCCGTCCAGACCTGCCCTGGGGCCCACCTAGCCTCTTATACAAGGGGTACCAGGTCTTTCTTGGGGTTAAAGCAACCGGGAGTTGGCGTTAAACACCCACCCCATCTAACGCCGAGGTTAAAGAAAGAGTATGGCTATGCCTCTACTCCCCCTCCCCCCTCTGGGCATTCCTGGCCTGTTCTAGTGTGAAATTTACCTTTACCATATTTGTAAGTGTAAACACAACCGGTGCAATACATAATTTAGGGGTATGCTTATGGCCTACTAATATCGCTTCACTAATTTCGAATTGTTTATTTTTTTCTGAAACGTGGCGTAGTTATACACTGAGTATTCATTCTATGCTTTCATCAAATTCGTAACAATACGTCAAGCTGCAAGAAAATACTGACTGAACTGTACGAGATTTAAAGCTGTCACGACCAATGCAGGCAATGAAATACGAGTATTCTCAGTCGATCATTCATGCGGAAATGGAGTTTGTATCCGAACTTCCGTCTCTGTCTTCATCGTCAGCGGTTGATTTGACGAGAATGCGACTGAACATTAACACTGACGCTGACAGGATTACGGCAGGCTCTCAAACTGACCTGTCTTGTCATGTTACCAAGCCTATTGTTTCCTCCTGACCAGGCTATTACCTACGCCTACGGGTAACGCCCTCCCCCCTCTTACAAGCGGATTGGGATCGACACGTAGGTAAGTGTAAAGTGTGCTGCACGATCGGCGAAGGCAGGATCCACCTTATCATGATGAAACAATGTACGGCTGTCATGACGGTAGCAAAGAACTTGGTCGTCGTCCGATTCTCTTGACCGTAACCTGTCAAAATCTTAGGCATTGTGGCTGTGTGAATGTTTTCCGATACTTGCTTCATTTGTTAGGCCGTGTTCCGTTTTCGTAATCTGGTCGTAGGTTGCGGTTGTCTCTGGTCTGGGGCTGCTGCTTCCCCAGTGGGAGTCCGTTCTTCATGGCCCATTGGCTTGACCATTTGGGAAGCAAGGCTGCGGCCTGCGGGTACTTGGGGAAAGGGTGGAGGCGAAATTTTTCTGTATCTTAATTTGCTTGAATGCTGCGCTTGGCAGTTGCAAATCTTCGCAAGACTGGTACCATTACGGTACCGTTGCATGTATACACTTTATATGGCAGCCCAGCGTCCCAGACCAAGAGACGAACTTTAACCTTTTGGCGCCGAAATTATATTTTTAATTTTAGCACACCCTGTATAAAAAATGTGAATAATACATGAACCAAATAAGTTAGAATTATGAAACAAACTGCATTTTGAAGAGAAAAAACGGAGAGTATACACCATGTTTAAAATATATGGTACCTATATTTGTTGAATAAATATATAAAATGCAACTTGGAGGTTAGCGGTGCGGTACGTCAACTAAAGTTGACGTTAGGCGTCTAAAGGTTAAGGAATGTGTGGGTGCGGGGGGGGGGATGGGGGATGGGTGTGTGGGGGACATATATGCAGTCCAACTCGGTTATAACGTTATGAAGAGGACTAAGTAATTTGTGTCGTTATAAACGAGTGTTGTTAAAACCGAGGAGTGTAATGTTGTGGTTAATAGAGAGGAATTAATTGTTACCACAGGCCATCTGACCGATGTCGCTATAACCGGGTTCGTCTGTAAGTGTTGTGACTGATGTTACTTTTATTGATTTTAGACTTCAATCTGCTACTTCTGGAAAATGTGACTGGTATATTATTGCTGCACCAACCTGCCTGGTTTGTTTAGACTTAGTGCGATGCCCGTGCAATGTAGAATATATAAAATTTAATGCATCAAGTGTTACTTTCACACATCCTGATCTTGTTCTTGCTGCAGACGTACGTATGCGCGTCGTCCGACATGCCAGATTAAGTCAGGGTCGTTTACAGACCTCCATAAGGTACGCCATTTGGCAAGTGAGGTCACGTTGAGTGACAGCAACGATTAAATTATGTCCTTTGACGTCAGGTTACGTTGGTTTTGTTGACGACAGGTTAGGTTACGTTACATTGAGCACAGTAAATAAGGCCATTCTGTGTATTTGGTATAAACGTATACGTACTCTGACGCTTCTGTAGTCCAAACGTGCCAAGAAGAACGTGAGAAAGGAAGAGATGTGGAAAACTGTGTGTTTGTCTTCGGAGTACACAGGTGCCGGGAATCGAAGCTCAAAAATATGTTATATCACCCAGTATTGCCAAGTTTTCAGTTGTCACAGGGATGCTGCTAAGATTCAGATCTTCATAGATGTTTCACCATGTTCACTTGTAAGTAGATACCGACGTTTTGTGAAGCGTTGTTCTGTTATCTTCAGGGCCAAGCAGCAAGGAACGACGATTCTTCGAGACGTCGGTAAGCATTTCCCAGTTGGCTTAGCGTAAAACCCAAGAATATTTGCATCTTCAAGTCTAATATTGTTAATTGAAACTCATGAAATAAACTGAGATGGAATATTGAGAGACTGTTCTCCATCCGTCTCAGATAACTGCTTTAAATCCTGTTGGAAAGTATTTTGGAAAGTTTTGTTTATTATGACTGCTGCTGTAAGGCGATTAGATAGTCTAGATGTTTTCGTGGAACCAACTGTCTGCTTCCACCAGACCACTATTTCAGCTACTTGTCGGGCAAAGTTTTGGGCTATTTTCCCTCAACATTCATTTCATACGTCCTTATGTTTTATTACTTTACGCCATCTATGCTTCGCTAAATTGTGTAAACTTGTTGTACGGCTCTTTATTTACGTCATAGGCGGTTCTAAACAAAGGAACTTTTGTCTCTTTCCTCACCAGTGCTTTCTTCTCTTCAGTGAGCTTTCATGGTTAGATGGCAGTATCGGACAGAAATATTCCCCTCCCCACTGAAGTAAAAATAAGCGGTTACCGAAGTTTTGAAGACACTGTCTCCGTATTCCATCATGAAGATCGGGGTGTTAGGTTACTCAAAAGATGAGTAATCAACCTACCAGGATGTAAGATATTATGTCCCAAAAGACCACTTTCTTACCGTTTCATGTGTACTTGCGGATCGCCTTGTGAAGACGTAAGAATGATGGTAGTAAGGCTACATAATTTACAGACGTGGGCACTATGCGCAGGGGAGTTATCGGTTTCATTTTTTTTGCCGCTTTTCGACCTAGGTAAGTGCTACCCTAAACCTGCGATTATGCAGTTCGTCAGCTGGAATGGAACTAGGTCGTCGCTGTGAAGGTGGTACACACGTCTGACCTCACCGGACTGACTCGGATTCGTTCAAAACTTCACTTTTTCCAGTATTTAATTGATGGATATATCACAGTGACTCGGTGCTTGGAAGTGGATACCGGTACTTCCTGCATCTGCTATACCAGAAGAATTTGTTCGCCCATATGCAGTGATGATACAGGGCTAAAGACGACGAAACTGAAACTATAAATTCGGTTATGCATGTACCAGGTATAATGTGTAGTGGTTGCGTATTACGATACGTACATCTGGAGGGTAAAGTTGGTGACCGCGGCACAGTCTAAGATTGGTGACAATCGAACACAAACACTGAACTCTGCGTCTGCTCGTTGGTGGAAATCTCCGTGCAAGAAATACTGTCTTAAATTGTTAACTTTGATCATGCGTCCCATACTAAATCCAGAGATACGTATTTACTAGGGGGACCGCGGTAGCACAGTGACTAAGGTGCTGTGCTACAAATCGGAAGGTCGCAGGCTCGATCCTAGCTGGTGTCATTGGAATTTTTCATTGACATAAAATCCTTCCGATCGCACTATGGCCCTGGGGTCGACTCAGCCTCTAACGGAAATGAGTACCAGGAGTATTTCCTGGGGGTAAAGGCGGCTGGTGCGTAAGGCTGACAACCTCCCACCATCCTGTGCCGTTGGCATGAAATCTGGGAACCTTAACTTCCTGGAACCGTCTGGGCCCCTCCAAGCCTGTAAAGGGACTGCTTTGCTTTATATTTACTAGGATATATATTATGTAATGATGATTTCCCCTGTTGTGTAAGTCACCGAAGTCGTGTTTGTGAGGAAATGTGTGTCCCCACCTGTCGAAGAGGACAGGAAGTTCTTTATGGCTCCCACCAGTTCTTAACCCAGCATAACCTGTCCCTTATTATTGGCGTTTAGTTTACGTAATTTTGAAAAGAGAAAGTGCAGGCTACAGAAAATAAAAACGAATTGCTGGCAACATTGACAAGGAGAGCGGAACAGTGAGACAATGCCTACAGTGCACTGTCACATTCATTTCGAGCACTTTGCGTATCGTGAGATCGGAAAATAACTGAGTTAGCTTTGCAGGGCGTTCAGATTTATATTGACATAAAATTTATTTCGATAATTGAAGAATGAACTTATCTACAGAATGCACGACAAAATGGTAGTGTAGGGATGGATAATGTAGTCTTTGAGAAAATGGCGGAGGTCATGGAATAACAGTGAGAGACTGTAAATGTTACATAGTGATATGAAGAGCATGTTAATTTCGATAAGTTGCTACCATTCATTTCACATTATTTTATACTCTTGTCTCCTGCATAAAATGTAACCTTTAACGTACACAAACATAAAACTTTTTCTGTTATTTTGTGTGGGATCCTTGGTCCTGTTTTCTAAGAGATGTCATATAGAAGGGGTTTGGAAACAAGATACGAAGACAATGATCAAGTACCAGAAATACGAGGAAACATACCGCGAGGAACGCCGTAGTTTTTTTTTTCAGCAAATGTTGTTAGTGCAGGAATTATTAGAGAATGAGGTGAACGGAATTGGTACCACTGTTTGGATGTAAGAGTCGATTCCCCATGGGCTCATTGGGAATTTTCATTGACATCCTTCCGGCCGCACTATGGCCCTGTGGTCGATCCAGCCTGTAACAGAAATCATTACCACTTGTCTTTCATGGGAGCTGGCGGGGGTGTGGGGGTGTTAAAGCGGCCCCTGTGCGTAGGGCTGACAGCCGTTCCGCCTTCATGTGGCAAATGTCTAGAAATTATGGGAGCCTCAACCTCCTGGAGCTCTAAGGGCCTCTCAGGTCTTTATAGAGATTACTTCACCCTTACTTTTAGCTTTGGATGTAAGATAAATGACACAGTTTAGTAATCAGTGATGCCATGGTGACAGTGGACGATGTGAGCGTGCCATATTTTGTAGCGGCAGTGACGTAGAGCGTACTGATGTGCAGAAAGGTATAAAATTTGTATGTAGTCTTTGTAAGGAGTTAGCTACCTACTTTGATGCTTTTAAAACTTGAATTTTATTATGATTTTAATTAGGTAGTTCGTATATTTGTTTTAAATTTACGCTGTTCGTTACGGTCTTTCTAGAACCATGTTTATCACCTCATTAAAAGTGATGAAGGAAGAGTGCTTATCTCGTTTAATTAGCACACCAACTAATGCACATACATAAATTTTTTAAATTAAAACATTTAAAATCGCTCCAACATGTTTCGATCCTAAGATCATCTTCAGGGAGCTACGCTGTTCCTTGCTAAAGTCACATTTTTAAATTACACTCACTGATTGATTTTCTTATATTAAAGTCACACTTTTAAAAATACACTCAGTGAATGATTTTCTTATATTAATTTAGTGTTGTGGCAGCATGTCTGTAATGTAAAATGTATCTATTAATTAGATTATCAAACCAATATAGTAAGATTTGGTTGTCAAAATAATATAGTAAGAATTGAATTTTGTGCACAAATAATTAGGCTGTCTAGAATAAAGCAAGGTTTATACTTACCATATTGTGTAAGTCGTACGCCACTGAGAGTGCGCCTGGCTATGTGTGTCGCGTGTTGTGCAACTTGAGACTGGCTATGGGTTAAGTGGAAGGATTCGTGTTGTGTTTACGAGCTCGTATATTGTCATTATCATCATCATCATATCCTATATGTAGGGTATTTATACTTCTATTCCTGAGACAAACTATGTCCCTAGGGAATACAGTGTTGCAGCTAATCTGTTGTTACTATTAACGGTGCTTATATCGTTAGTTTCGGTGTCTAATCTATTGTATTTTTACATGAGTACTTTCCGAAGTATGCGTGTAGTGCCCAATATGGCTGTTTTTTATAGTTCCTTGACTTCATGTTTACCCGGTATGTTGCTCACGTATTTTCTGAATGACTTTGAAATAGTCCCAGTCGCCCCTATTATTACAGGTATCACCTTTGTTTTTCATTCCACATGCGCTGTATTTCTATTGTAAGGTCTCTATATTTTAGAATTATTATTATTATTATTATTACTACTACTACTACTACTACTACTGGTAGTATGAGGGTGCTGAGTCATTCCTCACGCTTATATCACATTGTTTATGCTTTTTTCTTTTTTGTCCTGTAAATGCGCTTTATTTGTGTATTCGCGTATTTGTGTGTTAGTTCAATGATTGACCCAGCACTGCTAAGCCCGTTTTCAATAAATTGATTTGAATTTAACTGTGATATAAATATATTCAGGAACAAATTATGTATCTGAATCATATTGGCTCTAACAATTATACGTAGCCGTACAGGACGCGATTTGTTGTTATTTTCCATTTTCTATGTGTTTTCGTTTATGGTTATCCTTATGGAAGCCATCCCTTTGCGTTCATTACCAGACAAACAACAATTATTCAGTGTGACACAAAACAGTCTTTTTTTAATTCAAAATGGGCCTTTACACGTATGCTACACGTTTCGGCCTGTACTGAGGGCATCCTCGTGCATGTCAACAAAAACCTTACAAAGGATTGTAGGCTTTTTGTTTGGACATGGTTGTGGATGGCCCAAGTACAGGTCGAAACATGTAGCATACGTGTGACGTCGCATTTTGAATTAAAATAAACTGCGTTGTGTCAGACCCAAGTGTAGTAATAAACGCAAGGGATGGCTTCCTTCAAACTGATATGTACTGCTTGTTCTGTTATTAGGAGTCGTTTTACTAGACGCAAAATATATTCTTAATTATACTGTGAAGAGTACGGATTTGGTATTCGCCTTCGGTGACTTTCGAAGATCGGCTGCAGCACAGCGGTGAAGTTGCTGTATTCTGTTCAGTATGCATGATACTGAAACATGTTTCAAACACACTCGTAGTGCGGCTTTGTAGTCTTTGTGGCGTACTGATCGTTTATAATTTTCCCAGATACAGGGTTTCTGAAAAAGTTTTGTATGAGGTTTGTTACAGTGTGTGCCGATGCGAAATGAAATTCTGTCCTCCGTATATTTTAGCGTGTGTCCCGTCATACAATATTTTATTGAAATATCTAAATTTTGTTGGGGGGGGGGGAATGTAACATGTACGGTTACTTGGAAACAAGGAAATCAGATTCAGTATAATTTTTATCTATGCAAGAAACACACATTAATGGAGAGAGACATTTGGAAATTATTTTAGGGGACTTTTGAACTGCACTACTATAAACAAGGTGTTTTACGCAACATCAAGGCAAATAAGAAAAAAGAAGCAAATTTTATTTTGACAGACTGACAGAGAAAGATATAGACGAAAAAAAAAGGAAAGACAGATGAAAAGTGAGAAGCAGGCGTGAAAATAGTAAATCACGAAACGAAGCCCGAACTTAACAAGGTAATACTAAGACAAGAGAGAAAACATCACGGAGGAGGCAAAGAAAGAAAATGTGGATTAAGATAAAAGATAGAAGACCAGGAGAGGAGGCTCACTTTTAAAATATTTAGTGGTCCTTGTGAAAGCTGTCCCTTCCTTTCAACGTCATCTTCAAATGGTTATGTAAACATTTTTTTTTCCACTAACACAATTTTCTGGTGTCCTTCTTGCCTGCAGTATTCTGAAGTCATGACACCATGTTACTGCAGTAGGCCACTCACTCATTTCCTCTCGTCACAACGACGATACTTGAAAGACGTGCCATTTTGCTTCCACTTTTTGTCACTTATTCAAACAGGAGAATCGCATCGGAGTCGAAGCTGCTGGAAATAAGGGAGCGCGTAGGTAGGGTGTCTCCTTTTTCGGCTCACTTCCCTTATTTCAGAGAAGAAAATCAACTAGCCTCATGACAGCACCATTATGTGTTGCCCTTCCATGTTAACGTTTGAAACAGTTGATCGATTTTCACGAAATTTTGTATCAGTGGCATGCTGTTACAGGACCACACTACGTAGTGCATTTTAATTTCTTTACATTATGGAAGTACGTCCTAGTCATTCGCTCTTGGTCACCTTCGTTTTGTCGCTTAACCATTCCTATACTTCCTTCAAAAGTAGATGTTGCTCTGTTTTTGCCGTATCAGCGGTATTGAAATTTTCCGAACCTGGACCTCGGTGTTAGCATATTTAAAGCGAATTCAGTACAGATTTGTGAAAAAGTAGCCTAGTATTTTTTGCATTGCTAGTCGTCTGATACGCTAGTGAGAGGGAAGTAAGACATTCTATGAACAGGTACCAAATACTGGTAGATGAGCAGCAAACACATGGTGATACAGCTGTGCTAACACGCATCGTTGCTTGTAATGTTTACACACACGCACAAGCACACATATGCCGTGTGCGAATGTAATGATTAGAGAGTGAATTTGTCAACAACAAGGTCGTTTTGTTCTATGGATTTTCTTGGATATTTAACTCAATGAATTGTTTTTAACGACGCATGAAGCTAAAGTAACGAAGGAAGCATGATTTTAAATTATGTATGTTGAGGTCATTTATATGTATGAAGTTAAAATAATGGAAGTTGTTTTATTATTTAATTAAAACGGCATGCAATATGACAGTCGTCAGAGTTAAATTGTGTTCAGCAACATGAGTGCTCTTCATCTGCCCCTCTTTGTATGTTCCAACTAGTGGCCTGTGGCAAGAGAAGAACATACGTACTTAATAAGTATGGTGTCCTGCAGGTATGCAACATACTTTGTCTAAATTCACAAGGTACAATCTTAGGCCTATATTTTAATGAAAGTTTCTCATTTACTTTACACTTGCTTGCTCACATATGTTACCGCGCCAGTGATTTGTTTTCTCATGTTAGAAAAATTGCAAAAAAGAAAAAACTGTTAAGAGTCATAACATCAGTCTGTATGTCCGTTTGTGTGTCCGCATGGAACAGTTCGGCTCCCAATGGACGGATTTTCACAAAATTTGATGTTTGAGTACTTTTCTAGAGTCTCGAGAAACTTCAAGTGTCATATCTGACAAGATAACAGGTACTTTACATGAAGACCTAATTACATTTGTGATAATTTCTCGTTCATTCCTTTTTAGAATGAGAAGTATTTCGCACAAACGATGTAGGGAATATCAAAACGCACATTTTATGTTAAGTAGCTTTTTTCCCGAAAATCCTGCCGTTTAAGATAATGTGGAAAAAATATTGTGCAGCCAGACAGGTCACAGATGGGTTTCACAAGTCACTGCAGAATTGTGGGTTTTCTGTATGTAACTTGCTTCATATCACCCTTGTGATGACTAGAATTTTCAGATGAGTCCTAGATGAATGTAAATTTTCTAGACCCCTCGGTAATAGCTTCTAAGTGGTTAAGTTGTTCAACTTTTTAATGATGATGCCCGTGTAAATGAAAATATTCTGAAGTACACGTGTGCTTGTACTTCCCTGTAATGTGAAGCGTGTCCATGATACAAGTTTCAACAAAGCTATGTGTACCTTGTAGGTCGTGCAGTGAAAAATTTAAGATTGCACTGATAAAGTGTTGCGCGCTGTGGCGCAGTTGGTTGATCTGCGCTACAGGTCTGCAGGTCGCAGATTCGATTCCCGATGCTGTCAATAATCCTTCCTTCAGGGTTGTGGCCCTAGGGTCGACTCAAACTCTGACAGAAATGAGTACCAGGAATATTTCCTTGGGGATAAAGGCGGCAGGTGCATAAGGCTGACAAACTCATTGCCTTCGTATGCTGATTGTCTTGAAATCTGTGATGCTCAAACGCTTTAAACTCTCAGGGCTTCTCCAGGCCTGTACAGGAATTGCTTTGCGTTTATCTTTATTTAAAAATTAATCCGATGATTGTAGTTGTAGTGAAGTTGACTTTTTTTTATTAAAAGAAAACGATTTTTCAGACGCTGCATCTGTCTCGTCCTTAAGGTGGGGAGGAGACACGTGGGTCAGACACTGTCGGGCCAATCAGATTTAATCTATTTATCTCAGTATTTAACCAACTTGATGCACAAAATTTGTTTCACAATAAGTTTTATTTCATGCCTCTACATGTTTCGAGCACATGTATCATCACACCTATAGGTGTGATGATACCAGAGGCTGTGTAATACAATTTTGACCTCCTGATGATGAGCACATGTGCTCGAAACATGT
>Ga0136643_10017661_pt1 | contig 10743 bp, 4 predicted proteins | sample TergutLab28metaG_FD_96883 | JGI IMG/M metagenome (GOLD analysis project Ga0136643, IMG submission 96883) | Labiotermes labralis P1 segment gut microbial communities from Petit-Saut dam, French Guiana - Lab288 P1 (version 3) (version 3) | ecosystem: Host-associated > Arthropoda: Insects >... | reverse complement strand
TATAATCAACAATGTACATTACTCTTCATGTAGAGTACCGTTATTACGGTCCGATTTCAATGATACTTCAATTTTCTCGACATATGTTTGAAAATCCTCAAAATTCAAATCTAATGAAAATCTTTCCAGTGGGAGCCGAATTGTTCTATGCGGACGGACAGACAGGCAAACAAACCGACAGTCTAGACGAAGCAAGCATTCGCTTTTCGCCATTTTGCGAACGCCCCTAGTAAATCCATATCATATATAATTTCAGATCGTACCTCGCTGAAAACACTTTGTGCTTATGTTGGGAAAAAATAGATGAATGATGCGTAGGGAAATAACAAGTACAATGTTACACAAAAGCAAATTTCGTACTGTTAAATCTGGCGGTACACCTGGTAGTAATTAGGCTTTAAAGGTTACAGTTCAAAGGGAAACAGCGGTGGAATAAGTAGCACGCATGACAGCTGGGTAATGTGTACAAAGTTCAATTCTAGGTACATACAGAGAAGAAGTGACTTCGTAAACGTGGTACTGGTGGCACACACGTTTGACGTTTAACAAAGTATTTTTAAACTTTTGAACGATGGTTGTAAATGGGTTGTTATCCATTCCGCACTTAAATTCCCAAGATGGAAATAGCGGCGAAACCTCGTCTTTAAGCTCTTGTTGCATACCAATACGCGCCGCACGAGTTTAATGCAAATCGGGTAGGTAAGAACCCTTAGTGTCAATGACGTCACTGAACAAAAGGCAACCTTAAATCCACGGACCTTAATCTTATCGATGGTCGTACTTCTTGGTTTATGACAGACAGATATTGAGGCATGCAGCAGTTATAGGCTTCAACTGCCTGATTTAATGTGTTTGTTTGACCTCTGATCATATAACCTACGCAACCTGTGCAAAATTGTGTATTACTAATTGTGCAGTTCGTTCCACGAAAAATACAAACTGCACTATCTAATTTTGCACGGAGAGCACCATCCTCGTATTGTACAGTACTAAGAGTATTTTATAAACAATTTAGGAAACATAAGCGTAAGGTAATAACTGAGGCTTATTTTCTCAGTTTTGTTCAACTATCTTCAAAACGGTGAAAATTACAGAGCCTCTTTGATGTCAAAGGTATGTTTTATTTCTATCCAGAGCTTTTCTACAAAATTCTCCGTCTTCTGATAAATAATTAGTACAGTACATGCCGGTTAACCTCGACGTGCGAGCAGAAAATATACAAGTCTGCATGTAAAATGTCCATTACTGTTCTTAGACTTTAAATGAAAACTTCACTGCGTCAACAAATTATAGTCCAACACCCGAATATCAGAATTCATGAAAATCCGTTGAGCGATTCTCGAGTTGTATCACGCTTACAAACTGCACCAGAGAGAAATTTTGACGACAGGTCTCAAAGGATAATGACGTGCCTAGTAACTACGGACATGTGATCAAGTCCATGTTTTTACTACACCCCACAGCGAAAAATTAAGAGACGTTCGTAAAACTAGATCGGAAGAAACATCAAATGCTATAAAAAAAGGACAATTTTTTCTCACTTACAGTTTATCCCTAATACTTTTACAAATATGGCGGTCATTCGAACTTCCAAGTTTTGAGCGACATTAGCTCTACAACCAGCGCGGCTAACGTGGCAACAGATCGTCCAGCAGCACTAACAGATTTCTAAAACAGCGTGCCTGTAGAAGGTCAACCAAGCCTATAAGATCAACATTCAGGCCGTTTAAAACCTGCATATTATCTAGTTTTTGGTGTGGAAAAGACAGTTGATAAATCTCTGGAATAAAACACGTGAAATACGAATATATATATTATCAGTAAAGGTAAAGGTCAAACCACGACGTACCGAGGCAAGCAGAGAAGGGAAGAACAGGTATAGCACCAATATACTGGCAACTTCGGTGCTAGAAAGGGGGCAGCACCACGCCCCGGTAGCTTTACTCCCTGGAACGACCCGGTATCCATTGTATAGGAAGCTGGGGGGGAGGGGGGTTGTGTGGCTGGTATGGACGGGCACGGAATATTTTGCCCCAACGGAATTCGAACCACGGATCGTCTGGCCCGCAGCGAGTCTCAATACGGATTGCCACGTGTTGTCAGTGGCCTACATAATTCTTGTAAGATATATTAACTTACTGTAAGTCTCAAAAACATGTCTATGTACTCTTGTGTACGTACGAAAGTTACGCAACAAGTACGGTTCCGTAAACCACGAATATCGAAGGAGAAGTCGTTACAATGTTAAAAGAAGGTGATCTATTCCACTGAAGTACCATTATCCCTTATATAATCCCCGCGCATGTTTATGCATTTTTCTCCTATTGGCACGAGTTTACAGTATTTGGTCTTGGTAGAAATTTGGCTCCTCTACTCCCAAGCACTCATGAACAGCCATTTCCACTTCTCCTTTATTTGGAACGTGCCAAGATGGAAAAAAATATATCACTGATTTCGGGGATTACGTTAAGAAGTAAAGACACTTCAGTGAAATAAATTAGCTATATTTAACACTGAGATAACTTATCGTTTAATTTTTTGAGTACAAGAAACTTACTTAGTAAACATCCATTGCACATCCGTCAACAAGGCATGTATTAAGTTAGGATTTGTGTGTGTTCGTATGTACGATTGTTATATATGCGTGTATGTATGCACCTACAGTAAAACTGCCGAATGGCAACTAAGCAGCTCTAGATGTAAGCCTGCGAACTCCTCCTTTCGAGACCCACCACGTTCGAGCGACCTGTGTGGTTTGGACAATGCTAAATAGGTCACAAAACGTAATTAACATATACATACTATAAACCTGTCAACAATGTCTTATTCGGAATTCGCCACAGGCAGAAAACAAATTGTAAAGAAGCATAATGTTTAAAAATCTACAAAATTCTTGAAAGTCTAATGATTTAAAAACCTATATTCAAAAGAAAGAAGTTTTCAGAACATTGTACAACAGTTTTGATTTCATTGCATTGATATGGAGTCGGCAGTAATTACTCTTATATTTTTCGTTAGTGTTAATCAACAAGACAGATGAAGAACTTATAATATTGAGGACCTTTTGCGTAAGCATTTTTGCCTTAGAAATGCAATAAGTAGTACATATTATGAGTGTGTGTTTGTAGCACAAGGTATCCAAAACCTAATGTGCATGCACCATGTTACCATCTGTGGCCTGTCCGGCCCTACAATATTTTTCTATATTACATCAAGGACGGCACGATTTTCGAAGAAAGGTGATGAATATAAAATTACTGTTTTGATTTTCTCTATAAATTTTTCCTAAAACATTTCTCATTCTAAGAATAACTGAGCGAGGTATGATAAAAAATATGCATTGGTCTTCATGTGAAGTACCCTTTATTCTTGTCAGATTTTAATGGAACTTGAATTTTCTCAACAGATTTTCGAAACACACTCAAATATCAAATTTAAAGAACATCCTTCCAGTGGCAGCCGATTTATTCCGTGCGGACGGACAGGCAGACATGATAAAGCAAGTAGTCGCTTTTCGCAGTGTTGCGAACGCTCCTAGTAATTCCCTAAAGAAGACCCATTCTTTTTAAATTGGAATGGATCTGTTACTTCGCTAAATATACGATCCTTATCTCTAGGGCGAACAGCGTGAGTATTCTACGCTTAGAATCATTAGTGAAAACAAGAAAGTCTGGTTTTTCCGTCTGTCTCCATCAAAAGTTTCATTAACTTTAAATCGGATTTTCTCTGCTGCTTGACACATCCGAAGTCTTAGTCCTTCATCGCACGTTTCGTCTTACGCCCAGAATCCTCCATTGGCTCCTCCCAGTTCTCAGAAGCAACATCCGTCGGTTGCAGTCATTCTTCTCAGACCTCAGTTTGCAGGGCGAAGTCAATTTTCGCTGAGCGATGATTTTCTCGTGATACGTGTATTTCGTAAAGAACCGCGTTAGAATTCTGTAGGCTGTGATGGTTATATATCTTCCAGAAATCAAAAAGCCACTGGAAGGGTGAAACGAGGCAAGTTCCATACTGAGGACCCAAAATATATTAGGCCCCAACATAGAAAATGTTGTCGCTCTGACCACCTGCCGCGCCGGTATTTGTTCACCCCTGTATAGCACTTTTCATTAGTCTATTTCTGAGCTTTAAGCATCCCTGTGTGTTCTGAACACACTGTTTCAAAAGGTCGACCTGTTTGCCTCTACAGGTACAGAATTAGCAAACGCCCACTCAGTTTGGTCCGTTCGTTGCAACCAATAGCTCACCTACTGACGGAAATAGGTCCATTTTTTTAAACGTGTTCTGTTATGAACGGGTCCTTCTAGACGAAGCGGGGAGTCCAGAAGTTTAAGTAACGCTCAGTATCTTCGTTACAAGAGACCACTTGGAAGACCCAGGCGTAGATGGGAGGATAATATTAAAATTGATCTTCAAGAAATGGGATAGGGGCACGGACTGGACTGATCTGACTCAGAATAGGGACAGGTGGCGTGCTTTTGTAAATGCGGTAATGAAGCTTCGGGTCCCATAAAATGAGGGGAATTTCTTGACTAGCTGAAAAACTGGTAGCTTCTAAAGAAAGACTCTGCTCCATGGAGTTGGTTGGTTGGTTATTTAGTTAGTTGGTTAGTTATCACCGTTAACACAACTATTCATAGTGTGTTAGCACGGCTACATGTTTCTTCCACATAGTGTTCGAAACATGTAGCCGTATTATCACTTCTTAATAAACAATAAATATTTGTGTTGGTGGTGAGATACTAAGTACCTTTCCCATTAAACACTGTGCTTCGGAAATTCGATCTTTTCATGCTTCAGGTAGGAGGGAACCCAGTCACGGGATTCCGTGTTTGTGGTCTGACACACAAAAGGTGATTAGAATAAGCCATTTCGTCGATGCTATCATATTTTTTGTATTTCATACACAACACTAATTAATACATTTTATCTAAATTGGCCGCCAATACTTAAGGGAGGAAAGCCCTCCTATCCCCGAACAAAGAATTTAATAGTCACAAGTTTTGGAGGTATCGCAGGCTAAGATATATTACTACACCATTATGCGTTTACTTAATGTACTCATTGCAAGTAACTCACTTACTTACTTACTTACTCCATGGTGCAGAGTCCTTCTTGAGAAGCTGACTGGTTTGCAGCTAGTCAAGAATTCCCCGCATTTTACGGAACCCGAAGGTTCATTACCGCACTAAAAGCTTCCGCCACCCTTCCCTATCCTGGGCCAACCCAATCCAGTCCACACACCCACATCCCACCTCCTGGAGATCCATCCTAATATTATCCACACATTTATGCCTAGGTCTCCCCAGTGGTATCTTTCCCTCCGGTTTCCCTACGAAGACCCTATAAGCCCTCATCTCATCACCCATATGAGCCACATGCCCAGCCCAGCAAGTAACTCACTAAACGTGTTGATTCATGTCGTATTTCGCGTGAAGGTTCATTCACAGACGTTAACATAATGGGTGTTCATTGTGTGTTATTTGTAGACGTAAAAAATTGTTTCTAGCATGACTTCAGCGAATATTTTGCAACTGCTGAACGCAAAGTGGCATGGGATACAATTCCTTTTAAGAGGCAACACACAGACCACTACTGGATCGTGGACGGCAGCATTCCTACACGACACCACTTTAAACATACATGCTGACGTCTGTTTGAATTAGCGACGTAGTAAAGTAACAAATAACGGACTGTAAAAGAACACCGCAGAGTATTATGCTTCTATGGAGAAGTAACTGTACAACAGGAAACTAAATATCTCTTACACTTGGGATGTAAACACTACAGCAGAGAACTTCCCTGTTTCTCCAAGAAAGGCTGTGACATAGTTCTACTGCTGAAAGAAATGGTCCACGTTTATTAAGAAAGGTAAATGTCTTGCATTTATAAGCCTACTAACAAAGAAAAGTTAAGTTTTAACCAATGTCGTTTGTCGCTTTTTGTCGGCTTGTTTATAGTGTAAAACGTGGCGAAACAGAGGCAGAAAGTTACAAAATCTATTGTTCATATACAATAATGGACCTATTTTATTATTGTATTCATTCTTTCATTCATTCATTGTGTTGTGTGCCTTACGACAAGTCCATAGTCTCTTCCACAATGAGTTCTCTATAGAATACGATCTACTTCTTCCTCTTTATATTGTCAGTATTCTGTCTTTTAATTAAGGTCATCCAATAGCTGCTTCTAAAACATATTACTGAAGAAAGGTTAGAGGCAAGGTTAGAAGGCATTTCCTACGCAAGATGTGACCAACCCATTTAGCCTTCCTCTTATTTATTTTAGGGTATTCCTGTCCTCCTTGACTCTATGTAATACTTATTCATTTTTCAGACGATCATTCCAACTTATCTTCTCCATCCTTCTCCAGCACCACACTTAAAACTTTCCAGATACTTCTGATCTACTCTCCGAACTATCCAAATTTCGGACCCATATACAACTAGGTTCCAAATTTGGCACTCTATTAGTTTCTTTCTCAAATTTCAGCCGAATTTGCTGGTGAAAAGAGTCTTTTTCTTGTTGAATGCTACTTTTGCCATGACAGTCCTGGATTGAATTTTACGTGTTATTTTGCATATAATCGTAAAATTTACTCTCGACCTGACGAGAGAAAACAGACTGAGGGTGTGTGACAAGGAGCGCTGAAGAGAATTACATGTTAAAGAAAGGAGGACGGAGAGAGCGAATGTAAAGCGTTTTCTTCAACGACGTTATCAAATGCCAGAAAAATACTGGAGAAAATAACACGGCTATAAACTTTATAATTTCTTCTCTTTGTGAAATTGTGCTTATCTTCTTTTAAACTATACCAGAAAAAGTCCCCTGGCCTTCCTCAATTCGGAATCAAATACACATCTTATAGCAACTAGTAGAATTCCTCGCACAAAATATAGGCCCACTGCAAGTCCTCTACCTCTGCATATCAACACGGACACATAAAATATGCGGTAATGCACACAAGTGAGATGCAAAATATTACTATGACTGAATCAAACATTTTGAGATAAACGGGACATGTAGTTCGCATGGTGTGGTGAGAAAGGACCACAACATTTCAGTCTGAAGAGGAGAAGGAAAGACAAGACTTGAAATACTTAGTTGTAGAAGGGAAGATAATATCAAACCCGATTTTTGAAATTATGAAGTAGGGTATGTCTATTACATTGCACTAACTCAATATATTATGAAAATTATGTTTCTTACGAACATGGCAGAGCCAGCTCAGTTTCTGTACAACTGGTTACATTAATTTTTACGAAAACTCTGCATTACGGATTTAGTTATGAATAAGATATTATTGATAATAACACTTAGTCCCCCCCCCAAGATAGAATAATGTAATAAGGAGGAGTAAAGTAAAGTAAAATAAAATAGTCCTAGTAGAAACCGTGAATGGGTTTGTGTTAGTGGTGGTATAGCTCTGTCCTCCTGAAACTAGGTGCTAGATAGAGTTGAGTGGTTACCTTCACGCTCCGCCCACTTTACACTTGAAGAAAGGGCTACCAGTGCCCACCTACTGAACAGGAAACCAGATGGGTCACACAGGCCGTCGAAACGTTTTGTAGACTGAGAAAGGATATTATTTCGAAACATATTTACTTTCAAAACTTCGTTGCCAAAGACGAAACTTCTAAATGAAATTATTTACGTTTTCGCTGACTGATATATACATATACATGTGCGTGCATCTGCAGTATAAAAGAAGAAGGATGGGATACTGGATGGTTAAATGGTTTCACGGCACAAGGACTATTTTGTTATGAAGACCAGCAAGAGTCAGAAGGTATTTGTATCCATGCGCGTGATATCTTCCTGTCTGATGGTAATGATTTAGACAGGCGTGTTAGTGAAATGTGACGACAAGGGGTGAAGACAGACTGGTGGTTGGTGTAAGCCAAGGAAAATTTAGGGTTCAGTGAAACGTTGCACCACCACTACTAGCATAGCAGACATCAAGAGATCGCCGAAATTTTAGGATTTTCTTAAACAACGACACTTTCTCACCTCAAAACCATGTAATTCGTTTATGCCGTTTTATTTCAACATAATTAAATACTCATCTTCTCTTACATGATAGCTGATTTTGGGAATGTAAGACATTTCTGAATGGGCAAATTTTCTTTAGCCGTGAAACCACTTACTTGTCGAAAATATTTATCCCACTAAAGGATAGTATTTCCGTCGCTTATGCCGTACGTCAAACAAGACAAAAAAGAAGCTCACGAAACGTGTGCGTTTCATGTACGGCGTATTTTTCCGTTATTTTTCTCATTCCTTCCAGGTTAAAATCTCGTTTAGGGCTTTACTTTAATACAGGTCACAAGCAAAGGCACTAACCTCCTATTAAAATTTAGGACTAATATTTTATCCTTCATCATTTACTCCGCTTTCTTCAGGACTGACAACAACTCACTGCAGTGTGTATTTCTTCAAAAGTTGATATTTAACTGAGCAATAAATCACCTGCCACTGGAAAATAACAGGAGTGATCTATTAAATTTCACAGAACATCTCTAGCAATGCTAAACAGATTGTAAATATGTCTCCAAAATAGTCCTTTAACTTGAGATTTTCCCACCGCACAATGCTCCATCGTCTCTGATTTCCTCCAAAAATATCAGATTTCCAAATCAAGAAATTGTCCCCAAATAAAATAAATTATTACAATAAAACCAACTAGATGCACTAATTTCTCAAGTTTATTTCTGGAATAAAACTCCACATATTTCGCACAGTTCCTCTGTCCATCATCAGGAGTTTTCACTGTACACACAGCAAACCTGTACGACATACTCCATTGCTGTGTTTACAGTGAAAACTCCTGATGATGGACAGAGGAACTGTGCGAAATATGTGGAGTTTTATTCCAGAAATAAACTTGAGAAATTAGTGCATCTAGTTGGTTTTATTATAAGAATTTTTCACGATGCACGGTCATCTGAATGTTAAATTCAAACAAATTACTCTAACAATAGTAAGTGGATATAAAAACTTTGCAGCTACCCGCTAAATCCTTTCTTCAGTCCTCTTGTTTATTTACCCTTTCTTTGTATCTTTCAGGTATAAATATCTTCCTTATTCTCAGATGTCCGCGAGTCAGTATTTTTTCCTGCTGGCACACTTACATGGGTCTACAGAGATGACAAATGTAAACATGCTCCATAATTAACCACATTACCACGATGGATTGTTGCAGAACAAAATGTTGTCTCCACGAATTTTTTAACACGGAAGTAGATATAGGGAGATCTGTCAAGTTACGCTCCAACCCTTTTAGCCTCGCTGAAAAATTCCTGGTAACCATTAAAGAGGAAAGGGTGTGGGAGTGGGACCAACATGCGGTCTAAGAGTTGTAGAGAAAAGAGAGCTCTCTACTTCCGGCGGCAACCGAAAACCGATTTCCTTGTCGCAGAACATATATCCCAGCCACGGTTTTAAATTATGCCGGCTCCAACACTCACATTGTGCGTTTAATTGCAAGGCTTCTACGATGCTGGAAGACAAAACTGTTCTGTGGCAAACATATTTACAAACGAATGTGCATTTAAAGGTACTCATGAGTGCAATATTTTGTTTCAGAGAGTTTCGCATGTTTCCGGGTTTTTGTTACCTGGGTTTCTTGTGGGTTAGTTGTATTTCCACGTCACAACAAATGCACGTGTAATATTTGCTTTCACTATATAATCAATTCAAAAAGCGCCATTAAATACGCCAAGATTCAGCTGCAAGTAATAAACATGAAAACTTTTTTTGTTACAATACGTCTTATGTATTGTGCAACAAAATTGACACCTGCCCCCTACGAACTGAGGCAGAGTGATCATGATGGCTTCATCTGAGCGTTGTATTGCTTCTCTGACTGACGTTGAGCCATGCGGGTAAAACGTGACTGCAATTACACTGAGTAAGAATAAGTTGTTAACTTTGTTGTTGTTATATGTTCGCAATCGAAACAGCTGTACGTCGCGTTCAAACGAAAGCATCTCCTGTTCGGTTTGTTATAAACAGAAAGTAATCAGGGGTGTCTTCTCTAGGTGTGCTAAGTGTGCAGCGCACACCCGGTATAAATTCATCCCCAATATGTGCTTATAAACGTATGATTTCTTTGCGCGCGCGAGCTGTTATCTCCATGTACTGCAATGCTTAGGCTCTCTTTCGGTACACGTGCACTTGAGGAGCTACCTGTGCTGGAGTTAGGTGCTGACGGATCCGTAAGGGGTGAGGGAAGACAGCAGTCTTAAATACTGCAAAGGCGTGCTGTGTCTAGGCAGCACAGCTTCACCAGTGTCCAGAAGGTTACTGAGTGTCGCGCCACGAAAAATTTATAGTGTTATCTTTGCATTATTTCTTACTGTATTTTGCATCACACTCGTATTTAGATAGTATGCTTTCTCCCTTTATCATTATAGAGTACTTTTCAAGACCGATTAAAATGGCTAAATATATAGTTTGAAATCTCATTCCACAGAGTTACCAACCCGCACGGACACACACTCATTTTTTTTCTCCCGCACAAACTACCATTACACCAAGCCTACACACTAAGAACCCAAGAAGCAAACACCCCGTCGACGACAGTTACCTACGAAGGAGAGACATTATGCTGAGTAACACGCAATGGTATCTACAACGGGAAGAAACTGAACGGTAACCTACAACGCAACGGCCACGGCCCCCCCCCCCCCCCACCCCCCCCCCCCCCCCCCCCCCCCCCCCCCCCCCCCCCCCCACATCCCC
>Ga0136643_10017660_pt1 | contig 10743 bp, 6 predicted proteins | sample TergutLab28metaG_FD_96883 | JGI IMG/M metagenome (GOLD analysis project Ga0136643, IMG submission 96883) | Labiotermes labralis P1 segment gut microbial communities from Petit-Saut dam, French Guiana - Lab288 P1 (version 3) (version 3) | ecosystem: Host-associated > Arthropoda: Insects >... | reverse complement strand
TATCCGAGGTAAAACTCGGTGTGTTTTGCTACATTTTGACAGTTCAAAACGTTGTGTATGTCCCCTGTATAAATTTCTATACGCTTTCAAAGTTGTAAAGCTCTTTTTGAAACACCCTGTATAAGCACGGTTGTTATACCCAAATAAAACTAAAACCAGGTCACTGTCTTCGCGACACGATTTTGTCAGTGATTAACAAACTGTTGTCCACACAACTCATGGTCCAAGATAGGTTTCAAAATTACTATTTAAATTCCGTATTAAAATACGATGGAAACGACAACGAATCATTCTTCGTAACACTAACACTTCAAGAAAGACTGGCTCCTTTGGCCTGCTAAGTGCATGACAGAATTCTATCATCACCACCTCGACCTACGCACAGCTCCGTAGCCCTTTACATTTTAACCGAACGATTTGATGTACAGCCTTTAGTCATTCGAATTTAATACCTGTTCACACCACAGCCATTCTGACTTTCTGCTTTGTCACTCACGTTTCGTACCGATGGCATATTTGTGTACGTACCTCTCTTTTCCTTAAAGACTGTAATTTCAGCTATTAATCTTAGAAACATTATAGCTGATTCTATCTTATAAGAGGTAAAGTAGATCTACCGTCAGTCACAAATTCTGTGCCTACAAAATGTTTATCTTCAGGTACATACTGAAAATTTTGCATTTTAGGCGTTGTTGTGAAATGTTTGTCCAAGTTCGTTAAATCGAGTTTAAAATGTTTCTTCCAGTTAGACCGACGTATCGTTTACTACGTTCAGAACAGGTTACGTGTTGAGTTCAAAAGCTTACTGTGACTTAAACTTCTACCTTCCCGTTGATATATCGGGCCACACAGGGATGTATAGACTGAATTTTATTTTCATTCTTTCTCTTATCGTATTCTTTAACTGTCCAATCTCAGGCGGAATTAAAACTTCGATAAACGATTCCGTCCAAATGCAAAGCCTTTAAGTAGGGACCAAAAAAAAGTAGAGTGGAACTGAAGGATTTAAATGTCTTGAAACAGGGGTTTTTCATCCACATTATCTAGCACTTGGCGTGATTCATATTCTGTTATACAGTTCATTTTTTGTTCTGTATAAAACCTTTGACACACATAATACGCTACGACATTCCACCAAGCCCAGTTTACTTTGCCTGAAATTCAGAAAGTCCAAATCAGATAACATGAAAGTGAAAGCAATTTTGCAACGTCAGATTGAATCGTTTAAAGACTATCCCTATTTGAACACGTGGAAAATCACAAAACTAAACTGTTGGTTCGCGTATTTATTTGAGCTTCTTTCCTCGCCTATCGTATTCTCTGTATTCATTTTCTATATATGTTCATATGCAGTTACGACAGTACAAAATAATATCGTCTTTGGCGTTGTTATTGTTCAGAGAAGCGCTCATATATATATATATATATATATATATATATATATATATATATATATATATAGAGAGAGAGAGAGAGAGAGAGAGATGTTTTGAAAATTAAAAACAAATAGTTTCCTGGCATAAAATTTTAGTGCAACAAAAGGGGAGCACACAAGGTTCTTTTCCACTAGAAACTTTGAGCCCAAAACCCCTAATATCCGGAGTTTAAGACATTACATCTGTCAAGAAAGGGCGGGCTAACGCAGCCGTTTCGCCCAGAATTGCGTTTGAAATTGAAAAATAAAACAAGGCAACTGTGTCTTCTCGATTTCGTTTCCTTTAACATCGACACTGATTTCCAGATGTCAGCACATGTCTGAGTAGGAAGAACTACTATATCTGTACTTGATGCAAACAAGCCTTCTCGTAATGTCACATTACAGTATAATTTAAAAACAATATCATATCATGACAAGATGTGACCAATAACAAAAGAATTATTGGTAAAATCATGTAACTGGAAAAAACAGTAATCTGCAGAAGAGGAAGCAGCTAGGTTCGCTCGTAGGGAACTAATCCTTTGGTAGCAGACCCGAAGGTTCAACACCATTAGCACAGGTCGCTCTCCGTCAAGAGTTTAATCCATCCTACATCTTCATAGCCTATGCCCTAAAATCCACGTTCATACTGTTGTCTCATATCCCGCTTGGTATTTCAGGTACTCGCTTTCCATATAGATTCTCCACCGAACATTCTAAGAATTTCTTATGGTCCAAAAACAATGCTGAGATCAAATTTCCTTTGTTGCACTGTAGCTCGATCCTAGCCTCTCCTTTATCTGCCGTACACATCTTTAAACTCTTAAAACAAGCCGCAGTACTCCCGTCAAAGAAAAACTGGATAACTATCGTATAAACTCGATGTGACACAGATCAAAGGGGAGAAACACACTTGCCGGGAGAGTATCGTAACTCGCGACTACCAGTATTCGAGTGGCCTGAAATTGGCCACAAAGAGAACAGACGGCTGTCTGGAGTGGAAGACAAAGAAAGACAGGACACAACTGACTCTTTCGTATCAGAAATCAAGATGTACACACTACAGACACACACGACTCAAACTGTCTTCAGAATGGAGCTATTGGTGGGAGGCCTCTTACGGCACACAAACTGCACATAAACTGTTGAATGTGAAGTACGTAAGAACCATGCCATGGTGGTGTTTAGAGGGTGTGGGGTTTAAGCTACGAAAGTTCTTAACCGTTACCCTAGAATAAAGTTCATGCTCCAATAGAGTTACCTACTCATTCGTAAGAGAGCTGGCTAAACCCGAAGGCGTTCAGAACAGACCTAAACGGGGAATCCCGGGGGGTTAACACTTGTGACGTGCTACAGTGGATTCTGGTGGGTCAGCTCTTGCGACGTACTACAGTGGATCCTGGTGGGTAAGCTCTTGTGACGTGCTACAGTGGATCCTGGTGGGTCAGCTCTTGTGACGTGCTACAGTGGATCCTGGTGGGTCAGCTCTTTGAAGGGCTACAGTGGATCTTGGTGGGTCAGCTCTTTTGACGGGCTACAGTGGATCCTGGTAGGTCAGCTCTTGTGACCTGCTACAGTGGATCCTGGTGGGTCAGCTCTTGTGACCTACTGCAGTGAACCCTGGTGGGTCAGCTCTTGTGACCTGCTGCAATGGATCCTGGTGGGTCAGCTCTTGTGACCTGCTACAGTGGATCCTGGTGGGTCAGCTCTTGTGACTTGCTGCAATGGATCCTGGTGGGTCAGCTCTTGTGACCTGCTACAGTGGATCCAAGTGGGTCAGCTCTTGTGACGTGCTACAGTGGATCCTGGTGGGTCAGCTCTTGTGACCTGCTACAATGGATCCTGATGGGTCAGATCTTGTGACCTGCTACAATGGATCCAGGTGGGTCAGCTCTTGTGACGTGTTAAAATCGATCCTGGTGGATCAGCTCCTATGTCCTTTTACAGTGGATTATAGGATTAAGGCTGTAGTTACAATGATCAGTTCACATGCCCTTTTTTCCCTTATAATAACAATTTTAGCCTTCAAACCACGGAATTCACATTTAGTACGGCGTTACATGGTTTCTTGATGTTTCACGTGCTGAAAATCTTATAACTGCAAATAAACTAAAGTTAAATTTATTTTAAAATTTCATTGCGAATAAACTGTTATTGAGCGAAGGTTTTTGAGGATACGAAATCACACAAGGATAAATTCAATTCCAAATGTTTCCAGAATTAGCTCCATCGAAGCAGTTTCTAAAAATATGTATCTACTTCCACGCGTTCATAAAGTTGTGCTCGTTCCCTAGCAACGGTTGCCAAGCAACTAAAATGTAACTTCAAAGACTGGCACAAGTTCAGCGACTTTTTTTATCTTGCGTAAACACCGAGACACCACGGCATATTGCAAAGAACTTGGGTTCCGATGGACTTGAAGTGGCAAAGTTATTAATATTTTTACATATTGAAAACATAATGATAATCGTTTACACTGTCCGAGATCACATGTGCTGAACAAGCAAAGACACTTGAGATCGATATCAATATATTTGTTACGCCAGAACCTCTACGGCTCACTTGTAACATCCTCGATACGAAATGTGACAGGCAGACAAAACGAGACACAATTGAATAGAGCCATACAGTCTCCCTTGACTACTTCCTTTGACCATCTTGACACGCGAAAATTTGAACTAAATGAAGTGGCGCTTGTTCTGACGTCGCAATACGGTACATATGAATGCCAATAGATGTCATCCTCGGTTACATGGGTGTCAAAACAAAATGCTGAGATGAAGACTTGAAGGGCAGAAACGGGCACATTGTGCTGAAACCAGAGCTTCTGAAGCTGCGGTGAGTAAAACATCAATTAAAGGCAATGGTGTAACTAGAAGAATTCGGTTCTGAAGTCAACTGCACCTCACGTTTTTCAATATTAGGTTTAGTATAACTGCATGGTGACCATTTAATTCGAAATAACAGCTTCTTCACGCAAGTCAGTGTAAACTAAAAGGTATGGCTGTTGGGTCACGGGTTCGTCTATCAACAACGTACACGCTAACCTAGGGGTATCCAACCCACGGCCCTTGGCCAAACAATTCAATTTTATACATAATATAAAAAATTCCACAATAATTTTAGATGTGAGTTGTACTATTTATAGTCATTTCCACATGTGCGGCCCGAAAACCGGATCACAATAACGGCAGTGGCCCGTTTTAAAAAAGAAGCTGAACACCCCTGCAGTATACCCAATACACTTAACTCCATCGCGCAGAGTTCTTCTTGAGAGCCTAGCAGTCACCAACACTAAAGTCCATTACCGTATTCACCAGAGCCTGTCGACAGTCAATGTTCCCCTTATTAAAAGATCAAAACATTATTTGCGCTGATGGAGCAGTTAGTTATCTGCACGCAGCTTCTCTTGAGGGTACTAACGATAGTGATGTCGTAAAATGAAACAAAACATACAAGGCGCCTTCTCAACAGTATTATAAATGCTACTAGTGACACATCTAATGAGTAGTATAGATATCACAACATAGAGATACATATGCCGTATTGCTGACAGGGCTCATTATCAGCAAAAATTCTGCACTTCCAAATTCAAGTGCCCAATAAACTGAATAAGTTGCACATATTGTACTGTACAAACAAATTTTCTTTGTATTAACGTTAAATGCTCGCCTAGCCCTGCAAAGGACCACGGATCAAAATATGTTTCACCTGCAAGCTGTGTATAAATTCAGAAACACTGGGCCTACTTTATGGGTGTTGTGAAGGAGCTTTTTACGTGAATTTTAAAGAAATATGATAAGTATTTTCATTGCTACACCGTGCATGTTGTCGAGTTACTCAATTAATACACCAACTAATGCACTTGTATAAAATTTACACATTAAAACGCTAAAACTGCTCCGACATGTTTCGGTCCCAAGACCATCATCAGGACGCTAAATTTTCCTAGCCAAAGTCGCATTAAAAATAGTCACTGATTAACTTCGTTGTACTAATAGGGTTTTGTGGCAGCATGCCGTGTTGTGTAAGGTTATGTTGCGAAGAGTGCCCTGCTATGGATGTGCATTCTCGCTGCTTATCACGCAGCGAAGCACAGCATGCACATCCGTAGCAGGGCACTCTTCGCAACATAACCTTACACAACACGGCATGCTGCCACAATACCCTATTAGTACAACGAAGTTAATCAGTGACTATTTTTAATGCGATTTTAGCAAGGAAAATTTAGCTCCCTGATGATGGTCTTGGGACCGAAACATGTCGGAGCAGTTTTAGCGTTTTAATGTGTAAACTTTATATAAGTGCATTAGTTGGTGAATTAATTGAGTAAATATGATAAGGCTTGGTATGTTTTGCAAGCTAACTGCAGGTTACAGCAAACGAACGATCGTGTGAAGTGTGCCCGTTCTGAATCACAAACTCGTGCCTTAGGCGGTTGGAAAGGTGTTGTAAAGCTTTTCCGATGTTTACAATATTTTCTGAATGTAGTCAAAAGACGGAAGAAGACTTGCACTATTCAAGGTGCACGCTGTCTACTTTCTGTAACGACTTAAGGAAGGGAAACGAGCAGAGATGCCTGTGGGATACGTCCTGCACAGACCGGTGACTTGCTGTCGTGCACAGTCTGGTTAATGCTGGAAAACAGAAGCGCTTCGAGAGAGCTCTGCGTGGGGCCACAAGTAGGAGCCGGTCCCCTGGAGAGATCTTTGTCAGAAGCCGGCCGCGTGACGTTACGTGCCTTTGTGGAGATAACGGTTCAAACAGAGCCGACAGATATCGGAAATAACTGCACGTAAGAACAAAGTTGTTCCCAATATAACCGCAGCCGGTTACAAGTAACACGATAACAGTGGCGCTAAATGCTCCATGCGGAAATTTCAGTATGTAGAGAATTAAGCCGAATAAAACAACTTTGAAATTTATGTTAGTCTGACGTAATTAAGGCAGCAGAGTAGAAGAGACAATGGTTACTCTCGTCTAGGACCTCCAAATCACTCGGCGTTCAGGCAGCAATTTCCATTTCGCGACGTTCGAACTAGCAATGCGACAGAGATACGACGCTTCGTGTTTCTTGTTCAGTGCAATTAAGGACAGGCCGTCTGATGAACAGGCGCTGACATCTGCAAACGCGTACACCAGTGGCCTTTCAAAATCAGGTGAACGTACTTTTCTATCCAATGTTCCCTGATTCAGGAAAAACCGTTGCTTCACCCTTTTATCCATATGGTAAGAGCAGTATGTAGATGAAGAGGAGCAATGAGCACTGTTGAATAATACTGACAGGGACAAACAAACTTCTATAATCAAAACGTGTCCTAGTGCCACTCTGTTCACCACAAATCCCACGCATACTGACTTGTGATCGAACCCAGGCCTCCGCAGGGAGAGGCCAGCGACTAACCGCGTGAGAATTCAAGTGTAAGATTAACCTGAATTATATTTAAAAATTCAGCTCTTACCGCGCAGTAAACACTACATCTGTGTTACAAAAACCAATCACTTAACGCGGTGTGGGATAATAACCGCTGTTTGTTCTGAGACAAATACAAAATACCTGCTGGTACATACACTAACCATTAGGTTGTAAAGGAATAATTACGTACCTGCAGGGAAGGCATAATATCTTGATAGATGAATGAAGATATTATCATCATAACACAGTAGAAGCTGACACAATAACAATGCCACAACTGCACAAATTTCTGATACAACCACGAGAGATTAATTAGTAAACGGCTTAAATGTTATACAGGAGTACTTACAGAATTGAGATCGCATTGTAAGAGATAAAGGTAAGTAGGTTATCTTACGCTGGTGATATGCGTCAGGTTTTTGACACTACTGGCAGCAACGAAGGAATGCCTAATGATGATAACAATAACAATTATTAGCGACGTAATTTGACCACGATACGTGGTCAACATAGCATCCACACTGAATGACACTGTATTATTATTATTATTATTATTATTATTTGTTATCGATGTGCTGATAAAAGGGCCAAAAGCCTGCTATGGGGATAGCAGAGAAACGTAAAAGAAAGTAAATGAAATAACAAACCACAAACACACACCCAATTAAAAATAACAATGTGTACATACATGTGAATACCTATAATTTTTTTTTCTCCCTGTGGCGCTGCGGCCCAACGCGGGCCATGGCCTTCTCATTCTTAAAGCTTCTAGATCACACACAACGACGCACCACAGTCGGTAGGATTCCTCTGGACGAGTGATCGGCTCGTCGCAGAGACCTCTGCCTGACAACACACAACGCTCACAACAGACAAACATCCATGCTCCCGGTGGGATTCGAACCCACGATCTCAGCAGGCGAGCGGCCGCAGACCTACGCCTTAGAACGCACGGCCACCGGGACCGGCGAATATCTATAATTATCATATCTAATTTAATAAGGCCTTAAGCAAAAGCGACGTTCCACCGACATACATATGACCCTACTCATGGTACGGGCCGCCGAAGTGCATCTAGCGGAAGGGTATTTGCGACGTTCAAAGTCAACATTAAACAAAGTAAAACCTCTGAAATGTAGAGATTCGGCACACGAAGGCAGACATTTTCCAAGAGGGCAGCAAAACGTTTGGACCATTCCAGGCATAAATTAAAATCAACAGGAAGTAATGGTTTAATTTAGAGTACGAAAGATAAACTTACTTGATATTAGCAATGTAAACAGTTAAGTCTTTGTGACTTAGGCGTGAATAATTACTTTAATTAAGTTATTCAAACATTAAGAAACCCCAGTGTTTCCCTAACAGCAACTGAAATTCATCCAGCCACATCCAGAAACAAAATGGTAATCTACAGAGCACTCTGGTGACAGATCTCCAGAATTGAAAATATTAACTTCAACAACTAGCACTATCCATAACCAGCCGAAACCGATTCAATTTCCATGCCGTCAAAGTTTTTATTTAATTTCACATAATTGTTTCCTCAATCCGATCCCCGAGACCAGTCATATCATAATCTCCTGCCCAACGCGCTCCTAAGGACAGCAGAACCACGAGCACTCTTGCCTGTTACCCCTAGCAGTTAGACTAGCCATACCAGCACGACGATGCACGTCACATTAGCTTACGTCAATTAATACGTTAACACGAACATCAACAAAACAAACATCCCACAAGAATTACGGCACATCACAACAACAGCGAAGATAAATGCATAATCCTTCACAAGTTCCCCTCTTTACACATGCCTCATGACACGACATGCTGGGCCACCTCTCAGTAATAACAGAGGGCGAGCCATTTTTCAGGAACTTGCCAGCCCTGGCGGTATAATCCCTTTAGCACTTCTGTTTACAACCCCTTCCTTTGCGTGCCTTTCATAGGGCAATTATCACTCCGCAATTCCCTTTCTACCCTCTTAATCTGAAACGAATACCAAATTATTACTCTGTCGCCCGGTACATTTTAAACACACTACGGATAGGGCATATTTTGGGGAAGTCACTTAAGAATACAGAAAGGTGTTTAGGCCCGCAACAAATTTATCAATCGCAAATAAATAAAGATCCCCATTCGGGTCAGAATATTTGGCTTTCTCGTTTGCTATGCAAGGCAAATATTAGAGTATACAAAATTGTAAATTTGGTTTTTCTTATGGGTGTGAAACACGGACCCTGATGCCGAACTAAGGCCACAAACTGGCGAAGTTACGCGTACAGAACAAGGCGCCAAGGAAAATGTCTCAACGTCAGAGTAGGCGTAATACGAGGCGGCGGGAAACTGCATAATGAGGAGCTTCATAATTTTTACTCCTCGCCAGATATTATCAGAGGGAACAAATAAAGGAGGATGAGATGGGCAGGGCATGTGGCACGCATGGTGACTAAGGGACATACGTAATGGGTTTTGAAAAAAACGCAAAAGAAAGTGACTGCTTTGAAGACATGACCTAGATGGTATGATAATATTTAAATGGGTCTTACAGAAACAGGGTCAGAAAGGCGTGTAGGATTTACATGACTCAGGACAGAACCTTGTCCCTATCCTGGACCAGACCAATACAGTCCATGCCCCCATCTCACTGCTTGAAGACCTATGTTAATATTATCCTCCCATCTATGCCTGGGTCTTCCAAGTGGTCCCCTTCCCTCAAGTTTCTCCACCGAAAGCCTGTACACACCTCTTCTATCCCCCAAACGTGCTACATGCCCCACCCACCTCATTCTTCTCGATTTGATCACTCGAATAATATTCGGTGAAGAGCACAAATCATTAAGCTCCTCATTATGTAGTTTTCTCCACTCCCCTTTTACCTTGACCCTCTTAGGCCCAAATATTCTCCTCAACACCCTATTCTCAAACGCCTTCAGCCTACGTTCTTCCCTCAATGTGAGCGACTAAGTTTCACACCCCTACAAAACAACAGGTAAAATTATAGTTCCATATATCATAATCTTTACATCATTTCTGGACAGCAAACTGGAAGACAATATTCTGTACTGAGTGACAGCAAGCATTCCCTGATTTCAACCCGCTCTTAATTTCTTCCTGAATATAATTTTGATTCATGGATATTGTTCCCTAATATCTGCAACGTTCCAGTCTTTCGAAGGAACTATTATCAACCATATATTGTGACCGCGTCCTGAATTCTGATCTCGAGATTTGCTCATGCACCTAGTTTTATCAGCATTTACTTCTAGATCTGAGGAAGTATTTGCGCCGAAATTTATTTTGGCGCAAAGTTCATGATCAGGGACTTAACTATATGAAACGTTCTTGAACTTCTTATAACGCACTGGTAACTATTTACACCACATGCTTTAAGGCCCTACTGGTCAATAATCTAGCACTTTGTCCTGGACATACCGTACTACTCGTCTCATAAGACGTATTTTTTTAAAAACAAAAAATCACCCCGCGTCTGAAAACAGTATGGTCAAAAGCTATTAAATCCGCAAAAATCCGTTGTTCATTACAGGGTGTATCTTATTATTTGTAACGATTTATGAGGTAGGAAATATGGCCATAAAGTCTACATTTTGAATCTCCGAAAAAGCAGCGACTGTACTTGCTGGGACAGAACGAAACTGTTGCATATATTTAGGTCAGATGAGCCTTACGCAACTACAAAATAAGAAATGTCTTGGTGTTACCAGAACTGTAGTGTATAGGCCAATATCAATGGAAGTCGAAGAGTACCATAGTTTTACCAAACTGGCAACACCTGTGGGAATACAATGGGCTACTTCCCCCCCCCCCACCTGGAAACCATGGGCAAGGAAAAATCAAAAACACCGCCCTGCAAAGACTTAATGTAAAAGAAAACCAAACCCAAACAAGGCTCCCC
>Ga0136643_10017657_pt1 | contig 10744 bp, 2 predicted proteins | sample TergutLab28metaG_FD_96883 | JGI IMG/M metagenome (GOLD analysis project Ga0136643, IMG submission 96883) | Labiotermes labralis P1 segment gut microbial communities from Petit-Saut dam, French Guiana - Lab288 P1 (version 3) (version 3) | ecosystem: Host-associated > Arthropoda: Insects >... | reverse complement strand
CACTCTCTCTGTTCTCAACCCATGTATCGCCCACCCAAATATAGACAGTGTCACAAACCGCAGCAGAATAATCCAATCACACCGCATGATCATTCTCATAATAGTGCAAGAAACATGTAGAGGAATATAATAAACTTATTATAAAACAAGAATTTGTGCATTAAGTTGGTCAGTTACTAAGATTATGGTGAGATGCACGGTCAGCAAAACATAAAAGGAAGTGCAGGCCATGTGCAAAGCCCACAATCTTATCATGTATATACGAGGGTGAGTCAAATGAAACCTTAAATATTTGCTTATTTTATTATAGTTACATTTAAGGTTTTTATTTGACTCTCCTTCGTATTTTATGACATACACATGTCACATAACATATACTACTATATTTGGCCAGTGAAGTAGGTTGGAGATGAACTTCCTTATATATGCATACTGCAAGAAAGTAATTAAATACGTAACGACATTATACTGTTGCACTTGACCAACGTATACAGCAATATGAAACAACTGTGCCTTAGTGGTTTAAGTACTTACTTTAAAATGTTCGTAACATTTCCGTACATTTATAGACACGGTTTCTTTGAACATAATCTCGGTAAACTACAAAGATGTTCGTCTTTTTATACGCTAATTCAATGTCCGTCTTTCGGTAGCGTAATAGTCACGAAAAGTTTCAACTAACGCATCCCATTTTGTGTAACTCAACATGAAGTAAGCGACATAATCCGTATCCGATACATCGAAAATATTTTCTGATAAGGGCGATTGACAATATCAGCAAAATAAAGTTATCTGTAAATGAGCACTACCTCGTTTAAGATTAAGCTGTCCTCGGAAATGACACCGTGTAACCTTGTAAGCTGTCCTCGGAAATGACACCGTGTAACCTTGTAACGTACTGCTGACAACTTCAGGGCAGAAACCTGAATAACATCTAAAGGAATTTCAGCCACAATGTTGCTCTGTTTTGCAAAAACCAGGACGTCGCTACACGTAACACAGAGATATTAGTACTTCAGCAGCTCTCATTAAAAGGTTACGGAGGAAAACCAGTCTCTGGGGCCAAAAATCAGTTGCAAAAATGGTGACTGTTGTGGTTCTTGTCCCTTTCCTAGTGCCTCTCCACCCACACTCTGGCCCAACACGAATTTCCGACTGCCAAGGGCATCAGCATAAAAAAGGATATGAAAGAAACGTGGCTATGGGGTTGGGGTGAGAGAAAAGTATCCAGAAGGGACGTTTTTATTTTTTAAAATGAACAGAGCACTTTGCTTCATGTTATTTACGTACCAACAACATCGGAGCGAGCTTATTTCCCAAACTCTTGTTAAAGCACTTCACATAAAACAAAAAACCAAAAACAAAAAAATTATCCTGAACTGATACTTTAATGTGGCTGCAACCACGTTGGCCTCATTTTCCCTGGAACACTCACAGCTCAATAACTAGTCTATGTGAACAGAGATGGAACTGATAATTCTATACAGCCTATGTTATTTTGGTACAGGTGTATTCCTCAAACACCGAAATGCACACTTCTACTGGTTATCAACGTGTGTGCCTTATTAACCTTTTGGCGCCGGAATTATTTTTTTAAATTTTAGCACACTCTGTATATAAAATGTGAATAATACAGGGACCAAATACGTTAGAATTATGAAACAAACTGCATTTTGAAGAGAAAAAAAACGGAGAGTATATATACCATGTTTAAAATATTCGGTACCTATATCTGTTGAATAAATATATAAAATGCAACTTTAGAGGTTAGCGGTGCGGTACGACCACTATAGTTGACGTTAGGCATCTAAAGGTTAAACAATCTCCGGAAATGGGGTCTTTCAGGCACTTAGTCACATAACTAGAGATGAAATTTTAATACTTCCCTTGCCGTGCATAAATCAGGTAAGTAATATAAAAATAACCAAGAAAATGCACTTGAATGTTTATAAAATATTTTAATAACGCTTATCTCATCAACATGTTTCGGTCGCCAATGAGGCAAATCTTCAGGGTGAAATTATTACAAGACTAAAAAGATACATGTTACGGCTCCTATGCGGCCGAAACATGTTGGTCAGAATAGTGTGATTAAAATATATCGTAAATATTTAAGTGCATGTTTTTTGTTATTTGTGTAATATACAGATGATATATTCAATTTTTTACAGAATACAAAGTTTCGTTAGTGTTCACAACAACCCACCACGGGTCCTTATTCGAACCAGCTCTCCCCAGACCCGACCTCATAACTAATTTCGTGAAGGATCGTTCTAATATTATCCTACCATCTACACCTAGTTTTCCAAAATGGCCTCTTCCCTTCAAGACTTCCGAATGAATCCGTCCATGCATTCATAACCAATATCGTGCTTGCTGTATGTTCTCCTTTTGCCTGATCATCCTGATATTCTTTGAGTGGGGATTAAAAATTATGATGAAGTTCCTCACTGTTTAGTTTCTTCCACCCTCCTGATACGTTCCCCCCTCTGCAATTCAAACATACTTTTAGGTAAATTTTATTAAAATTCCTCACTTTATCTCCGATATTATAATGACAGCCTCAGTGCAACAGTAATACAAATAAAATGACAAAATTAAACAGTTTTGTGTATTTTAATTTTCACTATTTCATGCAAGAGCCAGGAAGTCTATCCGATTCTGGAATGACACTAATTACTGAGTTCCACTAGATGAACTTGTAACTTTAAGTAGCCTTCATTCTAAATTGATGGTTATTTAAATGTCAGTGCAGTGTTTATTAAAAAAAAAGGCTTATTTTAATAGAAAAAATTTAAATTTCGAAATAAATGGCATTTTGTGGAAAATAAAACAGAATATATGCATCACACCTTCAAAATGCAGTAAACGTCCAGGTTACCTAAACAAGATACATTTATAGGCACCTTCCCCTACATGCCTTTGTCTTTGGCAACGTATCTGTTACACACGGCAGTCATTTTCCACACATCCACCCACACACTATTCCTGTACACATTCCCATTTCACTCCACGTTTTATGAACTCTACATACGACATGGTGTCTTAAATAATTACGGCATAAAACAGTCAGTCAGTGTGAAAAAACACGTGATCATGTCAGAAGTAATTCCGCATTACTAGCGGCTCAACAGCGTTCGTGTTTGGCAGTTTATTCTAACGTCATGTATGTGAAAACTGATTGGTACTGTGAAGTACACGCAACTCTCGAACCCCACACACATGGCAGACCGTCTGGTCCATAAACATGTGCAGTGCTGTTTAAATGTCTTCCAAGTGGAAACAAAGATAAGAGCAGGTGAGCAAATATACATAAAACAGCGCTGTAGACAACACAATGCGCTGCTCTCGGTTGGTGCACATTCAGCTTGATTTCTGTTTTCTCGCTGAAACGGAAATCCGGAGGTTATGTTTCACTTGGTATTCCGTCTTTTCTTGCTGGTATCAATTTATTAAACTGAAACACGTCTACCTAAAACGTTGTAACATTTCATAAACATTCTAACACAAAACGCTAGACATTTCCTTGCCTAACCACAAACGACGTACTACGATGTCTGTAATCATTCACTTCAAACGCTACTGTCGTTTGCTGTCCAGAACGAGGAAATTAACGACACTTTCACGCTTTCGTCGCAGAAAGCGTTCACGTTAATGGCTTCTGTGTTGTGACACTGCATTAGGCTTATACAATGATATTAACATTTGGGAAAAATGTGTTGCCTTCATCATCAGGGTCGCTTCGATGAGCGCAACACTCAACTTCCGAAACGGTAAGCACCTACAAGCCTATATGGGTATCGACCAGGATCTAATGCTGAACACTTTGTCCCTTTCTTAGGTGATGTTTCCTACATTAAACTAATAATATAAGTTATCAGATTAAATTTGTGTCGTTTTCAATATCTCAGAATAAGTTATTGAACGTCGAGTAAAGAGATCATTAATAAATAACTAACTGTAATGATGTGGAGGAAGGCACGCATGGTCTTATTTAGGTATTAGTCCGATATTTGCCTGGCGTGAGTAAGAAAATTATTATTTTTTTATTTACATGGCGCGACAACCCCTAGTAAGCAAGGACCTCATCATTTTCGAGGTTACACGAACACATTCAGACACACCACTCTGGTTGGGACTCCTCTCGGCGAACGATCAGCCCGACGCAGTAACCTCTGACAGCACGTAACATTCAAAAGATAGAGACGGCCATGCTCTTGGAGGGATTCGAACCCGCAATCCCAGCAAGCGAGCGTTCGCCTCAGACCTACGCTTTAGACCGCGCGACCACCGGAATCGACATGTGGGTAAACTATAAAAATAAAAAGAGGGAACCGGTCCCTCTGATTAAATCTGAAGATCGTGTTTCTCACACACAGAGTCTTGCTGTCATCGCCGCACGCAGGATGAGAGGTTTATCGCGTAGAAGGCATTCTTCCGTCGGAATATTACGTGAAAACTGCGGTGCTCGTAATGGTGACAAAAGAAACACACTTCAACAAGTAGGAGTCCCAATAACTATCAAGCAACGTCAGGTGCAAACAGTTAGAATGGCATTAAAATTTCTGTCCTTTACATATTTATATGTCAAGGATTTTATCTCAACACTTTATACACGAAATCGGCTTATTTTATTGGTGTATTTCTGGTGATATAAAGAACTTGTAGCTAATACATGCCCCATATTAATTACCTCTACTACTCATTACCTCTGCCACATTTACCAACAGAAACGACTGTTGTATCTTCCAGCAGTTCTTTGAGGCAGTGAGATTTTCAAGAATAAGTGAAACAACATTAATATAGCTTACTTTTTAATTATCTCAGAGGCGTCCCCAGGGTAATAAGATGGAAACCGCGCAGTTTACACCGCGCGCACCATTCGGGGGGTGAAGGGGAAGGTAAGCTTTCGTGATTGAAGACTTACAATCTGTGGAACAGCCAACAGTAGGAACTGAGTATACCACCGCCAGTTCAGAGAGAAGCAAAGGTTACTGATTATCTATCATCACTTTCAACGTCAGTATTTGACATCACGAGATAAAACAAGTCGTGTCTTTATACATCGCCACTTATTTGCAGAATGTAATAAAACGAAGTTCTTGGACACTCTATCTCTATTCTCTGAACTTGAATATGTATGTGTTTAGCATGGATTTTGGACTAATTTAGCATCAGATACACTTTAAATTAATTCTTGGTGAGTATGAATTCCTGTTATTATTTATGGCATGCGACATGGCAGCTTGAATTTTCCGTGGGAAATACAGGTCCTTCAAGATAGACGCTAGCCTTTGCACGTGGTTTACGGTCACTGCAAATGTTGCTTGTTGCTTTTGTTGAAAAAAGTTTCGTTTTGACTACAAAAGGCATCTGTGTTTCATTCGCAGCGAAGCCGACGGTTGGAAGCATGACTTCATCTCCGACAGTGGATCCTGTTAAAAAGCTTTTTTCATGTACATTTACTTAAATAATTACGAAATACAAATGTACGAATAAAACTGTTCTGATATTATGTATAATATGGCGATTTAAAAATTATTTACAAATCCTTACAGCACCAACAAATGCATATTTCTGTCATCATTTATTTCACTCATAATTAGCTCCTACATGTTTTTATTTTTTTTTTTTATTGTTACGCCGTGCATGTTGTCGGGTTACTCAATTATTACACCAACCACTGCACATATATAAAATTTATAAAATTTACACATTAAAACATTAAAAAAGCTCCGACATGTTTCGGTCCTAAGACCATCATCAGCAAGCTATATATTCCTTGCTAAAATCACACTAGAAGTAGTCAGAGATTAATTTCGTTGTACAAGTTCAGTGTTGTGGCAGCATGCTGTATTGTGTAATGTTATGTTGCGAACAGTGATACTCACGCAACGAAGCACAGAATGCACATCCGTAGCAGGGCACTCTTCGCAACATAACATTACACAACATGGCATGCGGCCACAATACCCAACTTGTACTACGAAACTAATCTGTGACTATTTCTAGTGTGACTTTAGCAAGGAATATATAGCTCCCTGTTGATGGTCTTAGGACCGAAACATGTCGGAGCGTTTTTAATGTTTTAGTGTGTAAATTTTATATATGTGCAGTGGTTGGTGTAATAATTGAGTAGCTCCTACATGTTTCGGCGTAACTGCCATCATCAGGGAGCTGACACCTATAATGCTAAAACTCACAGCAATAAAGTATGGAAGTGAAACTTCGATACATCTGTGCAGTCAGTATGCCAAATGATCGTACCCCAAGCCTTACACATTTGTTTCACTGCCTTTTATCCACATTAAACTTTAAATATAAAAATCTTATTGCTTTTTATATGAGTTTAATTAAATAATTACGCGAAATAACTCCAATAATAATAATAATTTTTATGATACAATATTTCAGGAAGCATGCCATGGCTTACGCGGTTAGTAGACGGACTCTAATCTCGGAGGCGTGAAGTCAATCCCAGGCATGTTAATATGGAATTTGTATTGGAAAATGTGGCAATAGGACACGTTCTACTAAGAGTACTTCGACATTCTCCAATGCTCTATACTCAATGATCTGTCACCGATGCTATACAATCTCAGCAAAGTGACAAAACCGTTCAATAGCACACTAACCATATTAAAAGTTTTGATTTACATTTGCGAACAGTATATCTTTACATGTATATCCAATATTTGCTGCATAATTTAACAAAGATTTATTGTGGGTAAACAATGGAAAGAAAATAATAGTCTCATAACAATAAAAACTGAACCAAGAAGAACTTCCAGCTGACGCACTAAGAACATCCGTTTTATGTATCTGATTCAGTTCGCAGCTCAGTGACAACGAAATGTGAATCATTTAAAAAGACGAATCAGTGAATTCTATGCAGGTTAAGCAGTAACAATAACGCCATTTGTTTTTTGTTAGAAAGTCATTTTTAGAGTTACGCATCATACTATTACAAATCTCAAAATATATTTTAATTCCTTACAATCAGTAAGTTCTATCTATATAATAACGAAACAATTATTTCGTTCCAAATATTAATAAAAAACAATGTTCCAAAATAAAAATTTGGATATAACCTTCGTAAAATGTATTAGAATGAGAAAAATTGCACAATACCTAAGCGAAAAATCGTTTACTTTAACTAAATAATGTAAAGACTAATATCGCCCTGAGCCCTTATTCCCAATCAAAATCATGTAAATGCCACGCATTTCTACGTGAGCTGCTTCTCTGTCAATTTCCCTCCTAACCCATGTGTTTTGTATCGATCAACTAGCAAAGAAATATTGTAAAATTCGTTTATATTTTTCTTAATTTTATATAACTGGCGCCATAAAAGCTGGTGGACAGTGAATACAAGTAATCTTTAAAAACATGGATTTTTATTCCATCTACCAAATATGGCGTTACTGCATCCAACACTACCGTCACCCAAAATTAAAAATATTGTAGAAAATAGGCTTTTTCCCTGTTGTAAAGTTTCATTGGAGGAGATAATCTTCCACCCACAGGGTCATCGCTCCTCTGGGATGTAACGCGGCGTTTATTGGCAATTACCGACGTTTCGGAACGAAGGTCAAGATGTCCAAGAACAATTTCTTCTTGAACTTCTTGACCTTTGCAGATATGACTGATAGTTTGTCCCTAAACGTCGGGAAATAAGTAACGATCAACGCTGCGCCATAACACAGAAGAGCGAAGACCCCATTCACAGAGCAGTGGAGGCCTCAAACCACGCATACCTCCCACAAGGTTTAATTTGAAGTTTGAATAACAGTCAGAAGGCCAACATTTCACAACTGTAAAAATTTTACTCGCTTTTTGAGAACTTAAGCAGACGATGTTTAGTTTCCAAGGCTGTCAGAAATAATAATATGACGGACTGCTCCCAAAGTTCTTATGCTACCGATCCCTCTGCAGTGTGAAAGTTTAAAGATCCTTGGGCTAACTGCCTCTGTCTTACACACAGCGAATTAGGTATCGGCTGTAGAAAAATATCAGGCTTCCTTCAAACAATGGAGTTACTGGAGCCATTTTCCTTGGGAAAAAAAGTATGTTTCTACTGAGAGTGACACGAAACTTATGAATACAATCTGTGGGCAAAATTTGGAGTTTTTTGTATTAATCCTGTAGTGTCCAGGGGCTTTTGGCGGCTCACTGGCCACCCGTTGCACTCCCCACTTTACCACATGCAGGCATTCCTGCACGTTTGTTTCGTCTTCCTACAATATTGTGAAGAGAGGGTTTTTGTAACCGGAGTGTTTGTTGTGTGCTGTCTGTAAGGAGACGACGGCAGGGGCGCGGTAAGACATTGTAGCAGCTTTAGTATAACTGGGCAAGTAGCCTGAGAGACAGGGGGATTCCTTCGACACCAGCCTGGCCGACCAATTCGTAACAGCGAAAGGCCTTAAAGAATTTAGCGGTTCTCCTGCACTCGTCTCCACAACCGGACTACTCCCTTGTACATTTCAGTACTATTAAACCATTCGTATATGAAGGTTGCCGTTGACTTTCACTCTTCAATGACAACCACCCACCCTCCAAACGTCAACCTTCCATCTTCAGGGCAGCAAGTTACCGCTCGGCTGTCCTCCCGTAAGGTCTCTGTCGCCGGGAAACAGGGCTCAAGATCCCCTGGTCAGGGACACTACAATCCTGGCCGTAAACTCCGTAACAACTGGGCTTAAACGGGTTACAGATTACACACGTGGGAAAGATGTAGGAAAATGTTAACGTGGTGTAGTCTCAGGTAGTGTACTACTTTTCTTGAAGGGACTCTAAAGACCAAAAACTACATTATAATTCTCCAAATATACATGACAATAACTGAATCACCGTGATAACATTACATGGACGTTGTTTATAGCCTGATGTGTAATTCTTACGACGATCCGGCAGGTGAATCTTCCTCTGTCACAGGACAAAAATACCGTTAGGAAACAAATTATGTTTGGTACATTAGATAGAGGGTCCTTTCCGGGGGTAAATTGCGGCTGGGGCGTGCTACTGACCACTCACCCCCTTCTAGTGCCGCGGTCATGGAACAGTAGAGCTACACATCTACCCACCCTCTGGGCCACACCGGGTCTGTAACGGGATCATTTTACCTTTTACATTAGATAGAGCTCAGCAGCCAAAAAAATACATCTATTCATTACATTTGCCTGATGAAGGAATTACAGCCAGCTTCCGAAACGTCGAATATATTAAGTATGCCTTGGGCAAGGGAAAATTACAAGAATATCATTCTCATCATGCCAGTCGGAGTCAGGGTGAATGGTTCCGGGGCCGAAAGTTGTATACGCGATTTCCAGAAGTGATACCGCCAGAATATAAATTCCTTGTGATTTGTCTACAGCACAAAGCGTATACTTGTAACGCGCTTTAACATGTGAGGTTACGTTTTGTGCATGGACGCATAACACCAACGAGCACGCAAAATTAAACCTTACTGTTTCGAGGAATGTATCGCTGCATTTTTTGGTACAAACCAACGTCGCAGGGAAAGTAAGTGCTCAAATTTTAAACGTAGAATATTATTTGTCGTACCTACCCAACAAATAACCAGTGTTCATATTCCAGAATGCATTAATATTCATAGTCCTCCTTGTGAGGAAATAAAATCGCTCACAATACTTGCAGCTGTATTTTAACATGAATCTCGTCTACTAAGAAAGTCAAAGTAGCAAGAAGTCTGTCTATACTCGTATTTGTGCATGGTCGGCTAAAATTTTACGCAAGATAGTATTCAGAACGCTGAAGACAATAAATCGATGGAGGTACAGTTCACTTTAGCTGCAGATTCGAAAGGAGGGAAGTGATGATAAGATACCTGTGCTGCTTGAACCAACATAAGAATAGTATCCGTACACTGTATTCTATTCTGTTGTTCTAAACAACAAATGTTTGCTAAAGACTGGAGATCCTGTTCTTCTTGTCAAACATTATTTGACGACAATACGCCATACGTATGAGTTTTGCCACACGTCCGAGTGGTAAATGTGTCAGAATGGTTGGCAATGGTGAAGGCTGATGCAAAGGACAAGAAGGATTGTAGCCTATTGGTGAAGGATTCGTATGTACTGAAGAGGACCAAGACGCGTACGAGGAAATTAGTGACCACGATCACGTAAACAAACTAATAAAAATGTCTTAAATCCGAAGTACAATATCAATTCATAAAAACCGAACAAGATATTCCCGTTATTATATCATCCGTATGCTTGTCGTACGAATTGAACCATATCACTGATACTGAAAAATGCTGAGAATATAAGCAACTATTTACATGTAACTTTGCTTACTTTTTAATTGTCCTGAAGTTGTTAATAGAATATGTTAATAACTGCAATTAATATCCAGTATTTTAACTCCTTAATTTTAAACCTTGCAACAATGACACTATAAACTTTGGAAAATTACAATAGAAAGTGACAATGTAATACAAACAGGAACAATTCCAAATATGTGAACAACAATATGACATAATTATAAGCTGAAGATGACACACATCCTACACGAAACAAAACATCTACCGATTGATTAAATAACATAAGTGTGTAAAACGTAACCAGCTGGTTCATTTAATAAATATGTTACATTAATCTTATGCGTATTGGACCGTGCATCATCTTGATATTTGAATAATGGTTAACCAACTAGATGACACTTGCTTTATTGTATATTGCTCAACATGTTTCAGACGTTAATACGTCCATCTTCAGGAGCT